>Ga0070714_100001658_pt1 | contig 16201 bp, 17 predicted proteins | sample LARL83metaG_FD_65450 | JGI IMG/M metagenome (GOLD analysis project Ga0070714, IMG submission 65450) | Corn, switchgrass and miscanthus rhizosphere microbial communities from Kellogg Biological Station, Michigan, USA - LAR L8-3 metaG | ecosystem: Host-associated > Plants > Roots > Rhizosphere ...
TCTCCGAGTGTACCCGTTGGAACGGAGGTACGCTATGGTCGCATCGAAGCCGTTCTGGTCAATCATCGTCGTCCATGCGCGCTCAATGGCACTGACGCGTATGGGAACCAGACTCAACGCTACCCACACCAACTCGCCAACGAAGCCAATTGACGCGACGATTACGGCTGCCCATCGCGCCGGTGCGAGCGCACCTTGAGGTACCAACATCAACGTGACGGCAGCGAGGAAGAGCAGAATGCCCAAGTCATATGTGATGGGACGCAAAGCTCCCCATATCCGACCACTCGGCACGTCTCCGTAGAGAGTTGCCCATTGCGTGGTTTGGATCCTGGCAACCAATGCAAGTCCAGCCGCAACGAGCAGGCACAGTGTCGCGTCGGTCCACCGGACTGCATCTGATTTCAATTGCAGCAGTACCCCGGCCAGGGTGAAACTGAATCCGGCTAGAAGTGGTGCGGCAACCGTGCCGCTGACCTCCGCCCGAGGCGAACTAGCCGTCGAATGCTCCGTTTCCATCAGCAGAACGCGTGGAATGCGCACCTAGGATCATGGTCACCGCATCTGCCGATAATCCGGTGGCAGCGGTCGCATCTGCGGCCCGGTCCAATCGGCTCGGCCATCATCGGGGCACTGGCGTTCATCGAAGATAACGCGAACCCGCGACGCCCGACGCGAACGCCCGCTGGCGCTGTCGGCCGCTCAGTCACTCGAAGGGGCTTGCCTCCAAAGGCATTGGCAACGCTCGATGAGGCGCTCGACAGGCTTCGGGGGCCTTGAAGCGACACGAACACGGTGCGGTCCCGGCGGGGGTCCGGCCACGCGGCCCTTAGCCTGCCTCCAAGGCGTCGCAGACCGGGTTCCAGCATTCTCAATTCGTCGCCGGGATTACCGTTGATCGTTGACCAGCGTTCAGGGTCCAGTTCGACCCGGTACAGATGCCACATAGCCCCGCCTCCGATGCTCCTGCACGATGCCGGTCGTCCACGACGGCCTTGCCGAGGTAAGGATGACACCAATGGTAGAAGGCCACAAGGCCGTGGTCGCGGGCACAGTCAACAGGCCAGGAGTTCGGCTGGTACTGCAACGCCGGAGTCGCAGTACAGGCCCGACGCTGCGCCGCACCGGGAACCAGGCCCACTTCCGCCCCTGACGGACCCCATCGCGCTATGGGGACATGGCTTACGAATCCTTGGGAGGGGGCTCGGCCCCTGGCCGAGGGGGTGCGGGGGAGCGGCGCCTCCCCCGCCTGAGCGCGATTGCTTAGCGATGACCGGTGCGTGCGGCGCTAGTGAACTGGGCCCGTGGGCTGGAGCGGTGGGGCGCTCGTGGAGATATGGGACGGGGCGCTGAGCGTGGCGCGTTGCAGGGCACGGTCGGCGAACAGGGTAGTCTGCGTGCCCTCAGAGAGACTGCGGCGGTTGGGCCACGACGCCTAGCCCGGTCCGGTGCGCGACAACGCTCTGTCCCCATGCGCAATGATGTGCGCCATGCTGGCGGATACGGCGGCGGCGACGCTCCTGGTGGCCATTTTGGGCCCCGTGCTCGTTCTAATCGGAGTGCTGTACAGCACGCGCGCGACCATTGCCGCAAATCGCCAGGCACGGGACCAAGACCGGGAGACGGAGCAGCGCCGGACGGTCGAGGAGCGTCGGCACGACGATGAGCGTGCAGTGATCGCGGTGCGGCAGGCGATCCGGGATCAGGCACGGGATCGGGTTCGCGGTATGGTCGAGGAGGTGATGGCGCTTCTGCTGACGGTGCGGCGCGGGGAGGCCAACGACCAGGTGGACCCCATGCGCGAGACCACAGAGCTGGCCGTGTGGAAGCTGGCGCCGAGCTTTCAACTTGAGCCTGGGGGCGACGAGCTCGCCGAGGCGCTGCTGGAGTTGCGCGTGGCGGTGATGACGTTCGCGAACTCGATCCAGGTGCAGCGGAAGATGGCGGATGCACAACAGGCAGGACGGGTGGGGGGGATCATCCGGCGCGGCGAGTTGCTGGACAAGCACCGGGCCGAGGTGACGACAGTGATGGCGCGCACACGTGCGCTCGCCGTTTCGTTTTGGAACGGTTACCACGTCCCCGTTTTGTCAGAGGAACTGGCCGAGGTGACGTCTGCTCTGCCAGCGGCGGACGAGAGGCCGCCGGCGCAAGCTTGAAGGTCCGGCGACCACCCGGGATGCGTGCAAATGGCCACCCGATGGAGTCCGCGTGGAGCGGGGGGCAAGCGGTCCAAGATGGCGCCAGTAAGAACGAACGGCTAACATGCCAGGCAAGATGGCAGAAGGTGACCCAAGGGTCCGGCTTGCCCTTCTCGAACTACCCGCCGACGCCCTATGCCACGGTTGCGGCTTCGCACACTCCTACCCGCTCGCGATACATGACCTACAGGTCCGGAAGGACGGATGGGTTGTCAAAGGCAGTGGCGCAGGCACAAGCGGGAAGGAAGAAGGGACATGCCCGAGGTGCGGCATGAGTTACACAATCGTTCGTAGAGCACTTCCTGTGGAATGTGCGGAAATCCCGTGCCCAGAGTGCCACGGATCGGAGCATCTAAGCTACGAGGTGAGCAACCTCACGGTGGACCCGGCGGCACAGACATTTGCGTTTGAGGGGCGGATCACCTGCACGAAGTGCCAGCGATTCAGCACCCTAAGGCGGTTCCTCGGCCGCCTCATTCCGGAGAGCGTCAAGGTCGCAAACGTTGTGGAGGTCAAGTTCCCGAGCCGACCCCGATAACATAACGCACCCTTGGTGCACGAGGTCTATGTGCGCCGATCCAACAGTAAGCGGGTATTGCTTCACGTCCTGCGACTAGCCCTCGCGTGAGCGCTGCCGCGTGCCAAATGTCAACGTGAGCGGACGCGCTACCGGCGCCGGTCGGATGGCGTCGGGAAGTGGAGAGGGGGCGCGGGAGAGAGGGACCAAGTTTCGCCCGCATCGCGGCGAAGCCGCTCCGCCAGGCGGGCGTACCGACACCCTGGCAGCCACGCCGGGAAGTCGATCTGAACTTGCGCAGAGTCGCGCCTGGTCAGCTCGGCGCGGCGAAGGTCGTCGCGCCAACGTGCTCTTCGGTGCCAGGAGCTTGTTTCTCAGCTTCACCGCTAGTAGCGGCGCCATGTTCGGACCGGAAAGTGCACGGCGCGGTCTCCAAGCTGCCATGGCCCTTTGCTTCGGCCTTTACGTGCTCAGTTGGACCCCTGCGGTCGTTGTTCCTGGCCGTCCTGAGGGACGGACCTTTCAGAGCGGCCGATTGGCTGGCGCCTAAGCTGTCGTTGCCGCCTGTGTGGCGGGCGCGCCACCACATATCGCTCTCACAACTACTGACCAGGGTGGCGACGCTCGGTTCGGTTGCCGGCGTCACGCTCGGAATGTACGCGCTGGCTCCGCGGGCAGGCCTGGGGATTATCGTCTTCGTTGGCCTCGTCGGCGTGCTTGCTGCGGCGGCTTCCGCCGTAGCCAAGGTGAGGGCTTTGGGTCACGATGCTCTTTGGTATCGCCGCTGGCGGCGTGGTTCATCGATCATGGTCGCGGCGACGCAAGCGCTCACGTGGTTGTCTGAACAACGGACGGGCCGAGGAGCAACCCGGTTGCTGCTCGACATCCGGTTGGAACAACGGATGCTCGTCGATGAGGATGTCCTGGCTGTACTTGCGGACCTTGCTCGGGCCACGAAGATGATGAGTGCCACGCTCGACAGGACAAGGCAAGTGCGGTGGGTGAGCCGCGGGTTCGAAGTCTGGTTCAGGCGCGAAGCTGTTGGCGGCCACAGAGGCCTTCGGAGATGGGGACGCGCAATAGATGATGAGGTGGCGAAGCTTCGCGAATGGGCGACTTACATCAGTGCGCAGGGCCGCATTGCCCAGTCCACTCTGTGGGGAGCGAAATGGTCGCGACCGAGAGCGAGGCCTGAGCTTGGGTCGTGCCGCGCCGATGCCGGCCGAGGCGGCTGGCTGACGGCCGCCGATGCCGTATAACTGCGCCCATGCCGGGGAAGGGATGGGGCGTGGGCCTGGCCGCGGCGCTGGCGCTCACCGCATGCGGACCGGGCGGCGGCGCCAAGCTCGTCGGAGCCGACGCCTTCCGGCAGGTGCACATGGTCGACGCGCTGCACGGCTGGGGACTCAGCGGCATCGACGTCCTCACCACCGCCGACGGTGGCGCGACGTGGGCGACGGCGCAGCTTCCCCGCATCGACACCGACCTGCTCACCGCGCCCCTCGCCAGCTTCCCCACACCGTCGGCCGCGTGGCTGTGCCAGGCGGGATCGACGCGCGGCGCCGGCCCGCAGCAGGCCTACGGCGACTACCTCTTCCAGCGCTACCCGTCGAGCCGCTGCGTGGTGACCGCCGACGCCGGCCGCACCTGGTCCGCCCACGACGTTCCCGGCACCGACACCGGCATCGTCAACGGCCGCAACCGCGACACCGTCGACCTCGTCGACGTCACCGCCCTCGACGCCACCACCGCACTGGGCGTGATCCGCAGCGAGCGCGTGCACACGGGCGGCGGGCAGGAGAGCGATGACCTCGTCGACCTGCGAGTCATCCGCACCACCGACGCGGGTCGCACCTGGACCACGGTGCTCGACCGCGCCCCGCAGCGGGACGGCCCGCCGGACTCCCTCGGCGCGCCGCGCATCGAGATGGCCGGCCGCAGCGGCTGGATGGTCGACTGGATCCCCGGAGTCCTGGAGCACACCGGCGACGGCGGCCTGACCTGGCAGGCGGCGCCGCTGCCGGACTCGCTCGGCGCGGGCTGGAACGCGCGCCGCGCCCGGCTCGGCATGCCCTCCCTGGCGCCCGGACCGGCGGTGGCCGTCCCGGTGATCACCGAAGGCGTCGCCGGCGGCCCCGCGACCGTCATCCTCGCCCGCAGTGACGACGGCGGCCGCACCTGGCGGGTCACCGCGCCGCAGACATGCAGGTCGTTCTGCACCGACTGGGGCGCCGCCGACGCGCCCGACCGGGTGGTCGGCGACGGCGCCGCGCTGCTGGTCACGCGCGACGGCGGCGTGCACTGGAGGCGCGCCCCCATCCCCCTGGCCTTCGCCCAGCTCCGCTCGGTGCAGATGCTGACGCCGAGCCAGGGTTGGGCCGTCGGCTACACGCCCAACAGCGCGACCGACCTGGAGCAGGGTGAACCGCTGCACACCACCGACGGCGGCCTCACCTGGACCGCCCTCACGGGCTGATCGCTGCTCCCAGGGCCCGAGGCAGCGTGACCGAGAAGGTCGAGCCCGCGCCCGGCGTGCTGCGCACCTCGATGGAGCCGCCCTGCGCGGCGGCCAGCGCCTGGGCGATGTAGAGCCCCAGCCCCGTCCCCGGCGCGCCGCCCCGCGGGGCACCGACGCGGGCGAAGGGCTGGAAGAGCAGCCGCTGGTTCTCGTCGGAGATGCCCACGCCCTGGTCGCGCACCGACACCGTGGCCGTGCCGTCGCCGGCGTCGACGCCGACCTCGATCGCCGATCCCGCCGGCGAGAACTTGACCGCGTTGCCCATGAGGTTGGTGAGGATCTGCCAGATGCGACGCTCGTCGCCGCGGACCGTCACCGGCTCGTCGGGCAGGCGGAGCTGGATCCGCTGGGCGCCCGCGTCGACGTCGCCGGCGGCGCGCTCCACCACCGCGACCAGGTCGACCTCGCCGGCCTCGACGCGCAGGCTGCCGGAGTCGATGCGGGCGACGTCGAGCACGTCGTCGACCAGCGAGCGCAGCCGTTCGCCGGTGGCCAGCAGGCTGCCCAGCAGGCGCAGCCGGGCGGCCTCGTCGAGGCGGGCCCAGTCGCGCAGCATCATGTCGGCGGTGCCGTGCATCACGCCGACGGGGGCGCGCAGGTCGTGGGCGACCATGTTGATCAGCTCGTGGCGGCGGCGGTCGGTCTCGCGGAGCTGGTCCATGGCCTGGCGCTCGCGGTCGACGGCGGCGCGCAGCGAGTCCTCGTGGCGCTTGCGCTCGGTGAGGTCGCGGGTGACCTTGGCGAAGCCACGCAGCTCGCCGCGGGGGCCGCGCAGCGCGGTGATGACCACGTCGGCCCAGAAGCGGGTGCCGTCCTTGCGCACCCGCCAGCCCTCGTCCTCGACGCGGCCGTCGCGCTCGGCGATGTCGAGCAGGTGCCGCGGCCGGCCGGCGGCGGCGTCCTCGGGCGGGTAGAAGACGGAGAAGTGGCGGCCGACGATCTCCGCCGCCTCGTACTGCTTGAGGCGGTGGGCGCCCTCGTTCCAGGTGGCCACCCGGCCCTCGGGGTCGAGCATGAAGATGGCGTAGTCGACCACCGACTCGACCATCAGCCGGAGGCGCTCCTCGCTCTCGCGCAGGGCCTCCTCGGCGGCGCGGCGCTCGGTGAGGTCGCGGGTCACCTTGCAAAAGCCGCGCAGCTCGTGGTCGGTGCCGCGCACCGCGGTGATGACCACGTCGGCCCAGAAGCGGCTGCCGTCCTGGCGCACCCGCCAGCCCTGGTCCTCGACCCGCCCCTCGCGCATGGCCTCGGCGAGCAGGCGCTGGGGGCGCCCCTCGGCGCGAGCCTCGGGCGGGTAGAAGACGGAGAAGTGGCGGCCGACGATGTCGCTCTGCTCGTACTGCTTGAGGCGGTGGGCCCCCTCGTTCCAGGTCAGCACCCGCCCCTCGGTGTCGAGCATGAAGATGGCGTAGTCGATGACGCTGCCGACCATGAGGCCGAGCCCCTCGGCGCCCCCACCATGCGAGCGCAGCCAGGCGGATGCCTCGGAGGCGCCGCCGCTGTAACGCTGCATGACACGAGATCATACAGTGCAACTGCCGCTTTTATGACAGAAATCATGGGAGGAGGTGACAGGAATCGCCGCCGGGGGACCGTTCTGCGCCGATAATGCGGGCGCGATGGAGCCCGGCAACGACGCAGGGGCGCAGCGCGAGCGGGAGCTCGCCCTGCTCGAAGAGGCGGCCCACTTCCTGGCTGCGGCGCGACAGCCCGACGACATCTACCCGGTGATCGTCCGCCTCGCCGCCCTGATCGGGGCCACCGAGCAGCGCCACTGGCGCGCCTCCTACCTGGCCCTGGAGGGCGGCGTGCTGCGCCGCATCGCGGTCCACGACGAGGCGGAGATCGACCTCGGCTCCCGCGAGTACCCGCTCGACGAGTACGACACCCTGCGCCGGGTGGTCGAGGGCGAGGAGGTCTTCACCGACATGAGCGCGCCCATGTCCATGCCCGCCGAGACCGCCGCGGCGGTGGAGCGCGCCCACCTGGGCAGCGCGGTGATGCTCCCCGTGGCCCAGGGCGGCGAGGTCTACGGCATCCTCGCCCTGAGCACCCGCGACCGCCTCACCGCCGACGACGTGCGCTACCAGCGCCTGCGCGCGGTGTGCCACATGGCCGGCCTGGCCATCGCCAACGCCCGCCTGCTCGCCGAGCAGCAGCGGGTGGCCGACCGGGCGCACGCCCTGGAGATCGCCAAGAGCCGCTTCCTCAACCTCGCCGCCCACGAGATGCGCGGCCCGCTGACGGTGATCCGCGGCTACGCCGACATGCTCGGCGACGGCAGCCTGGGCCCGCTCACCCCGCGCATGGAGAACGCCCTCGGCGCGCTGCGCAGCAAGGCCGACGAGATGAGCCGGCTGATCACGATGATGATGGAGACGGCGCGCCTGGAGGAGGGGCGCCTGGAGCTCCGCGCGGCGCCCGTCGACCTGCGCCAGGTCACCCGCGAGGTGCTCCGCGTCGTCGGCCCGCTGGTCGGCGAGGCGCACGTGCTCCGCGTCGAAGAGTGCGACGAGCCGCTGGTCGTCGACGGCGACGAGGACCGCATCTCCACCGTCGTCGCCAACCTCGTCGACAACGCCTGCAAGTACAGCCCGCCGGGCTCGCCGGTCGAGGTCCGCTGCGACCGCGACGGCGACCGGGCCACGGTGGCGGTGACCGACCGGGGGATCGGCCTCAGCGAGGACGACATGGGCGTCCTGTTCACCCGCTTCGGCCGCGTGGTCAGCGCCCAGACCAGCCACATCGGCGGCACCGGGCTGGGGCTCTGGCTGGCCCGGGAGATCGCCCGGATGCACGGCGGGGAGATCGAGGTGCGCTCGGCGCGAGGGGAGGGCAGCACCTTCACCCTGGCCCTGCCGCTCCGCCGCTCGGGTTGACCCATTGACGTTTGTCGATGTGATTCGCTAGGCTGCGCGCCAGCAGTCGGCGCCATCGAAGCGCGTCGATCCCAGGAGTGAGCCCATGTCCCGCGTGCAGCTGGCCCTCAACGTCGCCGACGTCGACCGGGCGGTCGAGTTCTACAGCCGGCTCTTCGGGGTGGGGCCGGCCAAGCGCCGCCCCGGCTACGCCAACTTCGCCGTCGCCGAGCCGCCGCTCAAGCTGGTGCTCATCGAGAACCCCGGCGGGGTGGGGCGGATCAACCACCTCGGCGTCGAGGTCGAGTCGACCGGCGAGGTGTCCGCGGCACAGCGCCGGCTGGCCGGCGAGGGGCTGGACACCGAGGTCGAGGACGGCGTGACCTGCTGCTACGCGGTGCAGGACAAGGTGTGGGTGACCGACCCCGACGGCGCGCCCTGGGAGGTCTACACCGTGCTCGACGACGCTCCCCAGGCCTGCGCCGAGGAGAGCGCCTGTTGCGCCGCCACCGTCGCCTCGGCCGCGCCCGCGCCCGGCGCCGAGTCCTGCTGCTGACCGCGCCGCCACTGGCCCGCAAGGCCCTCGCCGAGCTGCTCGGCACCCTGCTGCTGGTGGCCGCCGTGGTCGGCTCCGGCATCGCCGCGCAGCGGCTCAGCCCCCACGACACCGGGCTGGAGCTGCTGGAGAACGCCGTCGCGACCGGCGCGGCGCTGGTGGCGATCATCCTCGCCGTCGGCCCGGTGTCGGGCGCCCACCTCAATCCCGCCGTCAGCGCCGTGGACGCGCTCTTCGGCGGCCTGACCCGCGCCGAGCTGGCGGTGTACTGCGCCGCGCAGATCGCCGGTGGGATGCTCGGCGCCGTGCTGGCCAACGCGATGTTCAGCCTGTCCCCGGTGAGCATCTCCCAGCACGGGCGCGACGGCGGCGCCCTGTTCCTGTCAGAGGTGGTCGCAACCTTCGGGTTGCTCCTGGTGGTCTTCGGCATCGCCCGGGCGCGCCGCTTCAGCGCCGCACCATTCGCCGTCGGCGCATACATCACGGCGGCGTACTTCTTCACCAGCTCGACCAGCTTCGCCAACCCCGCGGTCACCGTGTCGCGCATGCTCTCCGACACCTTTTCCGGCATCGCGCCGCGCTCGGTGGCGGCGTTCGTGGGCGCCCAGGCGGTCGGCGCGGGGCTGGCATACGGCGCCGTGCGCGTCCTGTGGCCGCGCGCCGCCGAGGAGGCGGCGGAGCTGGTGGTGGTGCCCCACGGCGGGGAGGACGTGGCATGAGCCGCCTGCCCCGCGCCCTCTTCGTCTGCGTGCACAACGCCGGGCGCTCGCAGATGGCCCAGGCGCTCTACGAGCGGGCCGGCGGCGAGGCGCGCTCGGCGGGCTCGGAGCCCGGCACGGCGGTGCACCCCGAGGTGGTCGCGGTGATGAGCGAGCTGGGCGTCGATCTGCGCGGCCGCACGCCGCGCGCGCTGACCCGCGACGACGCCGAGTGGGCCGAGGTGGTGGTCACCATGGGCTGCGGCGACGCCTGCCCGTACGTCCCGGGACGGCGCTACGTCGACTGGGAGCTGGAGGACCCCAAGGGCAAGGGCGTCGAGACGGCGCGCCGCATCCGCGACGAGATCGCCCGCCGCATCGAGGAGCTGGCCGCCGCGGAGTCCGCCTAGAGGCCGAGGGCGATGCGGGTCAGCCGGTCGCGGATGCCGGTGGGCATGACCAGGTCGTAGAGGCGCACCGCCTGGGCGTCGTAGCCGACCAGGTAGCGGGCCTTCGGCCGCCGCGAGTCGACGGCCCCGGCGATCACCTTCGCCACCGTGCGCGGGCTGCCCATGATCGGCTCGGTGAGCCGGATGCCCTGCAGGGTGCGCCGGTACGCCGCCTCGTAGCGCGAGCCGGCGTGGCGCTCGATCTCGCTCTCCGCGTTGTCCCAGATGCCCGTCTTGAATCCGCCGGGTTCGACCAGAACCACGGAGATGCCGCTCGACGCCACCTCGACGCGCAGCGCGTCGGAGAGCGCCTCGATGGCGTGCTTGCTGGCCTGGTACCAGCCGGTGAGCGGCGTGGTGGTCAGCCCGTAGATGGAGGAGAGGTTGACGATGCGCCCCCAGCCGCGCTCGCGCATGGTGGGCAGGGCGAGGCGGGCCAGCCGCATCGGCGCGAAGACCATGGTCTCCATCGCCTGGTGGGCCTCGCGGTCGCCGACGTCCTCGATGGCGCCGGTGGAGGAGTAGCCGGCGTTGTTGACCACCGCGTCAGGACGGACCTGCTCGATGACCCGCTGGCAGGCGGCGGCCTCGGTGACGTCGAGCAGCACGGTCTCGACCTCGACGCCGGCGTCGCGCGCCGCGTCGTGGACGAGGCGGGCCTTGGCCCGCGAGCGCACCGTGCCCACGCTGCGGTGGCCGCGGCGGGCCAATTCCAGCACCGTGGCCAGGCCGATGCCGGAGTTGGCCCCGGTGGTGAGCACGGTCTTGGGGTCAGCCATGGCGCGAACCTCCGCGGCCCTTCTCCAGCTCCTGCAGCCGGCCCTCCCAGAAGCTGAGGCGGTCGACGAAGCGGGCCGCCTCGGCCTGCATCACCGGGACGTCGGTGCCTAGCACCTCCTCGCGGGCGCTGTCGGAGATCTGCGGGACGTGCTCGTCGATGGTGCGCAGCATGTCCTGCTTGAAGTCGAGGAGCTCGCGGTAGACGGCGATCCAGTGGCGGGCGTCGTCGGGGTAGCCGGTCTGCGGGTCCTCGCCGCGGAGCAGACGGCTGCGGTCACCGCCCAGCTCGGCCATGCGCTCGCTGTGGCTGGCGGCGGTGTCCGCGTCTCGCCGGTCGGGCATGTCGGCTCCCTCCGTTGGCTGCAGCCCCCTGCCGCAGGGCCAGGATAGCCGCGGCGCACCGGGCCTCGTGAGCGGACCGTGACCGCCACGTGCCGCGTGGCGGGGCGCCAACGCATGTACGCTCGGCGCCATGACCACGCCGATCCCCGTCGAGCTGCTCACCCGGCGGGACTGCGGGCTCTGCGACAAGGCGCTGCGCGCCCTGGAGGCGGTGGGGCGTGACCTGCCCCTGGCCGTCACCCTGCGCGACGTCGACGCGGACGAGGCGCTGCTCCGCGAGTTCCACCTCCGCGTGCCGGTGGTCCGCCTGGCGGACGGGGAGGTGCTCGCCGAGGGCGTGGTCACCGAGACCGCCCTACGCGCCGCGCTGGGGGAGGCGGTGGTGCGATGAGCGTCGAGGTCTGCGACGGCTGCGGCCGGGTGGCCGGCGAGCGCGAGGTGTACTGCGGCGCCTGCGGGCGGGAGCTGCCCGGGCGCAGCCCCGCGGTGGAGAGCAGCGACGCCGCCCCGCCGGGGTGGCTGGTGGCGCCGACGGCGCGCGATCGCGAGGGGCCGTGGTTCGAGCCGCTGCCCACCGTCGCGGTGCCGGCCGCCGAACGTCCCGCCGTGCAGCCGCGCGGGGTGCCCGCCTACCGCGTCGCCGAGGAGGCCGGGCGCCGTGCCGCCACCACTCCCGCCGCGCCGCCGCCCCCGCCGCTCCCCGTCGCCGGGGCCGAGGCCGCCGGCTCGGGCGCGGCCCTGGCCGTGCCGGTGCGCGTTCCCGCGCTGCGGGCGCTGCTCGTCCCCCTCGTCGTCGTCGCCCTGGGCAGCTCCGCCGCCGCGGTGGTCCTGCTCATCCTCCACGTGCTCCGCGACCGATGAGCTCCGGCTCCCCGCTGCTGCGGCGGGAGGGCACCACAGGGGCGGGGGCGCGCTGGCTGATCCGGCCGACCCGGCCCGACGAGGACTCCGCCGAGCTGGTCGCCGTCCGCGACGCCGTCGCCGCCGAGGGTGACCTCATCGCCGGCGCCCCCGGCGAGCGCAGCGTGCTGGAGGAGAGCCTGGCGGTGGCCAACCTGGTGGCCTCGGGCGGTCTCGCCCTGACCGTCCTGGTTGATGACCGGGTGGTCGGTAACCTCATGGTCGAGCGCCGCCGGGGTCGCTACGAGTCGCATCGCGGCGACGTGTCGCTGGCCATCCGCGACGGCTATCGAGGCCTGGGACTGGGCCGGGCGCTGCTCGACACCGCCGTCGACTGGGCGCGCGCCGTGGGGCTCGCCAAGCTGACCCTCGGCGTCTTCCCGACCAACACGCGGGCCGTCGGGCTCTACCGCGCCGCCGGCTTCGTCGAAGAGGGTGTGCTCCGCGGCCACCTGCGGGTGGACGGCGCCGACCGCGACGTGATGCTCATGGGGCTGGCCCTGGGCGGGCGCTGAGCACGGCGGCAGGCTCCCGGGTGGCGCGCGGCCCGGCTGCTATCCTCCGGCACGAGATGAGCGACGTCCGCCCCATCGGGGTGTTCGATTCCGGTGTCGGTGGGCTGACCGTCCTCCGCGAGCTGCGCCGCCAGCTTCCCGGCGAGCGCCTCGTCTACCTCGCCGACCTGGCCCACTTCCCCTACGGCCCGCGCTACCAGGAGGAGGTGCGCGGCTTCGCCCACCGCATCATCGAGTTCCTCTCGTCGCTCGACGTCAAGCTGGTGGTGATCGCCTGCAACACCGCGACGGCGGCGGCGCTGCAGAGCGCGCGCGAGCGGTTCGACGTCCCCGTCCTCGGCGTCATCGCGCCCGGGGCGCAGGCGGCGGTGCAGCACACGCGCAACGGTCGCGTCGCCGTCATCTCCACCGAGGGCACCTTCGCGTCGCAGCAGTACCTGCACGCCATCAAGGACGCCAACCCCGGCGTCGGCGTGCTGGCCAAGGCCGCGCCCGACCTGGTCGACATCGTCGAGCAGGGCGAGGCGGACACGCCGCGCGCCGAGGCGTCGCTGCGCGCCCATCTCGCCGAGGTGTTCGACTGGGGCGCCGACACCCTGGTGCTCGGCTGCACCCACTACCCGGTGCTGCGTCCCGCGCTGGCGCGCGTGGTCGGCAAGAAGCTGCGCGTCGTCGACTCCGCGGAGACCACGGCGGCGCGGGTGAAGCGGATCCTCCGCGTCAACCGGCTGGAGTCCGGCGTCGACGACGCCCCGCCGCCGCGGCTGATGACCACCGCCGAGCCGGAGCGCTTCGCCCGCGTGGCCTCGGTGTTCTACGGCGAGACGGTGGCGCCGCCCGAGGTGGTCTCGCTGTGGGGCGAGGCGCCGCAGGAGCTGCGGAGGCCGGCGTGAGCACGGACGCGCAGACCGAGAACCTGCTCGAGCCCATCGCCGCCGAGCTCCGCGAGTTCGAGACACGCCTGGCCGCAACCGTGGCCGACGACCTGGGCCCGATGAGCGCGGCGATGAACCACATCGTCCGCGCCGGTGGCAAGCGGCTGCGGCCGGCGCTGGTCATCCTCAGCGCCAAGCTCGGCGAGGCCCAGCCCGACCACATCTACAACACGGCGATGGGTATCGAGTTCATCCACACCGCGACCCTGGTCCACGACGACCTCATCGACGACGCCGAGACCCGCCGCGGCATGGCCACCATCCACGCCCTGCTCGGCGTCAACCCGGCGATCATCGTCGGCGACTACTACTTCGCCAAGGGCGCCAACCTCACCGCCGCCATCGGCATGCCGATCATCGACGTGATCATCTCGCGTGCGGTGATGACCATCTGCATGGGCGAGCTGCTCCAGCTCACCAGCAAGCGCGACTACGACCAGTCGGTCGAGGAGTACTACCGCAAGATCGAGCGCAAGACGGCGGCGCTGCTGGCCGCGTCGTGCCACTGCGGCGGCATCGTGGCCCGGCTCTCCGAGGAGCGCGCCGCCGCCCTGGAGCGCTTCGGCCACCACCTGGGCATGGCCTTCCAGATCGCCGACGACGTGCTCGACTACACCGCCACCGAGGAGCAGATCGGCAAGCCGGTCGGCGCCGACCTGCGCCAGGGCACCATCACCCTGCCGCTGATGTACGCGCTGCGCGACGCCGCCGCCGGCCCGCGCATCCGCGAGCTGCTCGGCCGCGAGCCGATGCGCGAGGCCGACTACGACGAGGTGGTGGAGCTGGTCCGCGACTCGCCGGCGGTGGAGCTGGCCGAGCGCCACGCCCACGAGTTCGCCGACCGGGCTGCCGCCGAGCTGTCGGTGTTCCCGCCGTCGCAGCCGCGCGCGGTGCTGGAGAAGGTGTGCGACTACGTGGTGGAGCGCCGGCTCTGAGCGAGCTGCGCGCACCGGCGACGATGCGCGACTTCGTCGCCGCGCTGGAGTCGCGCGGCGAGCTGCGGCGGGTGCGCGTCCCGGTCAGCGCCGACCTGGAGATCACCGAGATCACCGACCGCCTCTCCAAGGGGCCCGCGGCGTTGAACCGCGCGCTGCTCTTCGAGAACGTGCGCGGCTTCGACATCCCGGTGGCCACCAACCTGTTCGGCAGCGCCTCGCGGATGGCCGTGGCGCTGGGCGCCGCGTCGCTCGACGCGGTGGGGGAGCGGCTGGGCGCGCTGCTCTCGCCGGAGCTGCCCCGCGGCGCCCGGGCGGTGATGGACCGGCTGCGCATGGGGCTGGAGGCGGCGCGCAGCTTCCCGCACCGCGTCGACAAGGATGCGCCCTGCCAGGAGGTGGTGGTCACCGGCGACGCGGTGCGCCTCTCCGAGCTGCCGATACTGAAGTGCTGGCCCGAGGACGGCGGCCGCTACATCACCCTGCCCCTGGTGATCACCCGAGATCCGGCCAGCGGTGTCCGCAACGTGGGCATGTACCGCCTGCAGGAGTACGACGACCGCACCCTGGGTATGCACTGGCAGATCCACAAGGGCGGCGCCGAGCAGTCGGAGCGCTGGGCGCCGGGCTCGCGCATCCCCGTGGCCGTGGCCATCGGCGGCGACCCCGCGGCCACCTACGCCGCGTCGGCGCCGCTGCCGCCGGGCATCGACGAGTTCCTCTTCGCCGGCTGGCTGAGGAAGCGGCGCATGCGCATGGTCCGCGGCGTCACCGTCGACCTCGACGTGCCCGCCGACGCCGACGTCGTCCTCGAGGGCTGGGTCGATCCCGCGGAGCGGCGCACCGAGGGACCCTTCGGCGACCACACCGGCTACTACTCGCTCGCCGACGAGTACCCGGTGCTGCATCTCACCGCGCTCACCCGCCGCCGCGAGCCGCTCTACCCCGCAACGCTGGTCGGCCGCCCGCCCATGGAGGACTTCTGGCTGGGCCACGCCACCGAGCGCATCTTCCTGCCCCTGCTGCGCCTGGTCCAGCCCGAGATCGTCGACTACCACATGCCCGCCGAGGGCGTCTTCCACAACTGCGTCATCGTCAGCATGCGCAAGCGCTACCCGGGGCACGTCGCCAAGGTGTGCTTCGCGGTGTGGAGCACCATGCAGCTCGCCAACAGCAAGTGCGTCATCGTCGTCGACGAGGACATCGACCCGCACGACCTGCGCGAGGTCGCCTTCCGTGCCTTCAGCAACGTCGACCCGCGCCGCGACACCATCATCGTCGACGGCCCGCTCGACGTCCTCGACCACGGCGGCCCCTCGTTCGCGCGGGGCAGCAAGATGGGCATCGACGCCACCCGCAAGGGCGCCCTCGACGGCTACCAGCGCCCCTGGCCGCCCGACATCCTCATGGACCCTCGCGTCGTCGAGCAGGTCGAGCGCCGCTGGAAGGAGTACGGCCTGTGATTCCGCGCAGCGGAACCGAGGACCGCGCGAAAAACCTCCCTGCGGCGGGAGCCCGCCCAACGCGGTCCGCACCATGACTGCCGCCGCTACCCACGCACAGCGCCGGACTCCGCTGCATGCCGTCCGCACCCTGCTCCACCTCGTCCAGTTCGAGCACACCATCTTCGCCCTGCCCTTCGCCTACGCCGGCGCGCTGATCGCCGCCCACGGCAACCCCGGCTGGTCGCGCATCGGCTGGATCACCCTGGCCATGGCCGGCGCCCGCTCCTGCGCCTTCGCCCTCAACCGCCTCGTCGACCGCGGCATCGACTCGCTCAACCCTCGCACCGCACAGCGCCCGAGCGTCACCGGCGAGGTCACCACCGCGGCGATGCTCGCCCTGGCCGCCGTCGCCGCCCTGCTCCTCGTCCTCGCCGCCGCCAACCTCAACCGCCTGTGCCTGGTCCTCTGCCCGATCCCGCTGGCGCTGTTCGTCCTCTACCCGTACTGCAAGCGCTTCACCATGCTCGCCCACTTCGTCCTCGGCGCCGGCAT
>Ga0070714_100001660_pt1 | contig 16190 bp, 13 predicted proteins | sample LARL83metaG_FD_65450 | JGI IMG/M metagenome (GOLD analysis project Ga0070714, IMG submission 65450) | Corn, switchgrass and miscanthus rhizosphere microbial communities from Kellogg Biological Station, Michigan, USA - LAR L8-3 metaG | ecosystem: Host-associated > Plants > Roots > Rhizosphere ...
GCTTCGACCGTGGCCAGATCATTGAAGGCGCCGCCCAGAACAGAACGCAAGAATTCTTCCTGGGCCGCTGCCTGTCTCTCCTGGCCCTGCGTCAGCTTGGCGTACGACAGAGCGTTGCTGCCTAACGGCGTGGCCGCATCCTTGCCCGTCCCCCCCAGAGGAACCGGCGGCTCGTTTTGCAGAAGGCTGGGGGCATCGGCGGAAGAAACTCCGGATCCACCCGAATCACGCATGCCGCTCCCTTCCTGGTTGTCGGCGATGATGTTTTGCTGAATCGCGCGCGCCTTTTCGAAGTATCGCTCCCCTTCCGCTGCTCTTCCCGAAGCAATGAGGATCCGGCCAAGACTGGTGTAGGCCTTCCGGATATCGTTGTGAGCGTTTACGCCGCTACGTTCGGCGAGTGCAATTGCTCTCCGGAAGAGCCGCTCCGCGCGCTCATTTTCCTTGCGGCGGTAGGCATTCAGTCCCAAGTAAAGCCAGGCTTCCGACGAAGACGGATTCAATCTCGCCGCCTCCCCCAGATAGTGATCCGCCTCCTGCGGCTGGTTCGAACTGAACGCCATATATCCCAGGAGATAGTTCGCAAAAAAGTTTCCGGGATCGACTCGCAGTTGCTCGAGCAATTGCCGGCGGGCCTCCGGCGTGAGCACCCAGTCGTTCCGCATCAAGTAGGTCAGGCCGAGAAAGTAGTGGCCGTTTGGAACTTTAGGATCGAGTGAGAGCGCACGCTGGAACTCCCGGATAGCGTCGTCGTACAGGGTGGCATTTCGATAAGCGATGCCGAACAAGAGATGCAGGCTGCTGCGATCACCGGACGCCACCGTAATCTGCTGGAAAACGGCCGCGGCCTTTTCCTTCTCTTTCAATGGAAGCAAACAACTGGCGAGACCATAGCTGGTTTCGCGGTCGGGACGAATCTCGAGGGATTTCTGGAATGACTCCACCGCGGCTCGGTAGTCCTTTTTCTTGATCTGCGCCTGGCCTTGAATGGTCCAGGCCGTGGCGTTGCGCGGATCGGCGGCAAGAGCCTGGCTGATCTCTTTGAGTGCTTCGTCCAACCGGCCCGTAAACAAGTTGGCAGCAGCGAGATCGACGTGCGCATCTGCAACATCCTCGAACTCGAGGGACCTGCGGGAGAACCTGGCGGCCTCGGGATATGCGGCTTCAAAGAGGCGCAACTTTCCCATTTCGCGGAGTCCGAGGGCGACTATCTTCTCGCTGGCGGCAGCGGCAGCGGGCAAGTCACCCGCCTCCTTCGCCGAGTTCACAGCGGCAAATCGCCGCTCAAATTCGTCGAGTGGCGACGCGGGCTTCTGTTGCGCACTGGCTTGCAGGCACCCCAGAACGGCAAGCAGAAAAAGGCACGCGCCGCGCGCAGACCGTCTCCCGAGAATGACGTTCGAAGACCGGGAAGGTGGGGTGTGGATCAAAGCCGAATGTCCCAGGTTGGTACCTAAAAGTACACGCTTGGTGGCGAGGTGTTCAAGTCGCGGGATTTGTCGAGAAGTCCCCATATCGCTCATTGGGGATTTCTGTTCTCCTCCACCTAATCTTGATCACTCCAGCATTTTCCACAGAACCAGCGTCGCCGAATGTTCACTTAACCTTGACCGAGAAATCTCGATCCGTGATACTGGTACCGCAATATAGAAGCGGAATGCGGACTGTAACTCCTTGCGGCTCAAGATTTTGCCCCTAAGTGAATGCAGCCCATAGATTAAATCTCGATTTCCCCGTAACTTGCTGATCCCAATAGACCAGGGGGAGGGGGAGGGAGTTACCAAAAGGTAATCCTTCCCAAAATTGGCCCGCGCTTCCCTGCTTCAAACCGTGTAACGCGTTCACTGACCACGAATCACCAGCTACTAACCACTGGCCTTTTGCGAAATCCGTCACAACCCCCTGTGATCCAAATCACAGCCTTTTTCCCCCTCCAAAAGTAACCTGAATTTGCCTGTGGGTGTTCTTTGAGAGTCATTCGCCAAAGGGGGAACGTTATGGCGGTTGCTGGCAATTATCCAAGCATGAGCCACATGGCTCATGATCTTCCGAAACACGACTTTTCCAAAAATCCAATGCTGGTCTACTGGGAGATGACCCAGGCTTGCGGACTAGCCTGCAAACATTGTCGCGCTGAGGCGATGCCCAACGCGAACCCGCTCGAACTTTCGACCGATCAGGGCAAGAGATTCCTGAATCAACTGGTTGAGTTTGGCGATCCTTTGCCGCACGTGATTCTGACCGGCGGCGATCCGCTGAACCGCAAAGACATTTACGAACTCATCGACCATGCCCGCGGCATCGGCATTGATGTTTCCATCACTCCCGCGGCCACCTCGCAACTGACCAACGACGCCATCACCAAACTGAAGTCGCATGGCATTCAGGCCATGGGACTGAGCCTCGACGGATCATCGGCCGAGCGTCACGACAACATCCGCAATGTTCCCGGCACTTTCGAGCGCACGATGGAAGCGGCCCGCCAATGCGGGCGCATCGGCCTGCCCATTCAGGTCAACACGCTGGTCGCGGAAGAGACCGCCGACGATCTTCCTGCTATCTACGAATTGCTGCGGACGAGTTTCCCTGTGATGCGCTGGAGCCTGTTCATGCTGATCTCGGTTGGGCGCGGCAAGCAACTCAACGAAGTCTCGCCGCAAGAAGGCGAGTCGATCATGAAATGGGTATTCGACTTGTCGCCGCACTCCCCATTTCAGATCAAGACCACCGAAGCACCCTCGTACCGGCGCATCGCGATTGAAACCATGCGCGCCTCCGGCATGGCGAAGCCGGATATGAAGGCCACGTCGGTGTACCGAGGATTCCAGATTCGTGACGGCCACGGCATCGTCTTCGTCTCGAATCTCGGCGAAGTTTATCCTTCGGGATTCCTGCCACTGCACTGCGGCAATGTGCGCACAGGTTCCCTGGTGGAGATTTATCGCAACTCTGAGATCTTCCGCTCGCTGCATTCTCCCGACACATTCCATGGAAAGTGCGGCGCTTGCGAATACAGCCACATCTGCGGTGGATCGCGAGCGCGCGCCTTTGCCTACACCGGCGACCCGCTCGGCACCGATCCGTTCTGCCCGTACGAGCCTGCAACGCGAGAGCCGGCGATGGCTACGCGGTAGGAAGGAAAAGATGGCAACCCGGCCCGCGATCGACACGGTGGGTCCCGACACTCAGAGCGAGCCGCTGCTGAGCCTCTCTGCCGACGCTGCCTATAAACACATCTCCGGCCTGCGGAAAAAACTGGTGCGGCGCGAGTTGCCGGACCGATCGCAGCGCGTACGCCGGAGCTTTCAAATCACCTTCTTGTTGCTGAACCTCTGGCTCGGCATCGCGTTCTATTTTTGGGTGCGCCACATTGAGAACGGCACTCACACGCAAACCATGGCGCGGCCTGCTGGAGTAGAAGGTTGGCTTCCGATCGCCGGCCTGATGAACCTGAAGTACTGGCTCTCCACCGGACATCTGCCTGCGACACATCCCGCAGCTTTGTTCCTGTTCGTCAGCTTCCTCGCGATGGCGTTCTTGTTGCGGAAAGCGTTCTGCAGCTGGCTGTGCCCGGTCGGAACGCTATCCGAATCTCTCTGGCGAGCCGGCCGGAACATTTTTCGGCGCAATTTTCAGTTGCCCCGCTGGCTTGATCTTCCGCTGCGCAGTTTGAAGTATGTGCTGCTGGCGCTTTTCGTCTTCGCCATATCGAACATGTCGGCGGCCGCGATTGAGCAGTTCATGCACAGCCCGTACGGCGCGATCGCCGATGTGCGGATGCTCAATTTCTTCCGCTACCTCGGAGAAACCGCAGCCGTCGTGCTTGGCGCCATGGCGCTCGCATCGCTACTCGTCCAGAATTTCTGGTGCCGCTATCTGTGTCCCTACGGAGCGTTGCTCGGCATCGCTTCCCTGTGCAGCCCCTTGCGAATACGACGATCGGAACCAGATTGCATTGATTGCGCAAAATGCGCGAAAGCCTGCCCGTCATCCCTTCCCGTGGACAAGCTGATCACCATAAAATCCGCGGAGTGCACCGGATGCCTGGAATGCGTCGCGGTGTGTCCCGCGGAAGACGCGCTGCAACTTGCTTTGCCCCGTTGGACGCGAACCCCGAACGCAGGCCGCCTGCCTGCATGGGCTATGGCTGCAGGAATTGCCGTTTTATTTTTTGGGATTGTGGGATTCGCGAAAACCGCCGGCTACTGGAACGGCGATGTGCCCGACTATGTCTATCGGCAACTGGTCCCACACGCCAACGAAGTCGACCATCCGTGAGGTAACTTATACGCCAGGTTTCAGGAATACAGCTTGATGGGTTGCACCACGCGGGTGATGGTTCCGCTCGGGCTCGGCTGGTCCGGCTTCAGTCCGCAGCGCATCGAGGCGAACAAGCCGATCAGTTGTCCGAGCATCACATCGAGCACGGGGCGGTATTCATCCGGAAAATCTGCGGCACAATTCAACGACACATAAAAGTCTGCCAGCGACGTAACATCATCGAGACCCTTGGCCGTAACCACGGCGCGCACACGTCCCAGTCGTTTGCGATCGATCTCACGCAGGAGGTCGAGTTCGTATCCGCGCCGCCGTGTTTCGCTCGAGAGATAGGCGACAAAGACGGTCTGGCCGTCGACGCTCGACATGGGACCGTGACGCAATCCAAGCGGCGTTTCCGCTAGAGTTGTCACCTTTCCGGACGTGAGCTCCACGACTTTCAGCGCGGATTCATCGGCTACGGCACGCAGCACTCCCGATCCCACAAAACACGCGCGCGTACATCCCAACATCGTGATGGAAGCTGCGACCTCCGCCGCTGCAGGGAGAACCTGCCGTCCGGTCTGCTCGATGTGCGCGACAATGTCGCCAAACGACTTCAAGTCTTCCGCGTTAGCCACGCACTGCCCAGCCAGCACCATGTTGCTGAACGAACTCGTCATGGCCAGCCCGCGATCGTTCACCGCATCATCGAGAACCAGCGCCAGCGCCCGATCTGCATGGCGTGCGCACAGTTCCGCCATCGGTCCGTGCTGGTTGCAGGTGATGACCAGATGCCGGATCTCTTTGTGCCGCTCAAGCGCGCGCTCCAGAAGCGCCACGCCTTCCGGACTCTCCCCCGAACGTGAAAACGAAATCCAGAGATATTCCCGTCCCGGACGATGGAACTCTTCAAACTCGGTGAGCAAAGTTGTGCTGGGTACCGGCCACGCATCACATCCCCATCGCCGGCGTAGCAAGGGAGCCAGAGTTCTGCCTGTGTAGTCGGACGTGCCGGCACCGACCAGATACACGGTCGGCGAAGACGTGCTGCCGCGGCCGATTCCGGCCCGGCGCAGCATGTCGTTCAACTCGCCTCCGCGCTCCACGCAGCGCGTGTAGGTTTTGCCCCACGTGGCGGGCTGCTGCCAGATTTCACGCGGAGTATGCTCCAGTCCGCGCTCGGCTTTTTCCGGCTCCGGCAAGTCCAGCAGCATGCGTAACGGGTTTCCCAACGAATCTCCTCCGGCTCGAAAAGACAATGTAGTCTATTACAATCCGCGCTGGTTGAAAAGCATTCGAAATGAAATGAAATACAGTTCGGAAGTAAACGTTAGAGACATCCGCAGGTTGCGCTCACAGCAACTAATCTGTGGAAGACGGGTTTTCTTCCCTGAAGGAGAACAGCATGATTCGTGGTTCGCACCCCCTGAGCACGCTACTGCTAGGAGCGGCGTTGGCTTCATCCTTGGCAGGAATAGGGTGCGCGGAGCATCACGCCTACCGTGTTTATGACCCTTACTACACCGACTATCACACGTGGAATGACCACGAGGTGGTCTACTATCGCCAATGGGCCGATGAAACTCATCACGACCACGACCGCGATTTTCGCAAGCTGCGTCCGGAAGAACAGAAAGAATACTGGACCTGGCGCCACAACCACGGCGACCATGATCATGACCGGGACCACGACCATCATTAGAGTATGAGCCAGGCTCTCAGCGTGCCAACGCCTTGAGAGCCTGGTCTGTTGTAGTCATTCGCGCTCCCAGATTCTTTAATTCCGCAATCGTTTTCTGGCCGTCTTCCTGCTTCAGAGTCTCGATGGCATCTTCGACCACCGCCACGCGCCGTCCGCGTTCGAGCAGTCCCTTGGCGGCGAAGCTTACGCAATACTCGGTCACGACACCAAACACCACAAACTCCGCGTGAGTTCCGAGGCGTTGCACTAACGCATCCGCATGCCGACTCTCAAAAATATTAAGCGTCTGTTTTTCGAGCAGTATCTGCTGATAGGAAGAAAAGTCCTCCGGCAGTTTGGCACCGAGCTCGTTGGGTACCCGCGCCACTTTTTCCGTCAGCGCCTCAGGGACATACTCCGCCCCTGCAGTTCCCTTCACGCAGTGCGGCGGAAAAATCTTGAACTCGGGATCTTTCGGCGTATGAAAACATCCGTGCGAGACAAGGAACACCTTGCCCTGCCGCGCTGCGTCGGTCAGCCGACGGATGTTGGGCAGCAACTTCTCGGCTCCCGGCACATAGAGATGTCCTCCGGGCAACATGAAGTCGGCCTGCGTGTCCACTTCCCAGAATACGAAATCGCGCGAAACCATGGTTCCCCTTCCCCGCGAAGGCCGAGCGTAACATCATTACTCTGGCGGTGACAAACGGCGCGTGGCGTTCGGTAGCTTCATGGGTTAATGTAGTCGGTGGATGAAGAGGCAACCTGTCACCTACGACTCTGTGCGGCGCCTTGGTCTCACGCTTGAGAAGGTCGAGGAAGGCACATCCTACGGCACTCCCGCTCTAAAGGCCCACGGAAAATTGTTCGTTCGACTTCATCAGGATCTCGACAAGATCGTCGTCAGAATGCCCTTTGATCGCCGCGAGGAACTCATGGCCGCCGATCCCGAAACGTATTTCATTACCGATCACTATCGCGACTATCCATGGATTCTCGTGAGCCTCGCCAGAGTTCACAATGACGCCTTGCCGGAATTGCTGCAGATCGCCCATCGCGCCGCTTCACCCTCAAAGAAGTGTCGCGTATGATTTCCGGGGTCGCCTAATTTTCCGAGAAACCACTCCATGAACCCAGACAGTCCGGCAAAATCCTCAGCTCTCAACAAATTGGTCATTCGAAACATCGGACTTCTCCTTAGCGGAGATCTCGACCATCCGATTCTCGATGCCGATACTCTCGTCGCAGTGGACGGGATCATCCGCGAGGTGGGGAAGGAAAAAGATCTCGACACTTCCGGCGCAACGATCACGATCGATGCCAAGGGCACCGCTCTCGCACCCGGATTGATCGACAGCCACGTGCATCCCGTCTGCGGCGACTGGACACCTCGCCAAAATCAACTTGGCTGGATTGACAGCTGCCTGCACGGCGGCGTCACTACGATGGTCTCAGCCGGAGAAGTCCATACGCCCGGGCGTCCCAAAGATATTGTCGGGCTGAAAGCGATGGCGATTTTCGCGCAGCGCGCCTTCCACGCCTTTCGTCCTGGAGGCGTGAAGGTCTACGGCGGAGCGCCAGTGCTCGAGCAAGGGATGGTGGAAGATGACTTCAAAGAACTCGCCGCTGCAGGCGTGAAGTTTCTGGGCGAAGTCGGCCTGGGCAGCGTGAAGGATGGAACGACTGGGCGCCGTATGGTCGCGTGGGCACGCAAATACGGTATTCAGAGCACGATTCACACCGGAGGCCCGTCCATACCCGGCTCCAGCCTCATCGACAAAGATATGGTCCTTGAAACCGACGCCGACGTAATCGGCCACGTGAACGGAGGGCACACGGCGTTGCCCGACGACCAGATCGTGGCGCTATGCGAGCGCTCGATGCGCGCGCTGGAAATCGTTCACAACGGCAACGAGCGAGCAGGATTGCTTGCGTTGCGGACGGCAACGCAGCTCAAGCAACTGCATCGCGTAATTTTAGGAACAGACTCGCCCGCGGGATCGGGGGTTCAGCCGCTCGGCATTCTGCGAATGATTTCGATGCTGTCTTCGCTGGGAGAAATTCCGGCAGAGATTGCCATCTGCCTCGCCACTGGCAACACCGCCAAAATGCGCAGTCTGAATTGCGGCCTGATCGCCGCTGGACGCGAAGCGAGTTTCGTCTTCCTCGACAGCGCGCAGCAATCCTCTGGCAAGAACCTGCTCGACAGCATTCAAAAAGGAGACCTGCCTGGCGTCGGAATGGTCATCACCGATGGGGCGGTCAGCATTCAGCGCAGCCGCAACACCCCGCCAGCTACGCGGGTTCCGGAGGTTGCTCGTGCTTAGACGTACATTGATCTTCGCCATCTCGCTGGCCGTTATTCCGCAGTTGTTCGCGCAGACGTCGATCCCTGACTGGTGCCGGCCGCTGCCCCGCCCTGAATACAAATCCATCGAACGGGTGCCGGTCAGCGACCCGTGGTTCGAAGTCTACAAACCGGCGCCCAACGTGTTTGCCATTTACGAACCGCGTCAGGCCGAAGAAGTCATCAGCTACCTGATCGTCGGCGAGAAGCGCGCGCTGCTCTTCGACACTGGCATGGGAATCAGCGACATCAAGAAAGTCACGGCGGAACTCACCAAGCTGCCCATCGTGGTGCTGAACTCGCATACGCACGACGACCACGTCGGCGGCAACTGGCAATTCGACACGATTTATGGAATGTTCACCAACTTCACCATGAAGAACGCCCGCGGATCGCGCGACGACGCACAGGCTGAAGTCACGCCCGATCAGATCTGCGGGACGTTACCAGCGGGCTTTGATCCGAAAACCTATGTGACCCGGCGCTGGAAAATATTCGCGTACACACACGACGGCGATCACTTCGATCTTGGCGGTCGCCTCATTGAGATCATCGCCACGCCGGGACACACTCCCGACGCGATCTCGCTGATCGATCGCGCCAATGGTCTGCTCTTCACCGGGGACACTTATTATCCGGCGCCGATCTGGCTGTTCCGGCCAGAGACTGATCTGGATGCGTACGCCGCGTCCATCAGGCGACTGGCAGCGCTCGCACCCAAGGTCAAGTTAGTTCTCGGTGCGCACAACATTCCCGTGGCACAGCCGGCAGTCCTGGAACGACTGGTGAAGGCGTTCGACGCGGTGCGCGCAGGCAAGGTCACTCCTACGCCAGATTCGCCGGGCAAAGTCCTCTACAAGGTGGAGGATATTTCGTTTCTGATGTGGGCACCGACGGCGCATTGAGAATGCGGTGAATGCTAGCGCAGTCCGTCGTCCCCTTTGATCTGATCCTTCGTCAACCCTCCCACACGCGCGAGCGGACGCCCGCTGTCGGTCACTGCAATCGCGACCATGATTTCATTCGCCCGCGGCGCGTCATTTAGCCGCACCTCCATTCCATCGAAGTGACTGCGCACAAACGCTGCGTCCTTGTGGCCCAGAGGAATGTCGAGCACGACGCCCATCCCGCCGCATTTCTTCGATGACGGAATCAGTGCCGCCCCCTTGCCCAGCACGCGCCGTACGGGTGTCCCGAGCTTGGGATGCAGAATCGCGGCCGCATGTTCCAGTTCGCCATTTTCTCCGACCGCTGCGGCCTTCCCATAACTCTCCGCCGTCGGCCCCGCAATCCCGAGCGCCGCAACCGCTCGCGCCGTGAGCAGTTCGCCAAGTTCCTCGCCAATCGCCATCAGCTCCGAGAGATCCTCCACATACTTCCCCGCGCACGGATTCTCAATCACGGCCACCGCCGCGGCTCGCAGTGTCGGAGGAGAAATCTCCCGCTCCATCTCACGCCGCGTCTCCTCCACGAAAACGGCAATCTTACGGATCTTCGCTTTCATCTTTTCTTCTTCACCCCGCCTCTTTCATCCGGCCTCTTTTACCGACACCAATCAGCACGCATCATTCACCGCAGCCCGTCTTCTCCCTTGATCTCCGAAGCCTTCAGTCCGCCCACGCGAGCATGCACACGAGCACCTGTCGTCATAACCAAGGCCAGCAGGATTTCGTCGGCTCTGGGAGCATCGTTCGCTCCAACTTCCATCGCATCGAAGTGACTGCGCACGTACGACGCGTGGATGTGCGTGATCGGAACGTCGAGCCGCGTTCCCGGCCCGCCGACTTTCTTCGTCGAAGCCACAATTGCCTTCGCTCCGCCAAGCACTTCACGCATTGCGTAACCGCCCGGAACATGCCACAACGCCCCGTGCTCCAGTTCTCCGGCCGATCCTACGATTGCGCCCTTGCCATAACCCTCGATAATTTTTGCGTCACCACCAAGCGCGGCAACCAGGCTTCGAGCCATCTCTAGGCCCAGCGGCTTCAAATCATCCATGAACCCTTCGATGCTTGCGACATACGATCCTGCAAACGGATTTCGAATCACCGCGAGCGCCGCGGCACGCCGCAACGGCTTTTCCGCAGCCGGGCCTCCTTCGTGAAAGATTTCCTCGACGCAGGTGATCTTCTTTCGTACCACCACCTCAGGCATGCACCAGTCCCCTTTCATGAACCGACGCGATCCTTCGCGGCTCGACCATCGCTCCAACTACGCGCGTCTCGCCCTGCAGATTCAGTGCCACCGAGCGAATCAAATCGAGCCTGAGCAGCAACTCAGCGGTCCGCATGCCCGAGGCCAGTGCTCGATCCACTTCTGCAGACGTCAACTTGCCGACGGCCTGCGTCACCAAGCGCCTTCCAAGATCGCTGTCGGGAGCAAGTTCGCAAGCTGGAACTCGAATGATCGCCGGATGTCGCGGCAAGTCGACGGCATTCGCGATGATGGTCGCCGCTGCATCAGCCGCTGCCGCGCGATCTGCAAGCACGGTCACCGCATCCGCGATGCCCAAAGAAAAGCTGCGCCCCCGCCATCCGCTGGTCGCGATTCCCCGAACCGGATCGGTCGAGGTCAGCGTGGTCGTGCCCGCGAGCGATCGGCGATCCGGCCGCTCGACCATGCCGACAACAAAGTTCTCGTCCGCCGTCAGGTGCAGCGCAATGTCTCCGCCATCATTCACGTAGATTCGAGAAAGCTCGGCCGCCGAAACCATCGCGGCCAGGATCTCTTCGGCCACCGCGCCAGCGACTGCCGCCATCGGCGTGATGAAATGCTGTGAAGCATACGGCATCACCGCGGCCAGCATCCTGCGCGCGACTGCACCATGCGGCCATTCCGCCTCTTCGCAGCAAGGCTGCCGCAAGAACGAAAGCTCGCCGCACAACTCGTCGAGTACGTTGAGAAACCGCTCGCTCGCCGCCCGATACGCACTTTGAATTTCGCACGGTGCTCCAAACGCCTCCACGATCAAGTCCATCGGCCCATCGTGAAGATGCAGGCGTCGCCCATCGGCCAGCATGCGAATCTGCGCGCGGTTGTTCATCGCTTCTTCGCTCCCGACTCGAGCGGCCACGGATTATCCGCCCGCGCAGTGACCCTCTTTCGCCCGTCATCTTCCGCGACAATCGAACTGAGCGGCTTCACATTTTCCAAGTAGCCGCCCAGCGCGGCATAGTCCGCCAGCTTCAGCGTGAACTCGATCGGAGCCACCAGCGCCGGTGTCGGAACATATCCAAATGCGTTCCGCGGCATGCGCGTCACATCGACCATAAAGGTTATCCCGCCGCCCGGCCACACATACACCGGCGACCCTCCGCAAGTCACGCGCGTCAGCGCGTCGCGCACCGAATGCGTCAGCTTCACCGGATTTTCGGTCACGCCCGCCCGCAACGATCCTCCGGCACCGCCCATGAAGAGCACCGTGCACAGCGCCGGCTCGCAATTCTCTTTGATCCGCGACACCGACTCCTTCAAGTTCGCCGGCAATTCTTTCTCCCGCGGTTTCAGGTCTTCCCCCAGCTCAAAGTATGCATGCTGCTCGCCGGTCGTGCTCACCATCAGCAACCGCAGCCCGGGCCACGCCTTCTTCGCATTAAACTTGCCGAGAATTGTCAGCGGATCCTCAATATCAGTTCCGCCCCATGACGTTCCCGGCTCGGCCACTTGAAAATATCTACCAGGCGTAGAGCGCCGTCCCTTCAGCTTGATGCCCGTCTCCGGCACGCCAAGCAACTTCCCAGCCTGATGTTCGGAGAGCACCCCCGTGATGTGATCGTCGACCACGACAACGTCATCGACTTTGCCGAACCATTGCTTGGCAAACATTCCAATCGTCGCCGAGCCGCAACCCACGCGCATTCGCTCTTCCTGCGCCCCGTCGACGATGGGCGGCTTGCCAGCCTGTACGACAACCTTTGCACCGTCGTCAATCTTCAATTCCACTGCTTTGCCGTTGCACAAGTTCAGCAGCGCGTCGCAGGTGGCAGTTCCCTCTTGCCGGCTACCTCCCGTCAAATGCCTGACGCCGCCGAGTGACAGCATCTGCGATCCGTATTCGCTCGTGGTCACGTGACCTATCGCCTCTCCCTGCGCGCGTACCGTGCTGCACTCCGCGCCCAGGTGGCGGTCCGTATCAATCTTCACTTTCACGCCGCAGTAGCTGAAGATTCCTTCGGTCACCACCGTCACCATGTCGGCGCCCTCTACCTGCGATGAAATGATGAACGGCGCGGGCTTGTAGTCGGGATAGGTCGTGCCTGCGCCAATCGCAGTCACGAAAGTCTCGCCATGGCTGACGAGCGTCCCGTCCCAATCGCGGCTGCGCTCAAGAAACGGAACGACCGAGTCGCCGCGCTCGAGCGCGCGGTCGAGCACGACATGCGGATCGAGCCGCACTAGCTTGCCTTCGTGATTTCCGTAGCGGTCACAGGAGCCTGTCCTTCCCCGCTTTATGTAGCACAGCACCGGACAGGCGTCGCAGCGGATCGCGTCGTCAGGCACGCGCGCCTCCCCGATCCTTCGTAAACTCGCCCTTTGCAAGAATCGCTGCACGCACGCGGTCGGGCGTCGCCGGAATCTTGCGAAGGCGCACGCCGACCGCGTCGTGAATTGCATTCAGAATCGCCGGCGCAGTCGGAATCACTGCCTGCTCGCCGATCCCCTTCGCGCCAAACGGGCCGATCGACGACGCGTCTTCGATCAGAATCGACTCCACTGGAGGAATGTCTCCTGCGGACGGAATCAGGTAGTCGTGCAGATTCTCACCCTTCCCGGGAAAATATTCTTCCATCAGCGCCATGCCGAGTCCTTGCGCAACGCCGCCTTCGATCTGACCTTCAATCAGCGTGGGATTAATTGCGCGCCCGACATCATGCGCCGCCGTCACCTTCAGAACCCGAACCGTGCCCAAGTCAACGTCCACTTCAATCTCAGCCATGTGCGCGCCAAATCCGTAGACCGCATAGGGATTACCCTGCCCGTTCTCATCGAGCGGACTGGTTGGAGGATCAAACATCGCGTCGCAGGTGATGACATATCCATGCGGATCGAGCGGCAATTCGCCGAGAGCAACTACTTTGCTTTTCCCGTTTTCGCTGACCGTTACACAGCCGTCGCCATACTCAATCGTCGCGCAGCTGCACGCGCCCGCCAGCTTCACGATCTCGTGGCGCAACTTGCTTCCCGCCATGTACGCCGCTTTCCCAGTCACCAGCGTCTGTCGCGACGCGGAGGTCTTACCGCAATCCGGAGTAATTGCCGTGTCGCCCGAAACCAGATCAAACTGCGCGATTGGTGCGCCGAGCGCGTCGGCGCAAATCTGCGTCACGATCGTGTTCGATCCCTGCCCGATATCCACTGCGCCTTGATGCAACGCAATTCGCCCGTCGCGCTTCAAACCAATCCGCACCGTCGAGGGATTCGGCAGCGAAGTGTTTCCGCACCCGTACCACATGCCGGCCACGCCAACTCCGCGCCTCAACGGTCCAGACGCTGCGGTATTAAATTCCGCGAAGCGTGCACGCGAAGCGTGCCATCCCGGCCGCAACGCCTCGAAGCAGGCGCGAATACCGGCACCTTCGCCGAGCACTTGCCCAGTCACAGTCGGCGTGTCATCGCCAAGCGCATTCAGGATGCGAAACTCCAGGCGGTCCATTCCAACCTTATCCGCGAGATCGTCGTAAAGCTGCTCCTGCGCAATCGCCGCTTGTGGCACGCCAAATCCGCGGAAGGCGCCTGCTGGAACGATGTTCGTATGCACCGCCCGCGTGAGCGCGCGATAGTTCGGAACGTAATATGGTCCCGATCCATGCACAGGAACCCGGGCTGCCACAGTCGGCCCCCAGGAAGAATAAGCGCCGGTATTAAAATCCGCCGCAAAGTCGAGCGCGGTTATTTTGCCTTCTCGGGTCGCGCCCGCGCGCAACCGAATCCGCGAGGGATGCCGCTTGGTCGTCGATACAATCGACTCGTTCCGGGAATACACCATGCGCACGGGCCGCCCCAACTTCCACGCCGCCAGCGCCACAAACGGCTGCACCGACAGATCGAGCTTCGACCCGAATCCCCCGCCCACCGCCGTCGGAATAATTCGCACGCGCTCCTGAGCAATCCCGAGAATCTTTGCAATATCGTCGCGATCCATGTACGGAGACTGCGTGCATGCCTGAATCTCAATCGAATCGCCCACACGCCGCGCGAATCCAGCCTCTGGCTCGATATAAGCGTGCTCGACGAATCCCGTTTCGTATTCGCCCTCGACCACTACAGCTGCCTCGGCAAGCGCTCTGTCCACATCACCGCAAACAACGCGCCCCCTGACCAGCACGTTGCCCTCGCGATGACCGTGAATCAAAGGCGCATCGTTCGCCAGCGCCTCGTCCATTGTTTTCAGCGGCGTCAACTCTTCCCACTGCACGGGAAACTCAGCCGGAACCAGCTCCTCTAGTGCGTCGGCCTCGCCGACCACAGCCGCAACTGCCTCGCCGCGAAACCGCGCTTCGCGGTGCGCAAATACTCGCTGATCGGAGTATTTTGGAATCACGCCGTAGCAATCCACTCCCGGCACGTCCTTCGCGATCAAAACGGCCAACACTCCAGGATGCTCGTTCACAAACCGATCCAGGTCGCCAAACTGAAACCGCGCGCGGTGATGTGGACATCGAATCACGCGCAGTCCGAGCGCCCCCGCCGGAGTTTCATCTGCCCCGAAAATTTCGCTCCCTTCAACCTTTTTCTTTCCATCGAGTCGGACGAGTCGGGCGCCCACCGCAGCCCCGGCAGCCGTCGATGCCTGAACCACCGCAGCCCCGGCAGCCGTCGATGCCTGAACCACCGCAGCGCCACCATCAACCACCGCGCGGATAATCTTCCGGTACCCCGTGCATCGGCACAGCACGCCGCCGATCGCGTCCATCACTTCGTCTTCACTTGGGGAAGAGTTTCTCTCGAGCAGCGCTGTCGCAGCCACCAGCATCCCGGGCGTGCAGGCGCCGCATTGCGCAGCACCATGCGACAGAAACGATTGTTGCAGTCGACCCTGCAGCGGCGAGCGCGCCGCCAGGCCTTCGACCGTGGTGACCTCACATCCCGCAATTTGCTCCGCAGCCACGAGGCACGCGCAGACTGGATCGCCATTCAGCAAAACCGTACACGCGCCGCAGTCTCCGGCGTCGCAGCCGACCTTCGTACCAGTGAGACCAAGATCGTCTCGCAGCACCCGCGAAAGCCGCCGCACCCCCGACACCGCGACTTCGACCTGGCGTCCGTTCACCGAGAACGAAATCAACTCAGCTCCCGCGGCCGACGTTCTCTCGGTTGTCGCCATCAGGGAGCCCCCACACAGGATTCCAGCGCGCGTTGCACCAGCGTCAGAGAAGCATCGCGCCGGTAGTCGGCGGTGGCGCGAACGTCATCAATCGGAGAGAGCCCTGCAAGATGCTCGGCCCTCACCGCAGCGCCGAGTCCTGCCTTCGAGGGCAGCCCAACCAGCGCCCGCTCCAGTTCAAAGAGCCGCTGTGCCTTCGCCGAGCACGATCCCACGGCTACTCGCGCCTCAGCCACCCGACCTGCATCGTCCGGCTGCACAACTGCCGCCACCATGGAAATCGAAATCACCAGATATCGTCTCGCCCCCAACTTTAGAAACGCTGACGCAGCATTCTCGATTCTCAGAGGAACCAGAACCGCAGTAAGAATCTCACCCGGCCTCCGCAGGGTCTTTCGATTCCCCGCCAGGAACTCCGCCAGCGGCAGTCGCCGCCTGCCCGCCGCCGAGGCCAGTTCCACGACTGCATCCAGGGCGAGCAGCGGAGGCACGCCATCCGCCGCCGGCGACGCATTGCACAAATTCCCCGCAACGGTGCCGCGATTCTGAATTTGCACCGACCCTACTTCCCGCGCCGC
>Ga0070714_100001661_pt1 | contig 16183 bp, 21 predicted proteins | sample LARL83metaG_FD_65450 | JGI IMG/M metagenome (GOLD analysis project Ga0070714, IMG submission 65450) | Corn, switchgrass and miscanthus rhizosphere microbial communities from Kellogg Biological Station, Michigan, USA - LAR L8-3 metaG | ecosystem: Host-associated > Plants > Roots > Rhizosphere ...
CCCTCCCGCGGGGACGGGAGGCACCGGGTTCTGACCGTCGAGCTTACGGCCGGCCCAGGTTCCCCCTTCTGGGTGACCGGGCGGCTAGCTCGCGGCGCCGGCCGGCGTGCGCTCATCCCTGAGCGCGACGCTGAGGGCGACCAGCCAGCCGACGAACGTCCAGCCGAGGAGGACGTTCAGCAGATAGAGCGGCACCGAGCCGCGGCCCCGGCAGCCGCCCACGATCGACGGCAGCAGGTAGCCGCCGGCCAGGAACATCAGCACGACCATGCGGAAGACGCCGTTCAGATAGGCGTCGATCACGTGTGCACGTCCCCGATCATGGTGGCCGGGATTTCGCGCCCGTAGGCCGGAGTCCTGCCGTAGGCTCAGGGGATGCGGGTGTCGCGGGTGGCCGCGGCAGCCCGTGCCTCATCCTCGCTGAGCTCGGAGCGGCGAAGGGGCGTGACCAGCGACCAGTGGGCGCCGACTGGGCAGCGCTGAACGCGCCACCAGCCGAGGCGGAGCGCCTTCATGGAGCCACCCGGGATCCAGATCGTCGTGAACAGATGGCCGGCCCGGCAGCGCACCGGCACATGTCCGCCGAAGCGGCCGGCGCGCAGCCTGAGCGCCGCCGCCTCGACGAGCACCCCGGCGCCGGCGGCCGCGAAGGCCCGCCGACGCCGGGATGCCCGGCCGTCACGCATCTACGAGTAGAGGAACGACGCCAGGTGATTCCGCGTCGCCGGGCCGATCGACGTGAAATCGCCGCCGACCCAGACCCGTGAGGTGCCGGTCCGCGCCGCGAACACTCCCAGCTGGGAGTTGACCTGCGGCGCCCATGCCAGCAGCTTGCCGTCCGACGGACGCACCGCCAGCAGGTGGCGGCGGGGGATGTTCGTCGTGCAGGCGAACGGGTTCCCACCGCCGGTGTTCCCCGAGCAGACGTTATTGAAGTGGCCGCCGTAGACCACCTGGTTCTTTGCCACGGTGATCGCCGCCGAGCTGCCGTCCGTGAGGTGCAGCCAGACGCGCTTGCCGGCCAGGTTGTAGGCCGCGATGCGGCCGCCCGGGCCGCTGGCGGCGGTGAACAGGTGCGTCCCGAAGGCGAGCGCCGTGATCGGGTTCCGCGGCTGGGCGAACGGCACATGGCGGCCGGTCGTCTGCGACAGGTCGACCAGGAAGCGCACCGGGTGGCCGCCGATGCTGGTGAACGAGCCGCCGGCGAAGATCCGCCTGCCGGCGGCCGCCAGGGCGTTCACCGGGCCGTTGGCGTGCGGGTTCCACCTGGTCAGCGCACCGTTCCCCGCACGAACGGCTGCCAGGCGGTGGCGGTTGGCGCCCTGAACACGGGTGAAGTCGCCGCCGATGAACACGCGACCTCCGACAAAGCGCAGCGCCCGTACCTGGCCGCGGACGCCGCCGCCCCAGATCCTGCGCCCCTTCCGGTTGATCGCCGCGAGGCCCTTGGCCGGGTTGCCGTTGATCGTGGTGAACGACCCGCCGGCGAGCACCGTGCGTCCGGCCACGGCCAGCGCCAGCACCGAGCTGTTGGCGCGCGGCGCCCAGCCGGTTACCTTGCCGTTGGCCGTGAAGGCGGCCAGATTCTTGCGGGCGAAGGTGTGCCCCTGACGATCGGTGACCTGCGTGAAGCTGCCGCCGACGTAGGTCACCCCGTTGACGATCACGAGCGCGCGGACGCGGCCGTTCGTGCCGCCCTGATTCTTCGACTGTGGTGAGATCGATGCAGCCGCTCCGGTCGGCGCCGCGAGCAGCAACAGCGACGCCAATCCGGCGGCCAGCAGCCTTCGTTGCATGAGACAGCCCCCCCTTGTGGACGTTCCCAGGTCGTCTACCCCCGCCGGGCCGACGGGAATCCACACCAACGCGCAAACACGCTAGCACAGGGGTTGACCATCGCCGATGGCGCCAGGAACTCGGCTCGGGCTGCGAGAGGATGAGCGCGCGGACGGCGACAGAGTCCAGGCGGCTGTGGTTGTCGCCTGTCTGGGACACGTTTGCGAGCCGTGCAGCGGCGGGTACCCGGTTGCGATGCACGCGTCCGCACACCCCGCACAGCCGGCGGAGTCGGCAAACGAACGCCACGACCGCCAGCTAACGGAGCTCCTGAACGAGCTGCGGGTCGCCCTCCCGGGCGTGCAGATGCTGTTCGGATTCCTGCTCGCGGTGCCTTTCAGCCAGCGCTTCTCGACGCTCGACCACCCGCAGCGGAACCTCTACTACACGACCTTTCTGGCGGCGGCGCTTGCGTCCGCCTGCTTCATCGCGCCGGCCAGCTTCCATCGCATCGTCTGGCGGCAGAACCTCAAGCGCACTGTCGTTCACATCTCAAGCGGCCTGGCGATCGCCGGAACCGTGTTCCTGGCCGCGGCGATCACCGGCTCGGTCGCGCTCGTCACGTCGCTGCTCTTCGGCACCGGCTCAAGCGCGATCGCCGGCGGCTGCTGCGCCGGACTGATCGTCGCTCTCTGGTATGCCCTCCCACTCGCCTACCGCCTGCGCCTGGTCGGGCGCCCCGACAGCTAGAGCGCCCGGTTCGCCACCTCGAGATCAGCGACGAACGCGTCCATCGCCGCCGCCCGGTCGGCGTTACGGGCGCGGAGGATCGCCGACGGGTGCACCGTGGCAAGGGTGGGAACGCCGTCCGGCCCGGGCTGCACCCGCCCGCGCTCGGCGTTCACCCGAAAGCCGCTGCCAAGCAGCGCCCGCCCGGCAGTCGCTCCGAGGACAAGGACGAGGCGCGGGCGCACCGCCTCCAACTCGGCCGCAAACCACGGTTGGCAGGCGATGACCTCCCAGCGCGCGGGCGTCTTGTGAATCCTCCGGTTGCCCCGACGCCCCCACTTGAAGTGCTTGACGATGTTCGTGGTGTAGACCGTCGTCGGGTCGATGCCGGCGCGGCGGTAGCCGTCCTCGAGCACGCGCCCGGCAGGCCCGACAAACGGGTGCCCGGCAAGGTCCTCGCGGTCGCCGGGCTGCTCCCCCACCGCGAGCAGCCGGGCATTCTTCGGTCCCTCCCCGAACACGGTTTGGGTGGCCTGGCGCCAGAGGTCGCATCCCCGGCAGGCGGCGGCCGCCGCGCGCAATGCCGGCAGATCGCGTTTGTCGGGAAGGTATTGCTCCGCTCCTGCTGTCTTGGACTGGCTGCTCACAGACGACCAGTACCCAGACTTCTCCAGACGGGCACCGTTTCGACACCCCGGCACCCGTCGATCGCGAGCATGCTCCGGGCATGACGATCGCCGACAGCGCACGGACCGGCGCCGAGCTCCTGTGCGAGCTGCACGCGCACACCACCTGGAGCGACGGCGCGGTTGACCTGGACACCGTGGTCGACGCCTACGGCCAGGCGGGCTTCGACGTCCTCTGCCTGACCGATCACGTCGTCCGCGACGGCAGCATGATCGGCGAGCGTGTGGCACCGCGGTACTTCGCCGCCGTCGCGGCGGCCGGCCGACGCGCCCGCGACCGCTACGACATGCTGGTGATCCCCGGCCTGGAGCTCACATGGGACGACCCGGATGACGCCGCCGCAGCGCACGCGGTCGTCCTCGGCGTCGAAGAGTTCATCGGGCTCGGGGACGGCCTGGAGCCTGCGCTGGAACGTGCCCGCGACCTCGGGGCCGCCGTCATCGCCGCCCATCCGCACGCGCTCCACGAGGACGACATCCCCGGCCGCACGACGCGCCGCTGGTGGCTCGATGCCGGCCTGCGCAGCCTCGCTCACCGGTTCGAGCTGATCAACCGCCGTCAGGTCTTCGCCTGGGTGGCCGAGCGAGACATGCCGGCGGTCGCCAGTGGAGACTTCCATCGCCCGGAGCACCTGACCACCTGGAAGACGGTGCTTCGCTGCGAGCGCGACACCGGGGCGATCGTGGAGCAACTCCGATCGCGCGAGCCGGCGATGATTGTCCGCTCGCCGGTCGAGGCGCTTCCACAGGCCTTCCGCCAGGCGGCCTGAACCCCGCGCCGGCGGGCTGAGGATCGGTCAGCGCGGCCGGGCCGGTAGGCCGCCGGCCCGTTTCGCCCGCTGCTCGCAGTAGCGCGCGAACTCGGCCTGCTTGGCGAGGTACTCGCCCATCTGCCGGAAGCCGTAGGCCACCCACTCCTCCAGCCAGCGTTCTCGCATCAGTCCCGAGGATGATGTCGACACGTCCACGAAGGGTGCATTTCCCCTGTACTTCACCGCCGAAACCGCGCGAACCACTCCACCGGGGTGACCACCAGTGGCCCGCCCGGGTAATCCCGTGGCCCCGGAAGGGGGAACTTCCCGCCCGGGTTATTGAGCGATCGCCGCGACCGCTCGATGTAGCCCTCGAGGCAGAGGGTTTCGCCAGGCAGGTCAACTGGGAGGGTTCGCAAATGAAGAGACTGAGCGCAGGTCTGCTGGCCGCCGTCGCCGTGGCGTTGGCGGCGCCGGGAGCGGCCACGGCGACGCCGCGGCACCCGGCGATGGTCAGGCAGTCGCAGCTTGCGATCACCCCGTCGCAAGGCGGCGTCTTCGACTTCGGCGCCGTCCAGTCGGGCAACGCCAAGGAGCAGTGGTTCGGGGTGAGCGGCGCTCGTTGGGGATGGCAGGGAACAGGAACCGTGCAGCTCACCGGCTCACCAGCATTCTCGATCGTCTGGAACGGCTGCGCCCGGCATCACCGGTGGTGGTGGCGGTCATGCTTCGTGCTCGTCCGCTACGCGCCGGCCGCTGCCGGCGCCACCGACGCCGCCACGCTCAGTGTGTCGACGCCGGCGCCATGGTGCCACGGCCGTGGTCGAAGCGGCGGCGGCGACTCGACGACCGTCACGCTCACGGGCAGCAGCCCGGCGAGCGGCGGCACCGACGGCACCGGCGGTGGCGATCCGAGCGGCCCTCCCGGGGTGGACGTCAGCGACGCGACGTTCACCGGCGTCAAGACCGGGTTTGGCAACCAGTTCAGCTTCAGCTTCGACCAGGTCGAGCAGACGGTGACGCACTCGTTCACCGTGACCAACAACAGCACGACCGCGACGCTCGCCCTCGACCCGCTGGCCGAGACGCAGTTGCCCATGGTCGTGGACAACGATACGTGCGGTGGGCAGGCCCTGGCGGCCGGCGGAACCTGCGCGTTCGACGTCACCTTCGACACCACCGGGTGCCCAGGACTGGGCTTCGATGACGGTGTGTCGATCACCGGCGGCAACCTCGCCGTCACGTACGCCCAGGTCGACGTCTCGGGTGCCTGCTAGGGCCGCGGCGGGTCTCGCGGGCCGGCGCTGAAGCCGGCCCGCGGGCCCGGGCGCTTGCTGGGAATCGGCCCGGCTGCGGGTGGGCTGGGGCGTGGCGACGCCGGCCGAGCAGGGGACGGATAAGGCACCGCGGGTCGGTGCACCGGCCGCCTTGGATGAGGCGCGGGTCCGGCGGCTGGCGGGGGTCAACGATCCGCCGCCCGCGTCATGAACCTACACTGAACCCTGTGCGAGCCTTCGTTGCCCGGTCGGTGCGCGCCGTCAGGATCGTGGTTCGCGACGGCCGCATCCCCAGGCCCCTTCGGTGGGGCGGAGCGGTCGGGTTACTCCCGGTTCCGGGGCCGTTTGATGAGGTGGTGCTGCTTGTGGTGGGCGGCTTACTGTGGCTCTTCTACCGCGACCAGCTCATCGAGGCGTGGCGGCGTGGTGCGGCCGTAGCGCCGAAGCGCGGGTAAGGCCCGCGCAGCCCACGGGCCGGGCCTGCCGCACATGGCGCACTGCCCCTTGTGGGGGATCTGGCTCTGATACGCGCAGGGGCTGCGACCGCTGGAGTGTCAAGCGTTCAAGAAACGGCATACCTGCCGCGAGGCAGGGGCGCAAAGCCCGAGGCCCGCAGCTGCGGGTGGCTCAGCTACCGAAGGGAAGAACATGGGTCGTACTCCACTCGTAACGGTGATCGCCATCGGCGTGGCGCTGATCGTTCCCCAAACGGCGTCAGCGATGCCGTTTGGCCATGCGATCAAGACCGGCGCGCCGCCCGCCAAGCGTTGCGTTCACAACGGCGCGTCTACGAACGCCAACGGGCAGGTGAACTGCGGGCTGCACAAGGGCACCCACCACACCAACCGCACCGCTGATTCGACCGGTGGCACGTCAGCTCCGCCGAACGGCGGGACGTCCGACCAGGGTGGAACGGCCTCGACCGGCGATCAAGGCGATCAGAACGATCAAGGTGACCAGAACGATCAAGGTGCCGCGTCCGGCGATCAGGGTGACCAGAACGATCAAGGTGACCAGAATGACGAGGGCGGGTCAAGTGGTGGCGACCAGGGCGACCAGAATGATCAGGGCGACCAGAATGATCAGGGCGGGTCGTCGAGTGGTGACCAGGGCGACCAGAACGGTCAGGGCAGCCAGGGCTAGCCCCCGAGGGGATGGGCGGCGCGCCTTGCGCAGCCCATCCCCGTTTGGGCAGGCGCTGCGGAGGCGTGCGCCGCGCGGCGCACACAGTGGTGTAACAGTCGGACGGCATATGGCGTCCTCCGTAGGGTCGGGCCGGCTGCCACCCGACTCCCCTCTCCGCTGCCAGTGACGGCCGGCCCGGCGTTGGATCCAGCCCCCGAATCTGCCGAGGTTCTCCGTCTGCCCGTCCATGGTGCTGCTGCGGCTGGCGTGGGTGCTCATGATCGACATCCCGGTCGCTTTTGCGGGTGTCCGCATGGTTGAGCCACCCGGAAGTTTGCTTTCCGTAAAGACGGCTGTCATCAGGCTGGACGACAGCCAGGAGCACGGGTAATCTCGCACCGCATGACGGCCCGCGACTACCTCGTGTGCAATCAGTACCGTGGCGGTCTGGAGCGTCTGAGGTTGGCCATCGACGACCATCGCTCGGCGGTGTCCAGGGTGGCTCGACGGTCCCCGCACGTGCGTCCGAGGTTGGTGCTCGTCCGGTCGCTGACGATGTCCGGCGGCGATCCCGACCCGGCCTGAGCCGGCAAGCGGGTACGGGTTCCTAGCCGGCGCTGGGGCGGGCCGGACGCGACTGCCGGTCGGGAACGAAGTGCAGCCCCACCAGCAGCACCAGCGCGCACACCGCGGCCGCCACTGCAGCGGCGATCTCCCACACCGGCCGCCCCGTATGGCCGGCGGGTAGCGACTGCAGGTGAACGTGCTTCGCGTACACGATCGGATCGTACGCACCCGCTCCCCCGGAGCCGGCGGCGAGGTGAGCTTGCTCACCTTCCGGGAAACGCAGGCAACCGCATTCGGCCCGTCGGCGAACAAGGGGCGACAGGCGGATCGCCGACGCGGTCCGCTCCCTGAGCTCACGAGGGGGAACCATGACAGAAACGGCAGATCGTCGTCTGACGCGCGGAGCGCTCGTCCGCAACGCCGGGGCGGCAGGGGCGGCCGTGGCGTTCGGCGGCCTGTTCTCGACCGCCACCGCCCAGGCCGCAGGCGGCGTCACCAAGGGCGACATCGACATCCTGATCGCAGCCGAGATCGCCGAAGCGCTTGCCGTCACCACCTACTCCGGGATCATCTTCCGGGCGCCGTTCTTCCAGCACCTGGCGACGGACGACCAGGGGTACCTGAAGGCGGCCCGCCAGGAGGAGATGTCCCACTACGCGCTGGAGAAGTCGGTCACCGGCAAGCCGTCGCCCTTCACCGAGTTCTTCTATCCGAAGGGCATGTTCCACAACGCCCAGGTCACGCTGAACACGCTGGTCACGTTGGAGGATGCGTTCATCGCCGCCTACCTCGTGGGTGTGCGGAACTTCTCCAACTCCGACCTGCGGGTCACGTCCGCCCGGATCATGGGCATCGAGAGCGACCACCGCACGCTCGCCCGCGTCGTTGGCCCCGGCGTGGCCAAGCGCGACGGCGGGCCGATCGAGCACATCACCGGCGCCCAGGGCGTCGCCGAGTCGGTCGATCCGCCCAACAATAACGGCTACGAGCGGACACTGAAGTGGACGAACATCAGTCAGGCAGTGGATGCGCTGCTGCCGTTCGCCGACCGCGACGCGGCCAAGAAGGCCGGGTTCAACGTCTCCCGGTCGTTCAAGTTCCGCCCGTTCACGCCGCACCTGCCGAGCCCGCTCGGCCGCTTCAACGGCTTCGGAGGGTAGTCGCCACCGCGGCGGGCCGCCGCGACCAAATCCCGCACTTTGCGGAGATGGATTTGCGCCGGCCCGCCGCCATGGGCGTGGCCATCCGGCGTTGCGGGTATTGTCGGACGTGTGCAGCGCCACCTGATAGTTCCGGTGGCTCTCGGCTCCATGGCGCTCGCGGGGGCGGGCTGGTTCGTCGGTATCGCGACCGGCTCCCCTCCCGACCCGGCGACGAGTGTCACCACCAGCACGATGACGATCACCGAGAAGGGCACGGTGGTCAGCGTGCACGGCGCGCCTGAGGTGTCGATCGTCAAGAAGAAGATCCCCGCCCGCACGATCACGAGTAACGGCAAGGTGATCACCCTGCCGGCGTCCACGGTCGACGAGATACGCACGCAGACGCGGACGATCTCGCACACGACGCCCGGCCGCACCGTCACCAAGACGTCGCCGCCGGTGACGGTCACGAACGTCGTCACACAGACGCAGACTGACACCCAGACGATCACCCTGCCGGGCACGACCATCACGGTCACTGTCACCACCTGAACTAGAAGACCACTGGTGACGAGCTCGGGATGCGCTCGACCGCGAACCCGCCGAGCAGATCGGCCGCGGACGCGCCGCCGGCCTGCTCGATGCCGAGCGTCCGGCCGAGCCAATTGACCAGGCGGCCGGGGTCCGTGCCGCCGTCGCGGAGCTCGCTGATCGCGAGAGCGCCGTGCCGTTTGGCCAGGCGGCGGCCGTCGGGTCCATGCACGAGCGGTAGGTGCGCATAGCTGACCCGATCGAGGCCGAGCATGTCCTGAAGCACCGCCTGACATCCGGCGGAGGGCAGCAGGTCGTCTCCGCGCAGGACGTCGGTCACCCCGTCCGCGGCATCGTCGACCACGACGGCCAGCTGGTAGCTGTGCAGGCCGTCCGAGCGCCGCACGACGACGTCGCCCATCGTCCGCGCCGGCACCTGGTCGAGCGCGCCGAGCAGGCGGTCATGGATGGTCACCGAACCGTCGGGGATGCGCAGACGCAGGCTCGGCGTCCGCCCCGCGGCCCGGCGGGCCGCCCGATCCTCGTCGCTCAGGTCGCGGCAGGTGCCCGGATAGCGGCGCCCTGCCGGCCCGTGCGGCGCCGACGCGACCGCCAGCTCGCGCCGACTGCAGTAGCACTCGTAGAGATGCCCCGCCGCGAAGAGGCGCTCGAGGGCGGCGTCGTAGGCACTGCTTCGTGTCGACTGCGGAGGCGTCTCGGCATCCCAGCCGAGGCCCAGCCACGCGAGATCGCGGCGGATCAGATCGGCAAACAGGGGCCGGCAGCGGTCGCGGTCAAGGTCCTCCAGGCGAAGGAGCATGCGGCCGTCGCGGGCGCGCACGTCCAGCCACGCCGCCAGCGCCGTCCGCGCGTTGCCCACGTGCATGGGTCCGCTCGGACTGGGCGCGAAGCGGCCGACGATCCTGGGTGTGCTCTCCGCCATCCGGAAGATTGTTGCCAGGCCCACCGTCTTGTGAGGCAGACGGCGAAGAAGGAGCCACGATGACGGGTCACATGAACATCACGCATGAGCTTGCACACGCCCGACGCGTCGAGATGGTCAAGCGCGCAGAGCGGGACCGGCTGGTTCGCATGGCCGAGGTCGCGGCCGAGCCCGAAGGGGCTCAGGCGGCACCGCGGCGGCGCCAGCGGCTGGGCTGGCTCCTGCCCTCGCGGCACGCCACTGCGTAACTCCGCGCGAATGCGGCCTTGCTAGAATCCGCGCGCTTCGGCAGGAGTGAGACGGGCCCGCCCCGCCGCCGGAGTCGAACGGGCCGCATTCGTCTAGGGGCCCAGGACGCCGCCCTCTCACGGCGGTAACACCGGTTCGAATCCGGTATGCGGTACTGACCAGAAGGACGGCGGTAAAGCTGACAGGCTTTACCGCCGTCCGTGGTTCTGGGCGCCTACTCGACGGGGATCTCGAAGCGGGCGATGATGCCCGGATCGCCACCTCTTGCGAGGAGTTCGGGGTCCGGATCCCGGGTCGCGACCCAGGCATAGCCGTGCTCCGGATAGGCAACGACGTCGGGGAAGCTCCCGGCGCTCATGGCCAGGATCTGGGCGGGCTCGTCCGTCGGATTGCTGAAGGCGTGCAGCCCCGCCCGCCCCTCGGGACAGAAGACGAAGTCTCCCGAGGCAAGCTGCTCCTCGCCCTGCTGGTTCCGGAACACCGGCCGGCCGCGAAGCACGAAGAACATCTCCTCGGCCCCGAAGTGCATGTGCAGGCGATCCTCGTCATCGCCGGCCGCGAGCTCGTACAGCGTCGCCCCCATCCGGGCGTCGTCCGGGCGCCAGAACACCCTCGACCGCCGCTCGCTCTGCCCGTCGTCTCCGTCCCAGTCGTCGGAATAAAGGTTCTGCCTTCTCATCTGTGGTCCTCCGAGGGTGGTAGCCGTGGCGCGCAGCTGCGTGAGCCGTCGCTCGGCCCCGTGCTGCGCCTGATCTGCGCGGCAGACTTGCCGCCTGCGCCTGCTACCTGCTAGCCGGATCCACGGCCAGATCGTACATGGCTGTCGAGGCTGGTAGCGTCCGGGGCCAACCACGGTGGAGGGCGGATGAGCAACTACAAGGCAACCCGGCTCAAGGACATCGAGGTGATCGACGACGGCCGCCAGCCGATGCGCCCGGTGCGGACGCACCTCGGAATCTCCGCGTTCGGCGTGACGTCGTGGACAGGTGCCGCGGCCGGCGACCGCATCATCAACGAGCACGACGAGGACGACGAGTGGAAGTCGGAAGAGCTCTACTTCGTCCATGCAGGCCGCGCGAGCTTCGAGATCGACGGCGAGCGGGTGGACGCGCCGTCGGGAACGTTCGTGTTCGTGCGCCCGTCCGCCACCCGAACGGCGTTTGCGGAGGAGCCCGGCACCAGCATCCTTGCGATCGGCGGGACGGTCGGACAGGCGTACGAGAACCTCGGCTGGGAAACGTTCTCGCCCTTGCGCGGCCTCTACGAGTCTGAGCGCTACGACGAGCTGATCGAGCGGGGACGAGCGCTGATCGAGAAGCATCCCGACTCACCGCTCCTGCTCTATAACCTCGCCTGCTGCGAGAGCCTGACCGGCGACAAGGACGCGGCGATGACGCACCTGCGGTCTGCCGTCAAGCAATCGGACCGCTTGCGCAGCTACGCCGCGGCGGACTCGGATCTGGATGCGATCCGCGAGGAGCCGGGGTTCGAAGAGCTGGTCGGGGAGTCGTAGAGCCGGATGTGCCACCTCCGCGATCAGGGGCTGGTGTCCCGCGAGTACGCGACGCTGGAGCGGCTGCAGATGCGCCGACTCGACCGGACCGGGTGGCTCTCCGGCGGCGACGACCCGTGGCTGCTCGCCCTGGCCGCAATCGCCGAGAAACATCCGCGGCGAGTGCTCGATGCCGGCTGCGGGGCGGGAGCCTTTGCAACGCTGATCGCCGCGCCCGAGGTGACCTGCATCGACAGCTCGCCGGCCGCCGTGGCGGAGGCCGAGGAGCGCGGCCTGCACGCTCTGGTGGCGGATATCCAGCAGTTGCCCTTCGCCGACGGCACGTTCGACGTGGCCGTCGCCAACTGGATGCTCTACCACGTGCCCGACCGGGCGCGGGCGATCGCGGAGCTGTCGCGGGTGCTGACGCCGGCCGGCCGCTTCGTCGGCTGCTACAACGCGCCGGGCCACCTCGGCGAGCTGTGGTCGCTGCTGGAGGTCGCGGAGGCGGACGACGGGTTCGATTCGACGAACGGTCCGGCCGAACTTCGCCGAGCATTCGCCCGAGTCGTGGTGCGCGACGCGACGACCGCGGTTCTCTGGGCCAGCCGTGCGCGGTTGCAGGCGTACCTGGACGCCTACCGGGAGCTGCACGGTCCGCTGACGGCGCCCGACGTCGCCTATCCATTCCAGGCGACGCGGCGAAACGTCGTGCTGGTCGCCGACAGGCGCTGACTCAGTCGGGCTGCGGGAGGTCGAATCGCCGCGCCGCCATGTCGGCGACGTGGCGGGCGATCGCAAGCGACGAGGTCGCGCCCGGCGAGGGGGCGTTTCGCACGTGCAGCGCCCGCTCGGTGTGCGAGAAGACGAAGTCGTCGACCAGGGTGCCGTCGCGGCCGACCGCCTGGGCGCGCACCCCGGCCGGGCCGGGCAGCACGTCGTCGACCGTCAGTGCCGGGACGTAACGGGCCGCGGCGGCGACGAACGCCCGCCGGCTGGCCGCCATCCGCAGCTCGCCGAGCCCTGTCCGCCACCATCGACGGGCCATGCGCCAGCTGCCCGGCCAGGCCAGCGTGGAGGCGACGTCCCCGGCCCGGGCCGCTCCCAGGCGGTAGGCATCGCGGGCGGGAGCCAGCAGGGCGGTCGGACCGAGCAGAACGTCTCCGGACGGGTGCCGCGTCAGGTGAACTCCCAGGAACGGGAGATCAGGATCGGGAACCGGGTAGATCAGCGACCGCACGAGATCCCGGCGCTCCGGACGCAGGCGCAGGTATCCGCCCCGGAAGGGCACGATCCGCGGATCGGCGGCGCCACCGGCGGCGACCGCCAGCCGGTCGGCCCAGGCGCCGGCGCAGAAGAGCGTGGCGGCGCTGCGGATCTCCCCCTGGCGGAGGATGACCCGCAGGTGGCCGCGACCCGGCCGCACGCCGGTCGCCGCACAACGCAGGCTGATCGAGCCGCCGGCCTCGACGACATCAGCGGCCAGACGTTCGGCCACCGCCCGGTAATCGACGATCGCGGTTCGCGGCGAGTGCAGCGCGGCCAGGCCGCGAACGGCAGGCTCGAGCTCGACCAGCTCGTCGCCGGTCAGGCGGCGCAGCCCCGGGACGCCGTTCGCACCGCCGCGCCGCTCCAGCTCGTCGAGTCCCGCCAGTTCCGCGCGGGTGACGGCGACGATCAGCTTGCCGCAGTGGTCGACGGCAATACCGTGCCGCTCGCAGTACTCCTCCATGCGACCGGCTCCCTCGACGCACAGCTGCGCCTTCAGCGACCCCGGCAGGTAGTAGATGCCGCGGTGCAGGACGCCCGAGTTGTGGCCGGTCTGGTGCGCGCCGACCCGATCGGCGGCGTCGATCACCGCAACCTTTCGGGTCGGGTAGCGCGCCGCGAGCTCGCGGGCGACGGCAAGGCCGAGGATGCCCGCACCGACGACCAGCAGATCACACCTCTCCGGCAGCACGCCGAGAAGTTAGCGAGAACGGGTGCGCGAATGCTGCGTCTGATGCAGCATGGCGACGGCGATCAGGAATACCGCGATGCCGCCCATGAGCGCCATCTCGGTGACCACAAACCCCCGGTCGGACGCCTGCCCGGAAAGCCAGAAGTAGGCGACGCCAGTGATCCCGAAGACGAAGCCCGACACCGCGCCCAGGAGCGCCATCAGCCGCGCCAGTCGATAGGCCGCGTCGGATGGCTGGAACGGCGACGCGCTCATCGGCACCGCGAACGCGGCCGCGATGATGCACGAGAGCGCAGAGAGGTACATCGCGATCACCGCGGTTCGTGCCACATCACCCAGAAGCCAGACCCCCATGGGGGGATCATATGCCACCCCAGGCGCCGGGGGCAGCCCGGCAAGCCGGGTCACCCACCGATCCCCCCTGCTTCCTACCCGAACGGGTGGGGTCAGTGACCGGCAGCGGTGGCGCGTCCGGGGCGCGCCGCCAGGCCGGCGGCGTACCCGAGCCGGTAGCCGGCGGTGCGGCCGTCCGATTGCCCGAGCCTGCGCCCGCGCGCCACACCGTTCTTGAACCCCTTGCGGTAGCCCTTCTTGCGACCCGCGGCATAGGCCGTGTTGCGAGCCCGGACGATGCGATGGTGCGCGCGCGCCAGGCCGTCGTGCAAGCCCTGCTTATAGGCGGCCGCCGACACGCTCTCGGAAGATCCGGAGTGGCTGCTGCCGCCCAGCGACCACGCCTCGATGCCGACCACGGTGGCCGCCGTGACCGCCAGGGCGAACGCCAGCAGGAGCCCAGCGATACTCACCCGGGGTAGCGTCCGCGTTGTCCTCCGAGGAACCGAATCCGAGGCTGACATGGTCACCTGTGGCGTTGGTCTGCGCGCCAATGATCCTGCCAGGATCACCGAAACGCAAGGTCCCGCTATGACAGGCGGACGATCGCCGACTCGATGCGCTCCAACGACGATTCGCGGCCGAGCAGCTCCAGGCTCTCGTAGAGCCCCGGCGACACGGTGCTGCCGCTGATCGCGACGCGGACCGGGGCGAACAGCACGCGCGGCTTGAGCCCGGTTCGTTCGCAGGCGGCGCGCAGGGCGGTCTCGATGGCCGGCGCCTGCCACTCCCCGACGCCGGCAAGCGCGTCCCGGGCGGCCGCCAGCGACGCGGCGGCACCCGGATCCGCGGCCACCTTCTGCCAGGACTCGGGGCGCATCTGGACGGGCCCGAAGAGGAACCCCGTCAACCCCTCGAACTGCGACAGCAGACGCAGCTTCTCCTGGACGAGCGGGGCGACCTCGGCGACCCGCGCCGGCTGATCGGCCAGCGGCGACCCGGCGTGGCGCAGATGGTCGAGAACGGCGGCCGCGAACGCGTCCCGGTCGAGCGCCCGCAGGTGCTCGCCGTTCAGCCATTCCAGCTTCTCGGAATCGAAGACGGCCGGGCTTGGGTTGACGCGGGCGAGGTCGAAACGCTCGACCAACTGCTCGCGGGTCATGTACTCGGTGCGGTCATCCCAGCTCCAGCCGACCAGCGCCAGATAGTTGACCAGGGCGTCGGGTAGGACCCCGAGGTCGCGCCAGTCCTCGACCGAGTTCGCGCCGTGGCGCTTGGACAGGCGCTTGCGGTCGGGGCCGAGCACCATCGGCAGATGCGCGTAGGTCGGCCAGGCGGCGTCCAGGGCGTCGTAGAGTGCGAGTTGGCGGGGGGTCGAGGCCAGCAGGTCCTCGCCGCGGGCGACGTGCGTCACCCCCATCCGGATGTCGTCGAACGGGTTTGCGAACTGGTAGGTGGGCGTCCCGTCGCTGCGAACGATCACGTGATCGCCGAGCAGCGCGTTCTCCCACTCCACGCGGCCACGGATCAGATCCTCGATGACCGTGGTGCCCGAGCCGGGCACACGCAACCGCACCGCGTGCGGCCGCCCTTCGGCCTCGAAGGCAGCGCGCTCGGCCGCGGTCAGCGACGCGCAGCGGCCGCCGTAGATCAGCGGCAGCCCGGCCGCCTCTCGCCGGGCCCGCTCCCCGGCGAGCTCATCGGCGGTGCAGTAGCAGGGGTAGGCACGGTCGGCAGCGACCAGTTCGGCGACCGCCTCGGCGTAGATGTCGAGGCGCTCCGTTTGCCTGAACGGCCCCTCGTCCCAGTCGATGCCGAGCCAGCCGAGGACGCGCAGCGCCTGCTCGATCGCGCCGTCGGTCGAGCGCTCGCGGTCGGTGTCCTCGAAGCGGAGTACTACCCGCCCGGCCCGGCCGCGGGCATAGAGCCAGTTGAAGATGAACGTGCGGGCGCTGCCGACGTGCAGCAGCCCGGTCGGGCTGGGAGGCAGGCGGACTCGGATCGGATCGCTCACAGCGCGCACGATATTCGGGGGACCGCCCAGGCGTGCAGATAGCCTTGCCCGCGTGCCGGACACGCCGCTTCGGCGAAACCGCGAGTTCATGCTCCTGCAGACCGGGCAGTTGCTGTCCAGCGCCGGCAGCCAGGCGACGGCGATCGCCTACCCGCTGCTCGTGCTCGGGCTGACGGGTTCGGCGGCCCGGGCGGGCGCGGTCGCCTTCGCCCGGACGCTGCCGCTCGCGCTGTTCGGCCTGCCGGCCGGCCTGGCCGCCGACCGCTGGAGCCGCCGCCGGCTGATGATCGCGGCCGATGCGGTGCGGGCGCTGGCGCTGGCGGCGCTGGCGATCGCCGTCGCCACCGGCGACCTGGCGTTCTGGCCGATCGCGTTCGTGGCGTTCGTGGAGGGAACCGGGAACGCCGTCTTCGCCGCCGCCTACCCCGGCGCCCTTCGGGCGGTCGTACCGCGCCGCCAGCTGCCGGCCGCCTCCGGCGCCCAGAGCGGCCGCCAGGCGGCCGTGTTCATGGTCGGCCCGCCGCTCGGCGGTGCCCTCTTCGAGCTGGGGCGGGCGATCCCGTTCGCGGCCGACGCCGTGTCCTACGCATTCTCGACCGGCTCGCTG
>Ga0070714_100001662_pt1 | contig 16183 bp, 17 predicted proteins | sample LARL83metaG_FD_65450 | JGI IMG/M metagenome (GOLD analysis project Ga0070714, IMG submission 65450) | Corn, switchgrass and miscanthus rhizosphere microbial communities from Kellogg Biological Station, Michigan, USA - LAR L8-3 metaG | ecosystem: Host-associated > Plants > Roots > Rhizosphere ...
CCAATTCGCCAGCAGTCTCGGGTGGCCGTATGGGCGCCGTGCGGCGTGTAAATAGCACCGCATCTGCCCCAGGAGCCTCGTCCCGTACCTATTTACGGACCAGGATCCAGATCGGGGGTAAGCGTCCGCGATAATCCGGGACGCCTACGCGTGGCGCCTTTTCCGCCAGAGGGCACCTTTCTAACACGGTACATCTGCGTACCAGGTTGCAGGGGTCGCGCAGCAGGGCCATCCCGGCAGCAGGCCCACCCGGCCTGCAGGGCCGCCCCGCCAGCAGGCCCGAATCGCCAGCAGGGCCCCCCGCAAGACCCGACAAAAGTCGATATTTGGGGAACTGTCCGCTGCTGCCTGGATCCTCCGTATAGGCTCATTCCGCGCGGGTGGGAGCCGCCGGCGATGCTCGTGCTCCTGCCGTTCTTCGCGGGGCTCGAAGCCGTGAGCGGGTTGCGCGGCTTCGTGAAGTTCGTCCGCCGCACCGAGAACAAGTTCGTCGTGATCGAGAAGCCGACGTGAACGGCGGCCGGGCGCCCGCGAACCTGCTACCGCTCGGCGCGGACGGCCGCCCGCTCAGCCGCCGGGGCCGGTTCGGCGCGCGACCGCGGCGCAGGCAGCCACCGCGGTGGTTCCACGACAGGTCGGCTGAACTGCGGTCCGCGGGCGGGGTGATCCGGGAGCACCAGGTGTTCGGCGCCGTGCTGCTGGTGGCGACGCTGGTCCGGGCGATCGCCATGCTGGGATTCGCGCCGGCCTTGTGGTATCCCGACAGCCTGCCGTACGTGCACGCGGCACTGTATGTGGCGCCGTACCGGATCCGGCCCGTCGGGTACTCCTTCATGCTGTGGGCGCTGCGGCCGTCGCACAGCTTCACGCTTGTGGTCCTGATCCAGCACGCGATGGGACTGGCCGCGGGCACCGCGATCTACGCGCTGTTGCGCCACCGCTTCCGGATGCCAGGATGGGCAGCGACGCTCGCCGCGATCCCGCCGCTGCTGTCGGCCTACACGATCCAGCTCGAGCATTTCATCCTCAGCGACACGCTGTTCGGTTTCCTTCTCACGATGGCCGTCGTGGTCATGCTCTGGCGGCCGGTTCCGCCGGTATGGATCTGTGCGCTGGCCGGGCTGCTGCTGTCCGGAGCGGCGGTGGTCCGATCCGAAGGCCTGCCGCTCATGGTGCCGTTCTGCCTCTTCCTCGTGCCCTGCCTGCGCGGCATCCGGGTAATCGCGGGCTTCCTCGTGATGTGCATCGCCTTCGCCGTCCCGGTGCTCAGCTATGAGCAGTGGTTTGACCGGGCTTACGGAACGTTCGCGGAGACCAGCAGCACGGGCGCGTTCCTGTACGGCAGGGTCAGCACGTTCGCCGACTGCTCGATCATCAAACCGCCCGCCGACGAGCAGTGGCTGTGCCTGACCGTGCCGCCCGGCAAACGAGTTCAGTCGCCGGACTACTACGTCTGGGGCACGAATTCCCCGATCAAGCACGGCCCGGGGCCGGAGTTCGGCCACGAGGTCGATCGCCTGGCGACCGACTTTGACCGGCGCGCGATCATGGCCCAGCCCCTGGACTACCTCAGGGCGGTGCTGTATTCGTCCTTCCTGAGCTTCCGGACGAGCCCGACCCAGACCCAGTACCTGTTCCCGGCGGGCACACCGAAGCCGCTCCAGGCAGTTGCCACGAGCAACGACGAGAACGTCAGCGACGCGTACACCTACGGGCGCGGGGACCCGAGCACGCGCGTCGTTGCGCCGTTCGCGGAAATCGCCCGCGGCTACCAGCGCTTCGCCGTGGTGCCCGGCTGGCTGCTTGGCCTGATCGCGCTTGCCGGATTGACGGGTATGGCAGCGGGCTGGCGCCGGCTCGGCGGGCCGGCGTTGCTGCCGTGGCTGACCGGCTTCGTGCTGCTCGTTTCCCCGGCGGCCACGGCCGGCTTCAGCGCCCGGTACGTGGTCGCCAGCGTCCCCGCGTTCTGCCTCGCGGCCGCGCTCGGCGCCAAGCAGCTGGCGGAGCGCGTCCAGGCCAAGGCCGACCTACAGCCCGGTGTCGTGCACGCTGTCAATGGTGGGGAACGGAACCGCGGATATCAGGTTCCGCCGGGCCGTCCGGCCATCGAACAGCCACTGCTCGGCACCGGTCGCCGGATCGGACCACAGCGGCGAGTAAGCGCCGGTGATGCCCGGCAGGCCGGACTGCGTCTTGCCGAAGCCCGCGGCGAGAACCAGCAGCCGCGAGCCGTCAGCGGTGAGCACCTGGATCGTGCCCGCGCCCGGCACCCTGACCCGGCTCAGCGACCCGTTCGCTGACTCGCGGACAAGCTCGCCCTGACGCTGGGCGGTTTCCACCTGCGGGTACCGGCCAGCTGGAAGCTGCCAGGCACCGACCGGATCCTGGCCGGCCCCGCCCAGCAGCACCGGCCGGGCACCGCCGGCCGGGACCAGCCAGAGCCCGCGGCTCTGAGCTCCGACGGCACGTCGCAGCCGTTCGCGCTGGCCGCGGGCAACGGCAACCCGTCCCAGACTCAGGTCGCCACCGTCAACTACGCCAACTACCCGACCGGTTCGTCCGGGCACACGGTGTACGTGTTCGAGCAGAGCGTCCCGCTGGCGGCGGGCAAGACCGTCGCCGCGGTAACCCTGCCGAGCCTCGGCGACGTGGCCGGCTATAACCCGGCCCTGCACGTCTTCGCCATGGCGATCGGCTGATTATGCAGAACGACAGTGGTGCTTCGCCACGGCTGGCTCCGCTCACGACCGTTCGATTAACGCTCACTGGCAGGTGCATGGCCGGACAACGTGGCGGATTACCGCTTTGCGGTGGACTGACCCCCGCAGACGGAGGTTTCCCTTCCACGAAGAGGTGATCTACCACATTGCTGCCACGGCCGTTGATGCGCACGCGTATCGCCAGGCAGATAGCCCGCTTTCAGCCCCAGCCGTCACCAGCAGAGACGAAGGCGCCCGCCCGCGGCAAGCCAGCACAGCCAGGGCTCGCCACTTAATCCAACGGGGTCTATCGGGGGTACTTCGCGGCTGGCGGACATAGCGGGATGAAGCGGGGCAGCCGCCTGAGTGCCTGGCCGCGCCTTGACGCGTTGTTATGGGTGGTTTACGATAAGCATAACTGTTAGTAAACTTTACTATTAAATTTCGTCCGCATTGGGTAAGGCCGCTGCCCGCGTTTCCATCTCCGCCTCGACCACAGGAATCGCCAATGAAGCAGCACCTGCTACGCCCGATCCTCACCGTAACCGGCGCCGCCGCGGCCGTCCTCGGCGGCCTGGCCGCCTCGCCCGCGCAAGCCGTGCCCGCGCACGCCGCGCGCGCGCCAGCCGCCGCGACCGCCGTCCCCGCCCACGTCTTCTCGCCCTACTTCGAGGCATACAACGGCGACAGCCCGCTGACCCTGTCCCAGCAGTCGGGGGCCAAATACCTGGTCATGGCGTTCATCCAGACCGCGTCGGCGGGCTCGTGCACCGCCTACTGGGACGGCGACAGCAGCACGCCGATCTCGTCGTCCACGTTCGGCAGCGACATCGCCGCCATCCAGGCCGCGGGCGGGAACGTCATTGCGTCGTTCGGCGGCTTCAGCGCCGACCATGGCGGCACCGACATCGCCGACAGCTGCGGCAACGTCAGCCAGATCGCCGCGGTCTACGAAAGCGTGATCACGACCTACAACCTGTCCCGCATCGACCTCGACATCGAGGACAACTCGCTGACCAACTCGGCCGGGATCACCCGGCGCAACCAGGCCGTCGCGATGGTCGAATCATGGGCCGCGAGCAACGGGCGGTCGGTGCAGTTCAGTTACACCATGCCCACGACGACCACTGGACTCGACTCCAGCGGCCTGGCCGTGCTGCAGAACGCGATCGCGAACGGCGCCACGGTCGGCATCGCCAACATCATGACGTTCGACTACTTCATCGGCACCACGCAAGAGATGGCGACCGACACCGAGTCGGCCGCGAACGGCCTGTTCAACCAGCTGAAGAGCCTGTATCCGAGCAAGAGCGCGGCCCTGCTGTGGGCCATGACCGGCATCACGGAGATGGTGGGCATCGACGACTTCGGCGCGCCGGAGACGTTCACCACCGCGGACGCCGGCACCGTCCTCAACTGGGCCGAATCCATGGGCGTCGGCGAGCTGTCGTTCTGGGCGCTGCAGCGCGACAACGGCGGCTGCCCCGGCACCGCTGGCTCCGACACCTGCTCCGGCATCTCGCAGAGCACGTGGTTCTTCAGCCACACGTTTGAGCCGTTCACCAGCGGCGGAGGTACGACGACCAACGACTTCTCCGTCTCGCTCTCGCCCGCGTCGGGTTCGGTGACCGCCGGCGGCTCGACGACCGCGACCGTGAACACCGCGGTGACCTCAGGCTCGGCACAGACCGTGGCGCTGTCGGCCAGCGGCGCGCCGTCCGGGGTGAGCGTGTCGTTCAACCCGTCCTCGGTCAGCGCGAACAAGTCCTCGACGATGACCATCAAAACCTCGTCCTCCGTTGCGGCGGGCACCTATCCGATCACCGTGACCGGCGCGGCGGCTTCCGGTAGCCACAGCACCAGCTACAGCCTCACCGTCGGCTCCAGCGGCAGCGGCGGTGGCGGCAGCCTGGCCAACGGCGGCTTCGAAACCGGCAGCCTTTCTCCGTGGACCTGTCAGGCAGGCAGTGTCGTGGTCGGCAGCCCGGTGCATTCGGGCAGCCATGCGCTCCAGGTCACGCCCACCAGCAGCCAGACCGGCGAATGCGACCAGACGGTGACCCTGTCGCCGAATACCAGCCACACGCTCACCGCCTGGGTGCAGGGTAACTTCGCGTTCATCGGCGTCAGCGGCGGCGCCTCGGCCAGCACCTGGACCTCCGCCGGCGGCTGGACGAAGCTGACGGTGTCCTTCACTACCGGATCGTCGGGAACCGTGACCGCCTTCGTGCACGGCTGGTACGCCCAGGGCAACGTGCTCGCCGACGACTTCTCGCTGAGCTGACCTGAACTCAGGTAGCCGGGATCAAGGGCACCCTCTCGCCCCGGAAACCGGCCGCGACCTGCCCGCACGGGTCGCGGCCGGTCAGGCGATGCTCGCCTGACTGCTCTTCGCCATCACATACCTGACCAGGCTCACCAGGACCATTTTCACCGAATCGCGCTGGCGGGCATCGCACAGGACGATGGGCACCTCGGGCGCCAGGGTGAGGGCGATCCTGATGTCGTCCGGCTCGAACTGGGGCGCGCCGTCGAAACAGTTGACGGCGATGATGAACGGCGTCGCGTTCCGCTCGAAGTAGTCGATCGACGCGAAGCAGTCCGCGATCCGGCGCGTGTCGGCCATGATCACCGCGCCGACCGCGCCGACGGCCAGCTCGTCCCACATGAACCAGAAACGCTCCTGGCCCGGCGTGCCGAACAGGTAGAGAACAAGGTCCGACTGGAAGCTGATCCGGCCGAAGTCCATGGCCACCGTCGTGGTGGTCTTGCCCCGTACCACGCTGATGTCGTCGATGCCCACGCTGCGGTCGCTAAGCGGCTCCTCGGTCTGCAGCGGCCTGATCTCGCTGATGGCGCCGACCAGCGTCGTCTTGCCCACGCCGAAGCCGCCGGCGATGAGGATCTTCGCGGTGGTGGGCACACCGTCGTCAGAGTGATTCGAGTCCATCGAGCACCATCCTCAGCAGTCGCTGATCCGCTCCTGGCCGTTTCTGCGTGGCGAGGATCTGCACCATGCCCTCGCCGGCGAGGTCGCCGAGCAACACGCGTACCACCCCGACGGGCAGGTCGATCTCCGACGCGAGGTCGACGACCGACACCGGGTGGCGGCACCGGCTCAGGATCCGCCGGTGCTCGGGGCCGGGGCGAAAACGCGCTGACGGCGGCTCACCGGTGGCCAGAACCACATCAATCAGGCCGAACGACACGCCGCCGGCCGGCTGAGTACGCCCCTTGGTCAGCGCATAGGGCCGGACAACTGGACCGGCGTCCCGGTCCAGCCAGCGCTCCCCGTAACCGCCGTGGGCGGTCACTCGACGGCTATTTCATCGTCAGGAAATCGCGGTTCCGCGGCGAGGTACTTGCCCATCCGCCGCACGAGCATGGCCATCTCGTAGGCGATGACGCCGACATTCGGATCCGCGGACGTCAGCACCGCCAGGCACGTTCCCTTGCCGGCCGCGATGACGAACAGGAACGCGAACTCCATCTCGATGATGGTCTGCCGCACCTCGCCGCCGCGGAATTGCTGCCCAGTGCCCCTGGCCAGGCTCTGCACGCCGGCCGCCAAGGCGGACAGATGCTCGCTCTCCTCGCGGGAGAGTCCTTGCGATGAGGCCACCACCAGGCCGTCCCTGGACAGGATGAGCGCCTGCTGGACATGCTCGACCTGATCGACGAGATTATCCAGCAGCCAGCTCAGCTGTCCGGTCGTATCAGTCTGTGCCATTATCAGCCTCGCTCATCAGTCATTTCCGTTGTCCGGTGCGCCCTCGGGATTCTCGAGATCGTCCGCGCGCCCGCGCTGCCATCCTTGCTGCATCAAGATCATCTGGTCGCGATGCGCCTCCGGCGACCTCGTGGTGGTCTCGCGCGCCGGCGGCTGCTGCCGGGCCTCCACGGGACGGCCCTGCAACTGCGGGGCGAGGCTCGCCTGCGGTACCCGGATCGGCATGCCGAGGTGGCTGCCGGCTGCCGCGGGCGGTTCCGCCGCCGGGATCGGCTCGCCATCGTCGGTGCCCGCCGGCTCGCCAGGCCAGGGCCGGTTCCGCGTGGCTGTGGGCTGGAAGGCCTGCGACCACGGTGCCAGCGGCTCCGGATCCCACGATCTCGCGGACGGCGCGGGCGGCGCGGACGGCGCGGGCGCCGTGGGCGCCGCGGGCGGTGGCGGCAGCGCCCGCATGCCCGGCTGCTCGAGTTCCAGTTCCCTGGACGCGCCGTCGGTGGCGGCCGACGTGCCGTTCTCCGCCGCCCGCGCGCGGGTGACCAGCCAGTCGTCTTGCTCGGCGAGCCGCCCGGCCTCCTCTTCTCGCACGATCACGCCGAACGGCATCAGCAAGACCGCCGTGGTACCCCCGTATACGGACTCACGGAGGGAGACCTTGATGCCCTGCCGGGCCGCCAGACGGCCGACGACGAACAGCCCGAGCTGCTCGCTGTTCGCGATGTCGAACTCCGGCGAGCTTGCCAGCCGCTGGTTGATACCGGCTCGCTCCTCCTCGCTGAGACCTAGGCCGCGGTCCTCGATTTCCGCGACCAGGCCGGTGCCGACCCGGTCCGCACGGATCTCGATCCGGGTATTGGGCGGAGAGAACGCCGTGGCGTTCTCCACCAGCTCCGCGACAAGGTGGATGACGTCGCCCACCGCACTGCCCGCGACCAGGTCGCGTGATTCGCTGACCACGTCGACCCGCACATAGTCCTCGACCTCCGCCACCGCGGCGCGCAGCACGTCGACCACGGGCACCGGCTCGCGCCAGCCGCGGCCGGGCGTGGCGCCGGACAGGATGATCAGGCCCTCGGCGTGCCTGCGCATCCGGGTGGTGAGATGGTCGAGGCGGAACAGGTCGGCGAGCACCGCGGGTTCGCTGGTGCCCCGCTCCATCGAGTCCAGCATGGCGAGCTGCCGGTGCAGCAGGGACTGGTTGCGCATCGAGATGTTGAGGAAGACCTGGTTGACTCCCTTGCGCAGCTTGGCCTGGTCGACCGCTGCGACGACGGCCTCCTCCTGGACGGTGCCGAACGACTCCGCGATCTGCGAGATCTCCCTGATCGAGCTCGGGTGCGGTGGCGGAGACTCCGCGGCCACGTCCACGTCCTCGCCCCGCCGGAGCCGTTGCACGACTCGCGGCAGCCGGACCTCTGCCATGCCGCGGACGCTGCCATGCAGCCGGGTCAGGTCAAGAGTGACCTTGCGGCCGAACCAGACAAGCAGGATGACCGAGCCGATCACGGCGACCAGTCCGACGCCTCCGGCCAGGATGGCCTCGGTCATCAGCCGGTCGCTGAGCGATGCGCTCATCGCCGTCAGGTGATTCCCGTCAATGGTGAGCGCGCCCTGCAACTTGCTCAGGTACGCCGTCGACGCCGCGGCCCAGGCACCGGCGCTGACCGGGATCGGGCGGCTGCCCGGGCTGGCCAGGATCTGGTTTTCCAAGGTCAGGAACCGCTGATACTCAGGCGAGTTGCCGACGGCGGTGTACGAAGCGCGCAGGTCCGGCGTCAGCACGGCGAGGACCTGGTTCAGCATCAAGTTCCGGCTGGCCGCACTGGAGACGAACAGCTCGCGGACGGGGTCGCTCATCTGGCCGCCGATAGCCAGCGCACCGCCGGCGAGCGTCGCCTCCCTGCTGGCCATCTCCAGCGCGTAGTCCCCGTCGACAGCGCCGATCGATACGTCGGCCAGCGCGTCGCTCTTGTCCTGGATCGACGCGTAGAAATAGTGGAACTCGACGTCGATGATGCCGGTGTACGCGCCGAAGGCGGCAGCGGCGCTCAGCGAACCAGAGTCGACGCCCTGCCGGATCTGGCCGAGCCGGCCAAGGTCGGCAAGCAGCGCGGACAGCGTTTTCTTCGGCTCGCCGGAGAGCTGACCGAGCTGGGCCTGGAGCGCGGCCTTGGCGGCCGGCAGGCCCTTGTCCACGAGTTCCCTCGTGGCGAGCAGCGGAGCGCTGGGGGACCTGCGATCGGTGATCAGCCACACGTAAGACTGCGCCCGCTCCTGGGGCAGCCCGACCGACAGCGCCTGGATGCTGGCGTTGATCGAGCGCGTGGTCGAGTTGTAGTTCTGGTTGCTGATCGCGCTGCGGACCGTGATGCTCGCCGCGAACACCCATAGCGCGATGAGTGACACCAGGGGAACAGCGAACATGCTGATCAGGAAAACGCGGATGGGACGGGAGCGAACACGACGCCGGAGAATTGCCATTGCGCCTCGCACGAATAATCCGCAGGGAGGCACCTGCTCGTCCGCGCACGGAAATATGCCGCCCGGGCGTCACAACGCCCAGCAGCTAACCCTGGCGGTAGCCGAGACCCCCCCGGCATGACCACGTATTGTTACACAAACTGGTTAGACGTGTGGACGGTAACACGGGTGTTTACCAACAAGACGGACAAAAGCGAGTAAATGCGGGCGTGTCGGGGAATCGTTAGCGGACCGCGATCTTCGAGCGGGCTCGTAGGTCGCTGCTCCCAACCTAAGCCGATCCAGTTCACCTGGATGATGACCACGCGCTCACCGCGTACATCGGTCAGGTACACGAGCATTAGCGGACCTTGCTGGATGGTACGCAACCCCGGCGGCTCGCCGGTGAACCCATGGCCGTCCAGGAAGATCATCGACTCGCGTACCGTCAACTCCTCTGCCAGCTGACGGACCCTCCGCTGCGCGTCGGACGGCAGTCCGTTGAGCAGGTCGTCGGTGACAGGTTCCCAGTGCCAGTCAGCCACCCGCGACCTCGCGGTAGGCCGCCTGCACGATCTCGGCGGCTTCCCGGATGGCATGGTCGCGGACATCAGCATCGGGATCGGCAAGTGCGCGTTCGGCAGCGTGCAGACGGGCGGCCACCGATGGCCGGCGCTCGATCGCTACTGTGGCCCCCCAGCGCTGGTAGAAATGCCGGATCGGGAAGACGCTGTCTTCATCGCCAGCTTGGCTGAAGGCGTCCTGGATTTCCTGGAAGAACTCGGGCAGCCGGGATGGCGCGATGGCGGCTACCGCTTGGCGTAGCGTGTCGAGCCTGAGCGCGGGCATGGGAATGAGCGGTTCATCGCCCTGCATGTGCTCTGCCGTCATCCGCATTGCCTCCTCTGCCTTCAGTAGAGGATAACCGCCGCCGCGGTGTCGGGGCTCGCCGCGGCGGGTACCTGGCCGCGCTGCTCAGCCATCCGGCCAGCGCGTTGCTCGACGGCTACGATCTGCGCGTCTACCTGGGCGGCGGAATAGTCGCCCGGCATTCGCCCGCGGACCTGTATGTCTGGCACTGCCGGAACACGCTGCTGGCGGCCATGGCCCCGATAGTCTGGGCACGCTGGCGACAGGAAAGGCGGTTGACGTGTCGTTCGATCCAGGACGTGCCGCGATCCTCGCTTTGCACTGGCAGGTCAACGTCATCAAGCCGGAGGGTTTCTTCGGCGGCATGCTGAGCGAGCCGGCGGCCCGAAGCGGCGTCATCGGCCGTGCGGCCCGCTTCCACACCGAAGCCCGTGACGCCGGCCTGCCGGTCTTCTTCACCCGCTTCGTCATCCCCGAAGGCGAAGGCGGCCTCGTCCGCAACACCGACTTCATGCGCGCGGTCGGCGACGCACAGGAGGCGTTTCGTCCCACCGCGCCGGGCGCGCAACTGATCCCCGAAATGCTCCCGCTGGCCGAGCGTGACCGGGTGACCGACAACCAGAAGCTGTCCGGCTTCGCCGGCGGCGACCTGCCGGACATCCTCACCGCTCAAGGCATCGACACCGTATTCATCACCGGCGTCGCGACCAACCTCACCGTCGAGCAGACCGCCCGGCACGGGACCGAGCTGGGGTTCACCGTGCACCCGGTCAGCGACTGCGTGACGGCCGCTACCGAGGAGGCACACCGGGGGTCCCTCGCCAACCTCGACCTGGTCACCGCGGGCTGCCGCACGGCGGCACAGGTGCTCGAGCTCGCCAGAGCTTAAGCAGGCTTGCGTTAGAGAGCGCTCTAGCAAGCAGACTGGCCCGATGAAATACCGGACGATCGGCGCGGATCCGGCCACCGCGCGCGAGGTGAGCGTGCTCAGCCTCGGCGCGATGAACTTCGGCACGCGGACCGACGAGGCAACCTCGTTCGCCATCCTCGACCGGTTCCTCGAGGCCGGCGGGAACTTCATCGACACGTCGGACAACTACGCGTTCTGGGTTAACGGCACGCAGGGCGGCGAGAGCGAAGAACTGCTCGGCCGCTGGACCCGGCTGTCGCCGGACGGGGAGATCGGCGCGGCGGCCGGCGACCTGCTCGACTACGTGCGGGCCGATCCCGCGCTGACACTGGTGGCTACTCGCCGCTGATCGGCGGCGCCTACGACCGAACGGACCGGCCCATGTGGCCAGAGCACGACCATCCGGGCACCGTCGCGCGGCTGGCGGCGCTCCGCGAGGTCGCCGCCGAGACCGGCGCGACCGCCGGGCAGGTGGTGCTTGCCTGGCTGATGGGCGCCGAAGTTCCGGCGATCCCGCTGGTCGGAGCGTCGTCGGTGGCGCAGCTCAACGAGAGCCTGGCCGCCGTCGACCTGGCGCTGTCCGCGGACCAGCGCGCGAGGCTGGATGCTGCTAACTAATCGGGCAGAACGACAGCCGTGCTTGTTCAGTTCAGTTGATACACCACAGTGACCGAGGCCGTCACCCGCTGGCTTCCCGCGGAAACCGGCACGGCCTTGGTGCCTGCGAACGTCTCCCCGCCCGCCGGCAGCGGCCGCACCGGAACGACGGTGCCGCTCTCGCTGATGCTCAGCACGTCGCCGAGCCGCCGGCCGGCCGCCGTCGCGTACTGCACGGCGCGTTTCCTCGCGTCGGCGATGGCGTCGGCGCGGGCGAGCGCGATCAGCCGTTCGGACTGGTCGGTCAGGTCGAGCTGGACGCTGTTGACGCGGACCGCGTTGCCGCCCGCGTCAACGGCGTCGGCGATCTGTTTGCCCGCCTTGCCGAGCCCGTGCAGTTCCGCGGTGAGCTGCTCGTCCGCACCATAGCCGGTGACCACGCCCTGCTGGTTGTACTGCGGCTGGATGTCTATGCCCGACGTCTGCAGGTCCGTCGCGGCCACGCTGCCGGTGATGAGCGCGTGCTGGACCCGGCCCATGGACCGGCTGGCCGCGTCCAGCGCGGCGCCCACCGAGGAAGCGGTGGCAGATACCTCCAGCGACAGCCCCAGCTCATCCGGCGTGCCGGACGCCGTCCCGGTCCCGGTAACGGTAATCGTCGACGGTGGCACCGAAGCCAGAGCCGGCACCGCCGGCACCGCCGACAAAACGCAGGCGACGCCCAGCGCTGCGACGAGTGAGGCCCGGCGTGACAGTGAGCTTGCTGATGCCATGCTCTATCAGATATCAGATACCTCTTCGTAATGGAAGAGGGACGCTATGTGATTGAAGTCGTGAGCCTGAATGATTGCGGACAGTTACCCTCCAACCTGGGCGGGTAACTGTCCGCAATAATCTGGCGCGCCTGGCGGCCTGCCCGATATGTGGCTGATATCGGTGGTGTGGAGCCGCCGGGTACTCGCCTTCAGCGAGGGTGTGAATGGTTTCCAATGACTAGCGTGACTTGGTTACATCTTGACGGGGCGGGTTCCGGGCGGCAGGCTGGTCGCAAACCGGGACGAGAGGAGCTGATCATGTCGACCATGCCGGACAACGCGCTCAGCCGGCGAGGAGTGCTGATGGGCAGTGCTGGCATCGCCGCAACCGGTCTGTGGCGGACGGCCGGCCCGCGGGCGCGCTCGGCGCCGCGTGCGACGCTGACCCCGCAGCAGCTCGCCGGGCAGCGGGTGATCTTCTCCTACCACGGGCTCACCCCGCCGGACAGCCTGCTCGAGCAGATCAGCGCGGGCCAGGCCGCCGGGGTCATCTTCTTCGGCGAGAACATCTCCAGCGAGTCCCAGATCGCCTCGGTGATCGGCCAGCTGAACGCGGCGAACGCGCAGAGCCCGGTGAAGGCGCCGCTGCTGCTGATGACGGACCAGGAAGGCGGCATCGTGCGCCGGCTGCCCGGTGCGCCGGCCCTGTCAGAAAAGCAGGTCGGGGCGTCGTCGGACCCGGTCGCCCAGGCAAAGCTGGCAGGGACAGGTGCCGGGCAGAACCTGGCCGGGGTGGGCATGAACGTCAACCTTGCGCCGGTGCTCGACGTCTTCCGGCAGGCAGGCAACTTCATCGACGAGTTCGGGCGCTCGTATAGTTCCGATCCGCGGATCGTGACCGAATGCGGCAAGGCGATGGTCCTGGCGCAACAGGCCGTCGGGCCGGCGGCGACCGCCAAGCACTTCCCCGGGCTCGGCGCGGCGACCGCCGCGCAGAACACCGACCTGGGTCCGGTCACCCTGGACCTGTCCCTGGCGGACCTGCGCAGCATCGACGAGCGGCCGTACCACCAGGTGATCGCCGCGGGCGTCCGGCTGGTCATGTGCAGCTGGGCGGTGTACCCGGCGCTGGACCCGAAATTCCCGGCTGGTCTGTCGCCCGCCATCGTCCGGGGTGAACTGCGCCGGCGGCTCGGCTTCCGCGGCGTGACGATCACCGACGCGATGGAGGCGGGCGCGATCAGCGCGTTCGGCACCCCGGGACAGGCCGGCGTGCTCGCGGCGAAGGCCGGGATGGACGTGCTGCTGGCCTCTGCGCGGGACGTCACCGAGGGCCAGGCGGTGGTCTCCGGCCTGGCCGGCGCGCTGCGATCCGGCGCGCTGGAAGCCGGCTCGTTCCTGGCCGCGGTGGCCCGGGCTACCGCGCTCCGGCTGAGCCTCGCGTAAACCAGGCCCGCAGTCCGCACAAGGGGTCCGCAGTCGGTGCCCATGCGGTGTGCTTAGCGTCGTCGGCATGGGACAGCGATACACCAGGCACCGGCCGCGTCCGGCGATGGGCGCGATCTTCTAGAAGACTAGAAGATTGCTAGCATTGCCGCAATGACAGCCAGAGCCGGCGACCGCCTGCCCAAGTACCTGCGCATCCACGGCGAGCTTGCGGATCTCATCGGCAGCGGCCGGTGGCCCCCGGGCACCTTGCTGCCGCCGCAGGCCGAACTCGCCGCCCAGTTCGGCGTCAGCATCATGACCCTGCGCCAGGCCCTTCAGCTCCTGGCCGACGACGGCCTGGTCCAGGCACGTCACGGCAGCGGCACCTACGTATCGGCTCGCTACGACTACGACCTCGGTCACCTGCGCAGCTTCGCCGTCGACCTCACCGCCCAGGGTGCCCAGATCACCACGAGGGTGCTCGCGGCCGGCCTCGTCACCCCGCCAGCCGAGGTCGCGGCGCGCCTCGCCGCCGCGGGCGGAGTGCTGCGGCTGCGCCGCCTGCGGCTGTCCGGGGGACAGCCGCTGATCGTGCAGACGTCCTATCTCCCGGCGGACCTGGCAGCCGCCATCGAGCGGGAAGACCTCACCCAGCGCGGTCTGTACGCCATCCTCGCCGGGCACGGGCTGGCCGTCAGCCGGGCCAGCGAGACCATCAGCCCGGTGGCGCTCGGCCCGGATGACGCTCGCGACCTGGCCCGGCCCGCGGCGGCGCCCGCGCTGCTCAGTCACCGGGTCAGCTTCACCGCGGCAGGCGTCCCGGTCATCGACGACCATGCCCTGCTTCCCGGCGACAGCATTGCCATCACCGCCGACCGCTCCGCCGGGCACCTCGACGCGCACTACACGCTCACGAACTTACCCGCCCGGCCGACGCGAACAGGGCGACAGGGGAATGCGACCGGCATTCCTGGTTCGCGCGTTCTGCCGGTGACAGGCGCGCCTCCGCTGGCGTATTTCCGTAGCTTGCCTGGTTCGCTGGCCGCCCGGTGGGTCACCGGCCCGGCGGACGGGCTCGATGGGGTTCGGCGGGCCTCGATAGCGTGGAAGATTTCCACTTCGTGGTAGCCGGGCCGTCGTTTACGAGGGTCGATCCACCACGAGGGGGTAATCGTCCACGTTGCTGACGGGCCTGCCGATGCGCTCGTATCCCGGCAGCCGCACACTGCACTCCAGCCGCACATTACTCACCCTGTTTGGAGGGTGGCGCGTATTTCAGCGGTGATCGCGACGGGTTGCCGGCGGGGCAGGGGGTGCGTGGCTCCCGGAGCCACCTAGAAGTGGGTGTGGCCCCCGGACCCCCCTCGCCGCGGGCGCCGGGCTGGACTGGCCAGGGTGACCGCGGCAAGGGGCGGCGACGGCGAGCGTACCGCGCCGGTGTGTATTAGTGTCCGGAACACCATCCGAACCTTTCTGTCCGCTACGAGGCGAGCGTGACGACGACCTGCGTGGCGCCCGCGTTCGCGGTCACCGTGTGCGTCGCGGAGCTGTAGGTTCCTCCGGTGACCGCGATCGAGACGCCATACGTGGTGCGGGTACCCGAGCTGACGTTGAAGGCCGAGGTCAGGTTGCTGACGGAGGACGATCGCCATGATCTCCCGCATGTATCCTGATCTGCGAAAACCTTTTCCTAATGTTTGGCCGGGAAACCCGGAAAATTTCTGAAATAGGCCGAAGGGGAAGTCACTCGTATGAGCCGCGTCGTCATCATCGGAGCCACCGGCCACATCGGCACGTACCTGATACCGCGGCTGGTCCGCGGCGGCCACGCCGTGATCGCGGTGAGCCGCGGCAGCCGTGCGCCCTATCACCGGAGCCCGGAGTGGGACGCGGTCATGAACGTGACCGCGGACCGGGAAGCGGAAGACGCGGCTGGCACCTTCGGCGCCCGTATCGCGGCACTTGCTCCGGACGTGGTGATCGACCTGATCTGCTTCACCGCTGACTCGGCGCGCCGGCTCGTGGAAGCGCTGCGCCCGACCCGGCCGCTGCTGCTGCACTGCGGCACGATCTGGGTGCACGGGCCAGCGGTGCGCGTGCCGGTCACCGAGTCGGAGCCGAGGACCGCCTACGGTGAGTACGGCACCGGCAAGGCGGAGATCGAGGCCCTGCTGCACTGGGAGACGCTGGCTGGCGGCGTGCCCGCGGTCGTGCTGCACCCCGGTCACATCTCTGGGCCCGGCTGGCCGGTCATCACCCCGGCCGGCAACCTGGACCCGGCCGTCTGGACCGCCCTGGCCATGGGTAAGCCGCTGGCGCTGCCCGACAACGGGCTCGGCGTCCTGCACCACGTGCACGCCGACGACGTGGCCCAGGCCTTCGAGCGGGCGCTGGACAGGCCCGCCGCGATCGGCGCCAGCTTCCACGTGGTCGCCGCGCAGGCCATGACGCTGCGCGGCCTGGCGGCGGGGGTCGCGCAATGGTTCGGCCGCGAGCCGGTCCTGGACTTCGTGGACTGGCCCGAATTCTCGCGTCGTACCCCGGCCGAGCACGCCGAAGCCACCCGCGAGCACACCATGCGCAGCATCACCGCCAGCGTCGACCGTGCCGCTGCCGTCCTCGGTTACGCACCCCGCTACAGCACCCTTGAGGCCCTGCGCGAGTCCCTGACCTGGCTGGTAGCGCACGACCAAGCCGACGTAGGCGGCCAGCGCTTCTAAGCCGCCCTCGCCCGTTC
>Ga0070714_100001663_pt1 | contig 16179 bp, 16 predicted proteins | sample LARL83metaG_FD_65450 | JGI IMG/M metagenome (GOLD analysis project Ga0070714, IMG submission 65450) | Corn, switchgrass and miscanthus rhizosphere microbial communities from Kellogg Biological Station, Michigan, USA - LAR L8-3 metaG | ecosystem: Host-associated > Plants > Roots > Rhizosphere ...
CCACTCCTCGATCCTCCCAATTGGCTCCGGTGGCTCATTGAAGCCGATGGATCTATCACGGGAAATTACTCGTGGAACTTCGATAACGTGACGAAGTTAAAATCGTTGAAACCGGTACTCAATCTTTCGCTTACCGGACAGTCCTATCTACAGTTATTGTTCCGTGTTTATACGGAACTATATCATGAACTCCTCTTTCCTGACTTAACGCAATGGAATATTGCCGCGGGAACGTCGTTTGATTCTCATATTTCCGTGAATGCAGGAGTTACGATCGGTAGCAATATCGCAAGAACTGCAGCGGTGCCCTTTGCTGGAAAGGGCGTGGACGTTAGCGCCTCGGCCACGTTAAAACCGTTCGAAGGATTCCTCGTTGCACCTTCCTATTTATTTTCCCAGCTTACAAAAAATGACGGCTCGGTATTTTATGCGGGGTCTATCTATCGTTCCCAATTCGCCTATCAATTCAACCGCGAACTTAATGCGCGAATTATCTTGCAATACGACGGCTTCGCTCAACAATTAGAAGTCGATCCGCTGGTAACCTATAATCTCAATCCCTTCACCAGTTTCTATGTCGGTTCCACTCATGATTTTGCCTCGACCGAGGAGAGCGCAGCTACGTTGCACCCAACGGAACGTCAATTCTTCGCGAAAGTACAATATTTGATCGAAGGCTGACATTGTAATAACGTCATCTTCGCATGGATGCGAGATGTTCAGGGCGAAGTACCCCCAGTGTTTCCTCCCTGCCTGCGCCGATGGAAATAATTTCGAGTGGACATCCCACTTCGCGTTCGAGCGCATCCAAATAGCGCCGGATCTTCGCGGGTAAATCTTCCCTGCTCGTTGCATTGGCAAGATCGGCCGGTGACCAGCCTTCGAATGATTCATAAATAGGACGAATATCGGCAAGCTGGCGCAAGTCATTCGTGAAATGCTGAATGGCCCGGCCATCGCTCATTCGTTCGTAGCGAGTGCAGAGCTTTACTTCGTCCAGCCCGGAAAGCACATCGAGCTTCGTAAGGGCGAGTCCGGACACGCCATTGATCATATTCGTATATCGGACGGCGACGGCGTCGAACCATCCACACCGTCGGGGGCGACCGGTTGTGGCGCCGAACTCGTGGCCCACGGCACGGAGCCGCTCACCGGTTTCATCCAAAAGCTCCGTTGGGAACGGGCCGTTACCGACGCGCGTGGCATACGCTTTTGCGACGCCCATCACGCTATCGATAGCCATGGGTGGAATGCCCAAGCCGGTGCAGGCGCCGCCGGCTGTCGGATTACTCGAGGTCACATAGGGGTAGGTCCCAAAATCAATATCGAGCAGCGCAGCCTGAGCGCCTTCGAGAAGAAGCGATTTTCCCGCCGCGATTTCCCGGTTCAGCATCAGCGCGGTGTCGGTGATGTAGGGATCGATCTCCCGGTCAAACACTTCGTATTCGGCGATGATTTTATCGACATCGCAGAGTTCGCTCGCGCCATAGAATTTTTCTAAAAGCTCGTTTTTTTCCGCGATATTGTGGCGAAGCTTTTCCCGAAGCGATTCGCGATCTAAAAGATCGACAATCCGAATTCCTTTCCTCGCGAATTTATCCTCATACGCCGGCCCAATGCCACGGCCTGTGGTGCCGACCGCACTGCCATCCTTCGCGATCATGCGTTGCTCGGATGCGAGATCGAGCATTTTGTGATACGGCATAATAAGATGCGCATTATGCGAGATGAAAAGCCGGCCACTCACGCGAACCCCCTCGTGCTCGACCATTCGAATCTCCTCCAATAGCGCGACGGGATCGATCACGACGCCATTGCCGATAACGCATGCGACATCCTCATGGAAAATGCCGCTTGGAATGAGATGAAGAACGAAGGAACGACCGTCGGGGAGCTGAATCGTATGTCCGGCATTTGCGCCGCCCTGATAGCGGGCCACAATATCGACCTTCGCTGCGAGAAGATCGACGATTTTACCTTTTCCCTCGTCGCCCCACTGAGCGCCGAGCACAACCATACATCGATTAGATTTTGACATGGGTAAAAAAAAAAGCTAAAGGCGGGCGAGGACGCCAGCCTCACGCAGTTGATTTTTTACCCTTTGATTCGGGCGGGCAGATAACAGCCGAGCGAATTCGAAAAGTTCGGAGCGTGATTAAATTTCAATGAGTCTTGGAACGCTTCTTGAGCCGGTATTCGCGAGAAGGAGGTGGAATATTACCATGCCACGAAAATATAGCAAGGCCGCGCAAAAGACGGTCGGGAGCGCGCTGCACCGCGAAAAGAAAGGTACCTTAAAAAGCGGACGCTCCGGCAAGAAAGTGACAAGCCGCAAACAAGCGATCGCAATCGGTCTTTCCGAAGCACGCGAAAAAGGGGAGAAAGTACCTTCGAAAAAACGAGAAGCGTAATAGTGTGTAGCCGTGACTTTTAAGTCACGGCGAATTTTGCGCTTCGCAACCGTGACCTAAAGGTCACGGCGAATTTTGCGCTTCGCAACCGTGACCTAAAGGTCACGGCGAATTTTTGCGCTTCGCAACCGTGACCTAAAGGTCACGGCGAATTTTGCGCTTCGCAACCGTGACCTAAAGGTCACGGCTACACATCCATACGCTAATTCCTAAAACACCTTTCGGTTGCTTCCGGGACCGATCCGATAAATGATTTTCCGGATTGTATCGATTTGGAGATAGGGATAGATGGCTTGCAAGCGTTCGAGCGCCTCGGAGCTTTTTAACTCATGCTGCTCCCGCATCGCTTTGAACGCCCGGCGAATGATATAATCCCGCACGCCTTTTTCGTTAATGAGGTCGTTCGAATGGAGAAGTTGATAAAGCTCGTCCGGGATTAAATCCGGGACCGGATTTTTCGCCACCATCGCCCGTTCTGAACTTTCCTCCGGATGAGGAGAATAGGGGCTGAATTGCAGATCGACGAACGGGGCCAGGGATGATCGCTCATTCCCCACGTGGGAATTCGGGCGTCGAAGAGAAGGAGAATTTAAGGAAGCAGAGTGTAACGAAGCGGAATGATCGCTCATTCGGCTAACGCTGATCGAAGATTGAGTCGCTTGCATAGTCTTTCAGAAGTTACGTGAATAACGACTCTGCGAAAGCAAAAAATGGTGACTTGCCGTTTTGATATCATCGCTTCCGCGCCACCGGGGCCGATTCTGGCCGTGGCGCAAACGCGCATCGCTGGATGATCGATCATCCTTGTCGCGGGCATCTTTAGGATGATAATTATCCTTCGTTGCATTCGCGCACGGGTCGGATGGTTCTCATTACCGAAGATTCTCATCCCGGATGATTCTTCATCCCCAAAACCCGCTGTCGATCAAAACGGCAAATCAATTTTGCCTCTCTAAAGCCGAATAAGCACATGCTTCGCGACTTTAGACAGAGTACCGTATCAAGTGTCCTTCTGAAAGTATGTTTTGCTACTATTTCAATACTGCCGTTCATTTATGACGGCTCTATAATAAAGACTAATGAAAACCGAAAAGGTTACAGCTTTCGTCAGGTCTTTTTTTCGTGACCTGCTTTTTTGAGCACTATGTTTGGTGCTCCGTGTTAATGCAGTAGCAATTTTGCCGGTAGGGTCTGAGGAAATTTAATTTGTTAGACCTACAAATATACGAAAAAAATAAGCTCAAATAAAAAAAACGTGGACCGGCGTTTGCATATCGAAACTTATTGCGCTATAATTTTGCTCGTTTTTAAACCGAGGATAGATCTCGGCGTTATATTGCGTTTTTATGCACCTACTATTTGACGGCTATACCGAGGAAGAGTATGAATCCGGCACAGTCTTCTGCGTCGGACGGAATTACGTCGAGCATGCGGAGGAACTTGGGGCCGAGGTGCCACAGGACCCGTTGCTCTTCGTGAAACCGAACAACGCGCTTCGTCATGGTTCATATAATCTCATCGAGTATCCGCCGATGACGAAGGACCTTCACTTCGAAGGCGAGATTGTTTTGCTTCTGCGCGGCGGCGGTCGCAATATCCATGCTTACGGTCCTGCGGATGTCGTTGCGGGATATGCGGTGGGGCTGGACCTCACAATGCGGGACGTCCAGTCCGAAGCCAAGCGTAAAGGCTTGCCATGGACCGTGGCCAAAGGCTTCGACGGCGCCGCGCAAGTGAGCCATTTCATTCCTTTCGAATCCGCGCCGCCATTCGAGGAGCTGGGGTTTTCGTTGTGGGTCAATGACGAACTTCGCCAGCGCGCGACTACGAACCAGATGGTCTTTTCGCCGGAAATGCTTGTGCCCTATCTCTCGCGCATTTTTTCTGTGCGTCCGGGAGACTTACTCTTCACCGGCACGCCTCGCGGCGTCGGCGCATTGCAGGTGGAAGACAAAATCGTCATGCAACTGCATACGCTGAACCCCGACGAAGTGCTCCTCGATTTTCATGCGCAGGTTACAGAGTGGCAATAGGGAAAGGATATCGAGAATAATGTTCAGTCGTGACCAAATTCACTAAATCATTGTTGTGACTTCGTGATCCGATGTTTGGTTAAGCCGATACCCGAAACCCGATACCCGTTGCATGACTTCCAATGAGTTAGCTGGCCTATTTCTTCTCGCCGTTTTTCTCTACTTTATCGAGCATGCCATCTATTTGATCGGCGTGATTCGAGGCGTTCGTTCGCCGGGCGGTGGCGCGCCGCTCGATGAGGAAATGCCGGAGCCGATCATGGGAGCCGAAACATTGTTGCCGTTTTGCACCGTGCTCGTTTGTGCCCGAGACGAGGAGCGGAACATCGAGCAATGTCTCGCATCGCTCGAAGCGATAAATTATCCGAAGGAGCGGCTCGAAGTACTCATCGTCGATGATAAATCGACCGACCGAACACCCGAAATTCTCGAGGCCTGGAAGGCGCGAATGCCGAACCTCATCGTACTCCGAACCGGCGAGGAAGTGCTGCACTTACGCGGAAAGGTTAATGCACTCACGCAAGGCATGGATGCTGCGCGCGGGGAATTTGTGATGATTACGGACGCCGATTCGCATGTCCATCCAAACTGGGTGCGCGAGTATTTGAAATATTACGACGAGAATACGGGCATGGTAGCGAGCATCACCTTGCTCGACCGAAAGCGTTTTTTGGATGGAATTCAGTCGATCGACTGGTCGTATTTACTTGGCCTCGCAATGGCGAGCGCCAATATCAATATCCCACTTTCTGTGATTGGAAATAATATCTCAGTCCGCCGCGCGGCGTATGAGGATATTGGCGGCTACCGCACCATTCCTTTCAGCGTAACGGAAGATTACGCACTCTTTCAGGCAATCTGGAAAAAAGACCCGTGGAAAGTGCGATTCCCACTCCATCGCGATCTGCTCGTGATGAGCGAGCCATGCCCGGATTTTCGCTCCTGGTGGCGGCAAAAGCACCGCTGGGTAAAAGGTGGCGAGGGACTGCGCGCCGTCGGTTATCTAATCTTTATCATCGGGCTTCTGGCTCATGCGGCGATGCTGCTGGCGCTCTTTTTCCTTCCAGTCGGCGCGGCGCTTACCGTAATTGGAATCAAGTGGTCGGCGGATTTGCTGATCGTGCTTCCGGTCCTCGCGCGCACGCGAATGCAATCGCTGCTAAAATACTTCCCGGTTTATGAAATTTATCTCGTGTTCTTCATTTTTTCCATGCCGATTATGATCGCGCAAAAAAATGTGAAATGGAAGGGCAGGGTGTATAAGCATTGAACCCACTGAAGAAACTAAATCCATTACCGTATCCTTATCTGAATATGACGCGTGAATTCGACGTACTCATCGAACAGGACGAAGAGGGATGGCTTATCGCCTCCGTGCCTCAATTGCCCGGCTGCCATACCCAGGCACATTCGCTGGACGAACTGATGCAACGCATTGAAGAGGCTGCAAAGCTGTGTCTCGAAGTTCGAGGCGACAATAATTCCGATGTCCGCTTTGTCGGGATCCAACGATTAGCCATCGAGGTATGAGCAAAATGCCGCAGTTGGCGGGAAGGATTTCGTCCGAGCGTTACATGCTTTGGGGTTTGATACTCAAAGAATTCGTGGCAGCCATTATTGCCTTCAACATTCAGACGGTCGAACAACCGTTGTTCCCGTCCATAGTAACGAAACAATTGGTCCCGGCTTGCTCTCCAGAATTTTAAGAGAGTGCGAACTTACAAGAGAAGAGTTGCTAAGGGTCCTGTGAAATTACAATGACGAAGCACGAATTTCGAATCTATTTGCGTCGTGCTGCTACTTGCATGGCAATGCTTTTTCTTCTTTCGCAGCAGGGCTTCGCACAAGACTTGCTAAGCACCGATCCTGGATTCTTTCTGGAACCGAACCGCTTTAGCGTGGTAAAGCAATTGGACTCTCGACCGCTTTGGCTCGAAATGGGTTATGGGAAACCTTTTTTTTTATACCAGCACATTCAGATCGGTTTGGAAGGCCTTGCCTGGAGCCGCCTCGAAGCATTGAACGGGTTCCGTTTTCCAGTTGAGACGGTCGATTATTTTTTTGGAATATTTGCGGCCTGGAACGATGTGGATATTGGATGGAAATTGAGAATCAGTCATATTTCCTCTCACCTCGTCGATGGAACGGATAGCGTTTTCGGAGGCTCGAGTAGCCATTTCAGTCGCGAATTTGTCGAACTAACGCGCTCGGTTCGTTGGAAAGGACACGAGCAATTTCTCTGGACCGTGGGGCTACGAGGGTATTTTCACCAGGTGACCCACATTGAGCCATCGGTTGCTGTACCGGCATGCTTCACCTGGACATTCGCTGGATATATTCCGGAAGTATATTTCGATAACGCTCCGGAGGGCAGCACCGCTTATAAATTTTCGGCATTCGTTTCGAGCGGCGATGGCCCGGTATGGCCAACGATGACCGCGGGCCTTCGTGCCGACCGTTTTGCGAAAAATCTTGGTACGCTCGACCTGCAACTCTACTACCAATATGGCGCCTCCTGGGCTGGAACCGATGCGGGCGCAAAGCGGAGCACAATAAACTTACAAATGGATGTCCGTGGATTCTGATACGACCCAATCTCCAAAAACGACGAGAGCCGATGAGCGGCTCTTAAACCGCTTGCTTGGGAAGCAACGGTTGTGGCTGCACATCCTGCTATTCCTTGCCACCTATTTTACCACGACCGTCGCGGGTGAGCAATGGCGCGGCGTGCAGGACTTGGGCGATATTGGGAATCTCCATCTCGGCTTCGAGTACGCGACGCTAATCATGCTTTTTCTTACTGCGCACGAGTTCGGGCATTTTATCGCGGCGCGGATACATGGCGTCGATGCGACGCTTCCATTTTATATTCCCTTTCCGGGCTATCAATATAGTTCGATCAATTTCGGAACGTTCGGCGCCGTGATTCGCACACGCTCGCAGGTGCCTTCGAATAAAGTAATGTTCGATATTGGAGTCGCTGGACCCATCGCGGGTTTTATCGCGTGCATTGGAATTCTTGCAGTCGGATTCGCGACGTTGCCTGGCATCGAGTATTTGCAGCAGATTCATCCCGGATACCCCAATGTGCCGCAAACGCCGGGGACGATTGAAATCTCGTTCGGCAATACTCTTTTTTTCAGCTTCATGGAAAAAATGTTTGGGAATCCAAATGGCTATATGCCACCTATGTCGGAAGTGTATCACTATCCGATGCTCTGCGCCGGATGGTTCGGTATTTTCGTGACCGCCCTTAACTTACTTCCCATTGGCCAGCTCGATGGCGGGCATTTGACCTACACGCTGCTGGGCCGCTCGCTGCATAAATGGCTCGGCCAACTTACCGCGCTCGTGCTGTTCGCGCTTTCGGTTCCAGCGGTACTTACAGAATATTTGAATACGCCACCGGATTGGCTGCGCGCAATCTCGATTCCCGGCGGTGAGACATGGCTGCTCTGGGCGTTGCTTACCTCCTTCGTCATCCGTTTTCGCCATCCGCCCTCGGAAGATGAAAGCCCGCTCGATCTTCGCCGGAAAATTATTGGCTATCTTACGATCGTTATTTTTATCATATGCTTCACGCCATCGCCGCTCATTGTTCAATAGCAGATTTGGCTTGAGAGGTCTCTTCTAAAAGATTTTCGAGCGCCTTAAAAACATCTTCAAGTGGAATGGCCGAAGCAGGTTTTTCCTCGGTAGAATAGAGCATACGATGCGGAATAGCGTAAGGCAGGAATTCATTAGGCACCAAATACAACCCGACTACCGGCACGCCTTGAGCAGCCGCAAAATGCGCGACAGACGTGTCTGGACTGACTACTGCGCGTGCGTGACGAATGGCGACAGCGAGATGAAGTACCGAAGGAGTTTTAAGATAAGAAATTCGCGTCTCTTTCCGAACCAGCCGCGTGTGAATGCTTTCCGCGCGGGCGGGCGCGCTCGATAGAAAAACATGATACTCTGGCCATGCCTTTACAATTCTCCCCGCAAGCGCCAGTGAATTATCCACGCCCCACTCTTTATACCCTTGTGAAGCATCCGTATTGATGATAAGATACTCGGATGTTCCAGATATGCGCAGGATTGCTTCGAGTTCCCCGCGGAACGGCTCGGCAATTTTCGAAAATTCTGGCAAGGATGGCCGCTCGTTCATAATATCAGCAGGAAAATCGAGCGTCTCTTTTAACATTTGGAGTATTTGCCGGACCATCGGGGTTGGCGGGCGAAAGGGGGGACGGTCCACGATGGCGGAATAGATATTCCGGTATTTTTCTTTTTTCTCTCGCACGCCCGTCACGCTGATACCGTTCGGCGCTACGATTTTCGAGTAAATGGCGCCCCGTGTTTTATCCCGAAAAACAAGATTGATAACCACATCCCACTTCGTTTTTCTTGCTCGGCGCAATTCACGGAGCAGTTGAAACGATGGCGATTCTGAAAGCAGGAACACGTCGTTCACATCGGGATCGTTATCGAAGATCGGCCGGCTTCGGTTGCTCGCTGCAACCCCGATACGAATGTGTGGCGCGGCTCTTTTAATGGCGCGAAAAAGCGGAGTGGTCAATACGGCATCGCCAAGCGCGTCATAGCGCAGGAAAAGAACGCTGGAAACTCGAGAGAGGGGTAGCGGAAGCTTCGCGCGCTTGGGACGAAGCAAAAAACCGAACGTGCCGGAAAGCTGAAATTTGATTTGACGTTCCATGCGCCGCACAAACTCACGAAATCGCGAATCGAATTGTGAGGGTACGCGCCGCCGTTGGCGAGCTTCCTTCAGACGATCGAGGATGGGCATGGGGGTTGGTGGCTAACGAATTACAAGTGTACTTTGTTCGAAAGTGCTCCCCCCATGCATCCAACTACATCGCAGCGCTACACCGACCGAGTCCGCCGAAAGAAAAACCGCGATCTCTTTCACGAGCCTTTCTGGGGTAAAATACAACGTAAATTCGAAAGCGTGGTCCGGCAGACGCTCTATAGATTTTTACGCAGTTTCTTTCATAATAAGTCCTTAGAGAAAAAGATTAACATACGGGAAATGCGTAGCATTTTAATCGTTCCCTATGGCGATGCTATTGGCGATTTAATTGCCGCAACTCCAATTTGGCATGCCATAAAACGCCGTGCTCCCAATTGCCGCATTGGAGTATTTACATCGCCGCGCAATGAATCGCTGGTGCAAAGGGACCCGGATATTGACCATACCTACAGTTTTTCTGGAAGGCGGAATTTGAACCAATGGCCCGCATTGCGCCGAGCGAAAAAAGACGAGTACGAGGTGCTGCTCAACCTTCATCTTACACACCAAACTGATTATGGAATTTTCGCAAACCTTATCGCTCCAGCCGGAATAAAAATCACGGGCGCTCATCCGCGGCGATCGCTGTATAATATTTTCTTTAATTACATCGGCCAACGGGACCGTCATACGACGAATTTGCCGCACTACAGTCTCGAACTACTGGCGGAGGCCGTGGCCTTTGATCCTCCGCTTACCCTGTCGGATTGCCGGCCCCGGTTGGTCATCCCCCTCAGTGCAGCTACGGCAGTAGAAGCTCGAACCAAAGACATTGGGGATTTTGTCGTACTTCATCTTCAGGCAGCGACCCCATTTCGTGAATGGGGTATCGATAATGCGTTACGGCTTGCGCGCCAATTGCTTTTCGAGATGCCCAGGCTTACGGTTTTGCTTACCGGGTCGCCTCTCTACTTGTCTCCATTCGAACATAGAATCTCTTCGGAAAATGACTCGCGCATTCGCACGTTCGAATCGGAAAATCTCCTGGAATTGGCGGCGCTGATTGGACGGGCGAGCTTAGTCGTTTCGCCGGAAACCTCGATTCCCCATTTTGCGAGTGCAATGCAAACACCGGTCGTAGTTTTGCTGCCCGATCGTGATAAACTACCAGTCGAATGGCTTCCGGTTGCAACCACTTCTCGTCTGCTCGCTCCCGCCACACGTGGCGAGCCGGTTGCCACGATTCCAGTCGAGAATGTGTTCGATGCCGTTCGCTCGATCTTGAATGGATCGTGGACTCAAACGCAGACTTCGCTCGATCTTAGCGAGGAGCCACTTCCCAGTTTTCAACGGATTCATGGTAACGCACCCCTTTCAGACTTCACAAACACATTCGATCCAAAAACCTGAGTCTTCGAAGGGGATTTTTGGACTTTTGGTGTCCGTTTTTCGACGGCAAAGTGAAACTGATCCTCGGCTTCGAAAGGCCTACCGGCAGCGAAGCCGTCAACGGGAACGATTCTCCACCCCGCTCCGCCGCACGATTGTGCATCGAATAGAAGAGTCCTGCAAGCGAATTTCTGTTGCCTGGGTGGGTCGCCGCATTGCACCGGCCAAAATATCCGCACCCATCGACCCCGCTTCCATTCGAAGTATTCTCATCCTTCGCAATGATGCCATAGGAGATATGATCTTAACGACTCCGTTCTGGCGCATTCTCAAACAGCAATACCCGCATTTGAAAATCGGAATCGTCGGAAGCTTCCGGAATCTGCCCGTTATTGCCTATGATGCCGATATTGACTACCGCTATGAATGCACAGGCTCCGCGTGGTCTCAGGTTCTGAGAGCCTCCCGCGAAACACGCCAAAAAAAATGGGACGTTGTGCTGCCGATGATTTATAATAAAAAGACCAAGATGGCAATTCTCTCGAAGATTTTCGCGCCGAAGGCTGCTGCAAGTATGGTCTTGCTCCGTGATGATCCCAGAGACCGCTACAAGCAACTTTTTTCCATTTGCATTTCATCAGACTGGCGGAAGGAGCGTGATTCCATTCTCGACTTGATGCGGCGTCATTTCGAGGGAACGTTCAAGATAAGCTTTTCGGAAGACCAGTGGCGGCCCTCGCTTGCTCTCGATGAATCCAGATTGCAACCGATGGCTAAAGAACTTGCCGGGATACTCGAAACCGACGGCACCCGCGGCTACGTGCATATTAATCTCGAAGCTAAGACGCGATTCAAGGAGTATGGCCCGCAAAACACGTTCGAGCTTTCTCGGATACTGCGGTCCCGCTACCCGGATCTTTCGATTATTTGGACCACTTCTCCGGTGAACGCAGATACACTCGATACATTCTTAGGCGACCATACATTGCATGGAATCCATTTCGTCCGGACGAACAGTATTTTCGAATTAATCGCAATCGTTCGCGGAGCCGATTTAGTTATTACGCCGGATACCTCCGTGGTACATATTGCATCGGCAGAACAGCGGCCGGTCGTTGGCCTCTACCCGTTTCGGCATGAGTGGCCGCCTTTTAAAGTTCCAAATGTCGTTCTGGTGCCGAGGAAACGAAAGCCGGTTTCAACTATTCCGTTGCCGGACGTCCTCCGAGCGGTGAATCAATTAATGCAAGCCGCATAAATTATGACGGTAGTTATTATCCTTCTCGCCTTTCTTGCATTGCTGAATGGCGCAGCCTTTTGGCTCTATTACCGGCGCACGAAACGATTGTTGTTTCGGTATCGCGAATCGGTGAATCAAAAAAGTGAGTTGCTCACACAACATCTTGACGCAACGTTCCGGCGAATCGAGTCGCGATTGGTCCATGGGAGATCGGATTTCGAGAACACGACGGGTGATCCTTCCACCTGGGCCGTGATGTTCACCTACGATCGAAAAGGAATGGCCATTCGTGCCATTGAGACGTTGAGGCAATTCGAGCCGGCGCTTCCCCTCCTTGTTATCGATAATGGGAGCAAGGATGGAACTCCTGAGATGCTTACCCAAATGCTGCGGCAGGGCACGATCCAAAAGGTCTTATTCAATACCCACGAGGATGTTCCTCAATGGCAAAAAAGCTTTGCCTTGAAGCAAGCGCTAAAGCTGCTTGCTATGGAAAATCCCTTATATCTTGTGTGGCTCGATGACGACCTCGAAATAACGCGCCCATTTGTGAAAGAAGGGATTGCGCTCCTCGATACCTTACGGGAAGAGAGGGTCAAGGTGATTAACATGACAGACAGTGAGGTAGAAGAGCGTAATCACCCGACGATCAAGCGCGTTCGGGTCGAGCGTTTCGGAATCTCGGAGGAAATAAAAATCCGTCCAACCTTCAATGGCCAAATCAATCTTTTTTCGACCGAATTTTTTCGCGAAGCTGGCTACCCACCCATCGCCGAGGGTATCACCGATTGGGGACTGGAAGATTGGTTTTACTCCCGCCGGTTGATTGACCTCGATTACCGTGCGGCGGTCTTCGTTGCCGCCGTTCATCATGGCACAATCTCAAAAAGAGAAGAGAAAGCCCTCCAGGCATAGCCTATAAAAGACTCCTCTCTCTCATCGCTAAATTGTTACCACCGCCTCGGTCCCCGCGCGAGATTGAATAGTATAAAGCCTATGATACAGCCCATCCTTTTGCGAAAGCAATTCGTCATGGCTGCCCATTTCGACGATACGGCCTTTGTCCATAACGGCAATGCGGTCAGCTTGCTGGATTGTCGAAAGACGGTGCGCGATGACGACGGCCGTACGGTGACTGAGTAAATTCTGAATCGCTTCCTGCACGAGCATCTCGCTTTCGGTGTCGAGCGCGCTGGTCGCTTCGTCGAAAATCAAAATGGGCGGGTTTTTTAGCAGCGCCCGCGCGATGGCGATGCGCTGCCGCTGACCGCCAGAGAGCCGGACGCCGCGGTCGCCGGCAAGGGTGTCATAGCCATCGGGCATTTGCAGAATAAAGTTATGCGCGTTGGCGGCTTTAGCGGCCTCATAGATCATTTGCGTTGAGGCATCCCGGTTGCCATAGGCGATATTATTCAGAATCGTATCGTGGAAAAGCAGCGTATCCTGCGTTACGATGCCAAAGAGCGCTCGTAGGCTTTCGAACTCGTAGTCGCGAATATCGCGGCCGCCGAGCATAATTTTTCCTGAAGTCGGATCGTAAAAACGGACAAGGAGATCGACAAGGGTCGTTTTTCCCGCACCACTGGGTCCGACGAGGGCGAGCACTTCGTTCGGATAAATTTCCAGATCGAGGTGGTCGACCGCATTCTCGGTAACGGATTGATAGTGAAAACTTACATCCTCGAACACAATCGGATGATGGATGACGCGTGAGGCTTTCTCCACGCCGGGCTGGACGCTCGGCTCGGCATCCAAAATAGCGAAGAGATTTTCGGCAGCGGCCGAGCCTTCATACAATCGCGTATTCAAATCGCTGATATTCCGAACGGGCTGCATGAGTTGAATGAGCGCGACCAAGAAGAAAATCAATTGGCTGCCGAGCATGTGGCCCGCGAATACTTCACCCCCACCGAACCACAGGATGCCAATGAACCCCAGGACCGCGAGCATTTCATTGAGCGGGCTAGTAACGAGACGAATGCGCGCGATGCGGCGAGTGCCATTATAATGTTTCTCCGTTTCAGCTTTGAACCGGCGAACCTCATAGTGTTCCATCCCAAATGATTTGACCACCTTGACTCCCGAAATCATTTCCTGCGCGACACTCAGAATATCGCCTTGCAAATGTTGCAGCCGGTGTGCCATGGTTTTGATCGTCGTTCGGAACAATCGCACCAGATACAGGCTCAGCGCAGCGATAACGAGCGAAATGATCGTCATCTTCACATTGATAATAATCATTCCCGTTAAGAACACGGCGAACTGCACCGGCTGGCCGATCAGCGTCATGATGCTCGAGGAAAGCGTGCTGTTAACGGAGTTCACATCGTTCGTCAGGCGGCTCAGGAGTTGGCCCGATTTGCGGTCGTAATAATAATCGAGCGAAAGCGTGGAGAGCTTTTCGAACACCGCATCGCGAAGGCTTCGGGACATCCCGCTTTCGACGAGCGCCATCATATATCCACTTGCATACTGGAAGATATTCTTCAGCATGTAGGTGGCAAATACAAAGAGCGCGATTCGAAGGAGCGAGGCGGTATGATCGATCGCGCCGTTGGCCGCCGTGACAATAAAGAGATTGCTGAATTTCTGCAGAAAGGCTGCACCGCCTTTTACGCTGCCACCTAAGGAAGTATTCGATTCGCCAATAACAATGCTGACAATCGGCAAGAGCGCCAGCATATTTATACTTCCGACAAAATTACCGAGAATATTAAAAATCGAGGAGACGACCATTTTCACGCGATAGGGTTTCGCGAACGGAAGGAGGCGGCGGTAGAGTCGGAAGAGCATTATGCGGCGTTTTCTGAAACGAACGTGGAGGACATAGCAACGCCCTCCAGGAGCCGCCTGAACAGCCGAATCACGGGTTGTGGTTCAAGCGCGGCAAGCGTTGGATATTGGATATGCAGTTCGAAGGGAACGCCAACCGGAGTCCAGGGATGCTCATCGTACATGGGCCGAAACAAGAGGACCATAGGAATTCCCGCAGCAGCCGCAATTTGAATGACTGAGGTATCGGCGGTAATAAGATATTCGCATGTCGCGATCTGCTCCGCAAATGCGGCGAAGGTTGGCTGTGCTTCGGCAAAATGAATGCGCGGATCGTTTGCTAACCGGACGGTTTCCGCGCCCCGCGCGCGGTCGTGCGGCGCGGCGAAAACTACTACTTCGGAAAAACCTAATTTCAAAACGCCTTTCGCTATTTCCGCGCTCGCGGCAGGCGGAGCCGATCGATCCGCTGTACGAGAAGATACATTTAGTCCCACACGTCCGATTTGTCGCATGGCTCTCAAACGAAGACTCGGCCGCTTATCGACCACTCCAGGATCGATTCCAAAGGGCCGCAGCAATTCCGCGACACGGTTGGTGATATGCACTTCCGTCTGGCTTGGGCGCGGGACAGTAATATCATAGACTACGCTATTTTCCTTTTCGATGCCAACGCGTAGTTTGGCTCCAATGAGGCTGAGAAGAATCGAAGATGTGACGGAAGCTTTGTCGGTCAGATCGATCACGACATCGAATTTCTCGTTTCGAACGTTTCGCAGCATCTTCACATCGTTCCATAGGCGTTTGCTATAAACGAACGTGTCACACTCTATCGGCAGAAGGGGAATAACGCCGACATTGTTTTTTCCCAAGAGAAGAGCGATTCTCGAAGATGGATAGCGCACTCGCAAAGCCGTAAGAACAAAGGTGCTCATCAGCACGTCACCCAGCCGGTCCTGCCTTAGGAGCAGAATGGATGGCGATTCCGAAATGCTAAATTCGCGGCGCTTCGGTCCCGTTCGTCCTATTTGTCCCAGCCCCCGGAGAAATATTCTCCGAAAAAATAATTCGATGGGTTTGAGCGATGCGATAGCCATATAAAAACTAATGGCGCGCGCACCGAAAAGGTGCGCGCGCCACGAACAATCTACAAAGGGGATTACTTACCCGCCCGCATGGCCCGGAGGCCCTTTTTATCGAGCGTTCGGAGCGCCCTGGCGGTGGCCCGAATCGTCACGAACTTCCCATTCGGTTCATCCCAAACGCGTTTGGTTTGAAGATTCGGGAGAATTCGTTTTTTCGACCGATTGACTGCGTGCGAAACATGATTGCCAGCATGGGTTCTGGCTCCGGTTAATTCGCAAACTCGTGACATAATTGATTTTTCTTAAAAAATTCTTAAATAGTTTTGAATAAGCTTCACCTGAACTTAGTTCGCTAAAACCTTCGAACCTGGATTCCCGCTTTCGCGAGAATGACAGATCGTACATTTGTCCGTTGCGCGCCGCGCCACGATCCGTGTCTGTGTCATTCCCGCGAAAGCGGGAATCCACATTATTTCATTCCTTCTGCAACGAAAGGCAAAAGTGCCAAATGCCG
>Ga0070714_100001664_pt1 | contig 16176 bp, 10 predicted proteins | sample LARL83metaG_FD_65450 | JGI IMG/M metagenome (GOLD analysis project Ga0070714, IMG submission 65450) | Corn, switchgrass and miscanthus rhizosphere microbial communities from Kellogg Biological Station, Michigan, USA - LAR L8-3 metaG | ecosystem: Host-associated > Plants > Roots > Rhizosphere ...
TGGCGGCGCCGGATGGTGTCACGGGCTTCGTCGACGGCCCGGGACTGTACCCCGCACTCACCGCCCGCGGGAACCTCGCGGCGCTGTCGGCGCTGCGCGGCCCGGCCGTGCAGACGGCGAACATCGACGAGGTGCTGGAGCAGGTCGGGCTCAGCGATGTGGCCGGCGACCGGGTGCGCGGCTTCTCGCTCGGCATGCGGCAGCGGCTCGGGCTCGCCGCCGCTCTGCTCACCAAGCCGCGGCTGGTCGTGCTCGACGAGCCTTACAACGGCCTCGACCCGGCGGGCAAGAAGCATGTGCAGGGCGTCCTCGCCCGGCTCGCGGCGGACGGGGCAACCGTGGTGCTGTCGAGTCACCGGATGGACGATCTTGAGGCGCTGTGCTCCGAGGTCACCATCGTCTCTACCGGGCGGGTCGTTTTCTCCGGCCCGCTGGCCAAGCTGGCCGACGCGAGCCATGAACTCGACTACCGGCTGGTGACCTCTGACCAGCAGACGGCGCGCCAGGTAGCCGCCGCCACGTCTGGGATCCGGGTGATCGACGAGGCCGGTGCCCGCCCGGATAGCGCCGCGGCCGGTGCCCGGCCGGATAGCGAAGCCTTTGCGGTGCGCGCGCTGCTGCCCGCACTCGACGAACTGGTGCCGCGGCTCGTTCAGGCGGGCATTGCCGTGCGCGGGCTCACGCCCGTCGTCTCGCCGCTTGAGGCGGCGTTTCTGGCCCTCACCGAGCAGCAGGAGGAGGGGACCAGCCGATGACCGCGACGCTCATCCCCGGCGAGGCGCCGGTCGCCGCTCGTGTCCCGGTGGCGCGTGTCTATCGCTTCGAGCTGGTCAAGCTGCTGGCGCAGTGGCGGGTGCGGCTGCTGATCCTCGCATGCTGGATCGGGCCGGGGATCGCGGTGGCGGTGGTCAGCCAGCAGAGTTCGCTTCCCGCAGACACGCTCTTCGGCCGCTGGATGCACGCGACGGGCTGGGCCGGAGCGCTGGTCGTGCTCGGCTTCGCGGGCAATTGGGTGCTCCCGCTGATCACATCGGTGGTTGCCGGCGACGTGTTCTCGTCCGAGGACCGGCTCGGCACCTGGCGCCATCTGCTCGTGGCCGTGCGTTCGCCCAGGCGGATATTCATCGCGAAGGCGCTGGCGAGCCTCAGCGTCCTGGTCGTGCTCGTGGCCGGGATGGCCATCTCCGGCATAGTCGGCGGGATCGCGGGAACCGGCAGCCGGCCGCTGGTGGGTCTCGACGGGCACCTGCTGTCGCCGGGTGACGCCTTCGGGAACGTCCTGCTCGCCTGGGCTTGCGTGCTCGCCCCGACGCTCGCACTCGCCGCGATCGGGCTGTTCGGGTCCGTCGCGCTCGGCCGCTCACCGATGGGACTCCTGCTGCCGGCCTTCGCGGGGATCGTGCTGCAGCTCGCCCAGGCGCTGCCGATGCCGGCCGCCGTGCGCCTTGCGCTGCCCAGCTATGCCTTCCTCTCCTGGAACGGCCTGTTCACGAGCCCGCAGCAGCTCGGCCCGCTGCTGACCGGCAGCGCCGTGAGCCTGGCCTGGGCCCTCACCGCGACAGCGATGGCGTACCTGCTCTTCGTGCGGCGCGACTTCACCAGCATGGCGAACGACGGCTCGGTACGGCGCGTGATCACGTTCGGCATCCTGCCGCTGGCCGGGGTGCTTGCCGTCTCGGCCGGGGTGCTGGCCGGCCTGACCGGGTCGGCCGGCGCCGGGCTCGAGCAGGACAAAGTGCAGCTGTCTCTCGCCACGGCGTTCGGCCATCTTTATCGCCTGCAGGCCAGCGAGCTGTACCACCTGAACGTCACCGAGGATCAACTGCGGGTGGTGGCGCGCTGCACCAAGGGCGGCGCGGCCGCCCCCGCCGGCGGGCCGGGAAACGACTGGCGCTGCACCGTTACCTGGCATCTTCCTGGCATCAACGACGCGACCGGACAGGCCATCTACCAGCTTGACGTCAACCCGAACGGGCGGTACGTCGCCGACGGCGACGGGCCGCAGGAGGTCAACGGCTACTTCATGTTGCACACCTCCGCCGGCGACGCACCGAACCCGCTATGGCAGTTCGACGGCCTGGTCGATCTGCTAGCCCCCACACCGAAGGGATAAGCATGCAAGTCACGCGAAAACGCCGAGAGGTCTCGAGACTTCATCGTGGGCTACCGAACGGCCGGCGGCGCTACCTCTCCGTCATCGGCACGGCAGCGATTCTCGTCGTCGGCGGGGGCATGGCCGCCTTTGGGTCGACGGTGGGATTCGGCGACAACCAGGTCGGCACGCAGTACCCCAACGGAATCCAGGTTTCCGACGACCAGATCATCAACCCGCTCGGTGACCGCCTGCTCACCCAGTTCGGCAAGTTCATGGGCTCGACGCTCAGCCCGGACGGGCGCTTCCTGGCAGCGACCAGCGCCGACAAGTCGGTGGTCCTGCAGATCTTCGATCTGTCGAGCTACAAGCTCATCTGGACGGTCGGCACCGCGACCGGGGTCAACCAGCCGCTGTCCGACGGCACGGTCGGACAGGAAGGCCCGGCATACTCGCCGGACGGCAAATTCCTCTGGCTTCCCGAGCAAGACGCCGTGAGCCGGTTCCCGGTCAACCCCGACGGCACCCTCGGCACGCCGGTCCGCTTCTCGCTCCCGAGAGTGGGCAGCCACCTTGCGGGTAACAGCCGGACTCCGACGCCCAACTCCGCGCTGGTGGCCCAGATCAGGTACTCGCCCGACGGGTCCACGCTGTACGCCGCGCTCAATGGTCAGAACACCGTCGTGGCGCTCGACCCCAGCACCGGTGCGGTCGAGCAGACCTGGAATGTCGGCATCGCCCCTCGTGAGCTCGCCTTCGCGGGCGGCAAGCTCTACGTGAGCGACGAGGGCGGCCGCCAAGCCCGGCCCGGCGAGACGACCATGGACTCCTACGGCACGTCGGTGCCCGCCAACGGGTACCTGGGCACGTCGACGACCGGGGCGGTCAGCGTCATCGACACCGCGAACCCGTCCGCGGCGGTCGGATCGATCGCCGTCGGCCTGCACCCGACCGCGATGTATACCAGCGGCAACGCGTTGTTCGTCGCCAACACGAACAGTGACACCCTCTCGGTCATCGACACGTCGATCGACCGGGTCGTGCAGACGATCGAGACCAAGCCATGGCCGGAGTCCTCGGTGGGATACCAGCCCGACGGCATTGCCATGACCAAGGACGGCCACCTGCTGGTCACGCTGGGCAGGGCAAACGCCGTCGCGGTCTACCAGTACGCAGGCTCGCCGAAGCAGCCGGTGAGCTACATCGGCCTGCTGCCGACGGACTACTACCCGGCGGCCGTGGCGACCGCCGGCGACCAGATCGTCGTCACCAACACCCGCGGCATCGACGCGCGCGGACCCGGCCTCACGACCTGCAAGGGACAGGGAACCGTCTGCGTGACCGGGCACGACACGCACAGCACCACCGCGTCCCTGACGCGCTTCGCCCTGCCGAGCGACCGGGACATCGCGCGTGACACCGTGACGGTCTTCAAGCAGAACGGCTGGGGCAAGCACGATGTCCGGCAGGCCACGGGCGGAAGGGCGGCGCCAGTCCCGGTCCCGGCGCGCATCGGTGACCCGTCCGTGATCAAGCACGTGTTCTTGATCGTGAAGGAGAATCGCACCTACGACCAGCTGCTCGGTGACCTAGGTGAGGGCAACGGCGACCCGACGCTTACGCAGTTCGGTGAGAAGGCCACGCCGAACCAGCACGCGCTGGCCAAGCAGTTCGGTGACTACGACAATGTGTACGACGTCGGCACCAACTCTTCCGAGGGCCACAACTGGCTGATGCAGGGCGACAACCCCGAATACTCCGAGTCGGACGCGGGTGAGTACCAGCGCACCTATGACACCGAAGAGGACGTGCTCGGCCACCAGCGCTCGGGCTTCCTGTGGACCGCCGTCCAGTCCGCCGGCGCGACGGCCAGGAACTACGGCGAGTTCGAGTACATGGAGGGCAAGCCGTCCGGTATCTGGCAGCAGTACTACTGCGCTGCCAAGAGCGTCATGGCCGGTGATGACCCGGCGCAGCTGACCGCCGCGGGCCTGAAGGGCAACTACGGCTCGGCGATCCCGTCGCTGAACGCCATCGCCGACCCGCAGGCCCCGCCGTTCGACCTCTCGATCCCGGACATCTACCGCTACGAGATCTGGAAGCAGGACTTCCAGAAGAACGGTCCGGCCGGCCTCAACATGATCTGGCTCTCCAGTGACCACACCGGCGGGCCGACGGACTCCGAGGCCGGGGTCGCCGACAACGACCTCGCCACCGGCGACATCGTCGACACGATCTCGCACAGCCCGTACTGGAAGGACTCCGCCATCTTCGTCCTCGAGGACGACAGCCAGGACGGCGCCGACCACGTCGACGGTCACCGTGCCCCGGTCCAGGTCATCAGCCCCTGGTCCCAGCACCGCAAGGTCATCGACACCTATTACTCGCAGATCTCGGCGGTCCGGACGATCGAGCAGATCCTCGGTGCCCAGCCGCTGAACGAGAAGGTCGCCGCCGCCACGCCGATGTACGACGCCTTCTCCAGCCATCCCGACTACGCGCCGTTCAACGCGGTGCCGAACCAGATCCCGCTCACCGAGGCCATCACCGTCCCGCCGTCCTGCGGCCTCGACACCCTGGGCCTCACCGGCGCCGCGGCGGCGGCACTGAACAAGGCGGAGGCCGTGAAGACCACGGTGCCCGCCAACGAGCAGGCCAACGCCGCTGCCTGGGCGTCCTGGCTGGCCGCCCAGCACACCACCGGCGACGGCGCGGTCCCCGACCATGCGAACCCGGAGCAGATGAACCGGTACACGTGGTACCAGGCCCACGATTGGGCAGTGCCCTACCCGGGCGACACCAAGATCTACGCCCCGGACCAGGTGCCGGGAGCGCCCCTTCCGTCGTCGGATTCCCGGTTATGTAGCCGCACCATCCTGGGATGGCCCCTGCCCGGCCGCACGGTCGGGCGGGGTCTCCCTATTTCGGGTAAGCCCGAATTTCGGGTGAGCCCGAGCGGCGTCCGGGGGCTGTACAGTTACACTCCCCAGTTTGCACAGCTCTTTTCATGATCACGAAGGGTTTTACGTGCAATAGAGCCCTGCTGGCTCATTCCGGGGCTTGCCCGGATCGCTGGCCGCCCCGGTAAGGTCAGCGGCCGAGGTTCGGGCCCGGTCGGCTCGCTGGGCCCGCGATAACGTGGCAGTTTCCCGCTTCGTGGTAGCCGGCCCTTTGTTTACGAGGGTCAATCCACCACGAGGAGGTAATCTTCCACGTCGTTGCCGGGCGTGCCGGTGCGCTCCTATCCCGGCAGCCGCTTACGGCACTCCAGGCACAGACGGCGCACCGGCGGCGGGCCGCGGCGGCTGGCGGGCGGACGGCCAGCACGGCCATGCGCGCACAATTCGCCAGCAGGATCCTATATAAAGCGGTGAAGGCGGGACGAAACAGAAATGAGGGCGGTCTCTGGCAGCATACGCACTCGGCGCAACATCTGCCGGCGAGCGAACGCGAGCGGATGATGGGGAGCGGGGATGTCGGATGAGAAATGCGGGCATACCGAGTCCGCTGCGCATTCAAGTCGGCCTGGATCACGACCGAGGAGACCGAAGTGTCCACTTCCGTGCTTTATATGTCGATCTCGCTCGATGGGTACGTCGCGGGTCCGAACGACGAACCGGGCAACCCGGGCGGTGACGGCTTCGGCCGGCTGCACGACTGGTATGGCGAGTCCCAGCCGTCCGGGGCCGGGCCGTCCAAGGTGTCCGCGGAGTTCATCGACGAGCTGAACGCGACCGGCGCGGTGCTGGCGGGCCGGCGCACCGTGGAGCAGGCCGACCATTATGGGGGCGATCATCACGGTGTCCCGATCTTCGTGCCCAGCCACCGGCCGCCGGACCCCTCAGTCGCGGGCTATCCGCAGGTGACGTACGTGACCGACGGGATCGAAAGCGCGATGGCACAGGCCAAGGCCGCCGCCGGAGACCGGAACGTGCTCGTGCACGGCGGGTACACGGCGCAGCGCGCGCTGGAGGCCGGTGTGCTGGACGAGATCCAGATCCACCAGATCCCGGTCCTGTTCGGTCGCGGCCGACGGCTGTTCGACGTTTTGCCGTCGCGGATCGAGCTGGAGATCATCCGGGTGATCGACACGCCGGAAGCCACCCACATCCGCTACCGCATCCGTCGCTGAGCCGACGAGCAACCGGCGCGGCCTGCGTGCACGGCGAGCCATGACCTTCCCGGCCGACGGCTCGAACCGTCGCCCGGGCGCGCTGAGAATGCGTGCGGCGGAGGCTACCAAGTACCCCAGGCAAGCGCCGGTGCGGGTAGCTTCGGCGGCGTCAGGAAGGCCGGCGGGGCCGTCAGGTCGAGTGCGCCGAGTGGCGCGACCGCTGCCGCGTCCCGCCGGGTCAGCGCGGGCAGGTTCCACTTCTCCTCGACCAGCTTGAGCACCGAGGTGTGGTCGAATATGTCCGACAGCACGCAGTCCGGCCGCGCGTAGGGTGACACGATTACCGCTGGCACCCGGAACCCGTAGGTGTCGTAGGCATTCGGGCCCGCGACGAGCTGTTCGGCATGCCGTACGTACCCGGGGAACAGCACCTTCAGCAGGCCGCGCAGCGGCGACGGATGTGCGACCAGGCTGCGACCGCGAACGTCGTCCGGCGGCACGGCCTCTGGCGGGGCGACATGGTCGTAGTAGCCGCCATGCTCGTCATAGGTCCAGATAAGCAGCGTGTCCGCCCAGCCGGGGCCGTGCATGACGCGGTTGATCACCTCGGCGGCGAAGCTCTCCCCCTTGCGGATGTCTTGCGGGTTCTCTTCCGAGAAGCTGCCGAAGTCCGGGTCGACGATGCAGAACGACGGGAGGTTGCCGGAGTCGGCGTCCGCGAAGAACTGCTCAATGCTGCGGACGTGGGCCATGTAGCCGGCCAGCCCGAGCGGGTAAAGAGCCGAAGTGAACTGGAGATCCCGCTTGAACCCGTCGCTTGTCTTGCGCAGCGGCCGGCCGAGAGAGACCAGGTGGTGCCGGGTCCGGCGGCGCCGGTACTGCACGAAGCGGCGGAACTCGGACTGGTCGCTGCTGGCCGGCCTGTAGTTGACCCAGGAGATATGGTGCCGGGTCAGCACGTCCAGGATCGTGCCGGCTTTCGGCCGGTCCAGCAGGTTGACGGGCAGGTCATCCATCAAGCCGTTGGCTGTCCCCGCCAGCAGGAACCGGCGGTTCGGGAACGTCGGACCCAGACACGAGCTGAACCAGCGGTCGGCAAGCGGGAAGGTCCGGGCCAGCCCGTGATAAAAGGGCAGATCCCGCTCGGTCCAGTAGGCCATGGCCCCGCTCGTCCTGTCCTCGGACGCGGTCTGCTCGGCGGTGGCCACGAAGCCGTTCATCTTCCCGCCAGCCCACTGCGCGTGGCTCGCACTCCAGCTCTGGCAGGCCACGCCGTTGTCTTGCACGGGGGAACTCGCGTGATAGGCGCGGATCATGTTGCCCGCGGAGTCGGGATTCTCAGCGTCCGGCATTCCATCGCTATCGAGCGGGAAACCCTCCCCCCGGCCGAGGGTGCCGAGATAGTTGTCGAATGAGTGGTTCTCCATCATCAACACGACGATGTGTTTGATCTGCGGCAGCAGATCGGTGCCGACCGGGCGAGAGAAATCGGGGCGGTCACCCGGCCGGTAATGGCGCGCACGCCGCTCCCGCCCACGTAGCTTCTTACGTTCAATCCGTTCCCAGGTGCTCACGATGGCCACGTCAATTCCTCCTTCGCTGCTCGCCCGAGCCCAAGTAGCTGATGAAATGCTGCATCCGTACTGTCCCAGTCGTGAGGTCTGAACCCGCTAACGGGTTGCGGGAGTGGTTTCCCGGCTGTGATCGGCCGCCTTGCGCTGAGGCAGTCCGAGCCGCTTGCGGCCGGTGCGGTCGAGGCCTCCGTCGTTCGGCTTGATCAGCATCGTGGTCGCGGTCAGCCAGAGTGCGGCGAACAGCACGCTGGCGAGGATGTCGGTCGGGTGATGCTCCCCCCGGTACATGCGGGCCGCGGCGACTATGCCGGGCATGACGATCGCGGGAACCAGGAACAGGTAGCGCCACCAGCCGCGGGCGTGGCCGATGACCAGGATGGCGATGCCCGCGTAGAGGCACGTGGCGGCGGCCATGTGACCCGACGGGAACGCGGATGTGGGCAGCTGCGAGTCCATGTGCCGGACGTCAGGGCGCGGCCGTTTGACAATGGCGGCGACCACCAGGAAGGCGGCTAGTTCGCCGAGCATCACCACGGCCAGGAAGGTCGCCGGACGCCAGTGCCGGGTGACGGCGACGAACACCACGCAGGCGGCGACGGTCACGATGAGGATGTCCTGGGTTCCGCCGAGGTTGCTGGCGATCGCGCTCCAGTGATCCAGCGTGGCCGTCCGCTGCGCGGCGAACCAGTGCGGAATCGCATGATCGCCAAGCAGGTTGCCGTTTCCGTTGCGGGTGATCATGATGAGCTTGCCGATGCCGGCGAGGGCACCGACGATAAGCACCCACGTCACCACTACTCCGGCCGCGATGCGGCCGTAGGTTCGAGAGCGATCATGACGCATGGCTGTCTCCGGTTCTATGGGGTGGAGATCGGCGCGGACCTCGGGCTCGAGGCCCTCGGTCACCGGATGAGTCACCGGTTCGCCGGCCATATGGCGGGATAGTTCGAAGGCGAAGGCGGTGAGGCCCAGCCAGGTGATGCCGAGCGCCCACCCCCCGAGCACGTCGGAGAGATAGTGCACGCCGAGCAGCAGCCGGCTGATGCCGATCGCGCCGATCAGTGTGATGAACACGGCGGTGAGCACACGGCGCCACTTCCCGCGAACCGCGGGCAGGAAGACCAGGAACACCGCGCCGTAGCAGACGATCGAGCCAAGCGCATGCCCGCTCGGGAAGCTGTTGCCAGTGCCGTGCGCGATCGGGTGTGCCACCACTGGGCGCAGCCTGCCGACCAGCGCCTTGAGCACCGGGTCGAGCACCAGAGCGCCCGCACCGGTTGCCAGGAGATAGACCGTGAGCCGCCACCGCCGCAGGACGGCGAGCACGACCGCGCTCGCGCCGATCACCGTCCACAGCACGGCGCCGCTGCCCAGCCAGGTGACCGCCCTGATGACGCTGACCACCGCGGCGTGGCCGGCAACGAGGCTGTTCAGCCAGGCTGCCGCGTGGTGATCGACGGACTCAAGCGGCGCCCACCGCAGCCGAACGAGCAGGAGCAGAAGAGTAAATAGCGCGGCCGCCGTGGTGAGGATGGCGAGAGGGGCGAGACTGCGCCGGGTGGCGGCTGGAACCGACATGGCCCCTCTACTGCCCGTTCTGAATTGCTTCACGCCTGTGCACGGTGTTTGCCGGCACGCTGACAAGGTAGGGATGGGTATGCATTCTCTATCACCGCCGGACGTAATACGCTCCGCGAGGCGGGCTTCCGGCAGCCCAGCGGCGCACCTGCTGGCCCGCGCGGGCCTGACCGCACGCGGTGTCATTTACATCCTGGTCGGCGTCGTCGCGTTGCTGGTCGCGCTTGGGCACAGCTCGCGCGAGGCGGACCAGGAGGGCGCCTTGCATCTGCTCGCAGGTAAGTCTTACGGGCTAGTCTCCCTGTGGCTGCTCGGCGCCGGCTTCGCGGCCTACGCGTTGTGGCGGCTGAGCGAGGCCGCGTTCGGCGTCACCGGCGAGCGGCCCGGGGCCGGTCCCAGGCTCAAGTCGCTGGCCCGAGCGGTCATCTACGCAGGCTTGTCCTACCTGACGTTCACGGTGATCGCCGGCACGGATCGCAGCCAGTCTGGCCGGCAGCAGGACATAACGGCCACCGCCATGCAGCACCCGTCCGGCCGGATGATTGTCGGCGCCGCCGGGCTGGTCATCGTGGCCTGCGGCATCGCCCTGGTCGTCGAGGGTGCTCGTAAGAAGTTCATGAAGCACCTGCGGACGGCGCGGATGAGCGCCAGGACGCGCCGCGTCGTCAAGCTGCTCGGCATGACGGGAACCATTGCGCGAGGCGTGGTCTTCGGCCTGGCCGGAGCGCTGGTCGTCGATGCGGCGGTCACCCACAAGGCCGCCCAGTCCGGCGGCATTGACCGGGCGCTCCGGATACTGCGCGATCAGCCGTTTGGCGAGTTCCTGATGATGCTGGCCGCGCTCGGCCTCGTGGTCTTCGGTGTCTACGGGCTCTGCGAGGCCCGCTGGCGGAAGGTCTGAGGCCGGAAAGGAAACTGTCGTGGCTGACGTCGCGGTGGTGGCACATTCACGGAAGGGCTTTGGCGGCGGCCTGCCCGAGCTGCGGCAAATCCTAGCCCGCGAAGGCGTGACCGATCTCCTCTGGTACGAGGTAGCGAAGAGCCGCCACGCCGCCGAGTACGCGCGCCGGGCAGCGGCCGAGGGTGCTGACGTGATGTTCGTCTGGGGCGGCGACGGCACCGTCCAGCGTTGCATCGACGCGATCGCGGACACGGACACGGCCGTGGCGATCCTGCCCGCGGGGACCGCGAACCTGCTGGCGGCGAACCTGAACGTTCCGCGCGATCTCGCCGCCGCCGTGCAGATCGGGTTGTACGGTGACCGGCTCCGGCTAGATACCGGCTCGGTGAATGGTGAGCGTTTCACGGTGATGGCGGGCGCGGGCTTCGACGCACGGATGATCTCCGACGCCGACCGGGGCGCGAAGGACCGGCTGGGCCGCGCCGCCTACGTCGTCACCGGCATCAGGAACCTCGGTGCGCGTCGGGTGCGGGCGACCATAGAGGTGGACGGGAAACGCTTCTTCAAGGGCAAGGTCTCGTGCGTGCTGACCGCGAACGTCGGCAAGATACTCGGCGGAATCGAAGCTTTCCCGCAGGCGCAACCGGATGACGGGCAGCTCGAACTGGGAGTGGTGACGGCCCGGAATCCGGTCCAGTGGGCCCGGACGTTCGGCCAGCTCGCCCTCGGGCATCCAGAACAGTCTCCCTTCGCCAAGGTCACCCGAGGGAAGAAATTCACGATCCGGTTCGACCAGAAGGTCCGCTTCGAACTCGATGGCGGTGCGCGCCCGGCCCGGAAGAAGCTGCGCGTCAAGATCCGGCCAAGCTCGGTCACGGTCTGCGTCCCGTCGGGACGCTAGCCGGTCCGGCGAGCAATCAGGCCGACTCGGCGAGCCGCCTGCCGCGAGCGATAGCAGCCGCGCACACCGACTCCAGGACGGCGACCCCGTCGGCACCGATCCGGCGACGATCATCGGCACTGAAACCAGCCTCGATCCAGGACCGGATCGCCAGCTGCCCGACGTGGTCCGCGTAGGCCTCGTCGTCGGCGTTGTCCAGTACCCAGACGCGCCGCTCCAGGGCGAGTCCCAGCAGATTGCCGGCCGCCCACGCTTCCATGGCCAAGGCGGACAGCTCCGCGTCGTCGCGGCAAGCCGCCACCGAGGCCAGATACTCGGCACCAGAACGCTCAAGGAGATTGGCGGCGACACCCAGGTGCCCGCACTGCTCTCGCCAGAACGGCCAGCCGGAGTTCAGCCTGAACTGCCGGGTAAAAACCGTCTCTCGCGGGAGCGGCAGGTCCACCCGGCACCTGGACTGGTACAGGCATACCGCGTGCATGGCTTCGTTGTCCAAGGTCAGTGCGGCGGTGTCAGGGGTGCGAAGCTTCATCTCGCCGGTTGAGCGCTCAGCGAACGGCACGGTGGCCTTGCGCGGTCCGTGGGGCGCGTTACCGACGAGGCTCGCCTCTCCCGCCACGTGGTCGAGCAGGTGCGGGATCGGAGCCACGAGCTGAAGGCGGTGCCAGGCGCAGAACAAGCGGATGGCCTCATCGTCGGCAATGTAGGCATCTTCGAAGCTGTCAAGGAAGGCGGCGAGGTCCGCCGCGATTCCTCTGGGCATCACGAGACCGAGCGTCGGCACCCATTCCCACGGGACGAGGTTCGTCCATGACTGTCCCGCCAGCGCCGCCATTCTGGCCTGGAAAGAGTTGAACGCGGCGCTGTCGGCGGTGTAGAGGGCGACCGGCCGGTCGGGGAACCGCTCGACGAGGGTCTGCAGCCGCGACGCGAAGTCCGGGGCGAGGGCGACGTCGTCCTGGAGCACCAGGTGGTGCGTCACTCCGGAGGCTATCGTCGCCCAGGCCTTCTTCGCGGTGCGAATCGCGCTGGGAGGGCCGTCCGGATCCGGGTCCTCGACGGGAACAGCGATCAGCGGGAGGCATGCTTGCCGGATCTGCTCGATTTCGCCGCGCCGGCGCGGGTGATACATGATGCTGATCCCGACGGACACTGCCATTGCGGCTATTCCCCTACTGGCTGGAGGCCGGCTATTCAGCCGGGTGGTTACGGCCGCAAAGAAACGTAGCTGGTTGGTGGACGCACCAGCTACGTTGTGAATTGCGCTCTTGCCGAGTTTCGCTACGTTCCCGTGGGTGCCTTCCAGGACCGGGAATGAATCCGGCGCCGGATCGGCTGAACTAACCCGCGTGCTGGATGGATATCCGGCCGGGGCGGCGCTGCACAGCGTGGCCGGAGGACTTATCCAGTGCGGGAGAGTACAGGTGCTTGACGAGCAGGGCGGTTGTTCATCGGCTGGGGAAAACGACGGCGATGCGGGCGGCTTCGCCGAGTTGGGGCTGGCCCCCGAGCTGTGCCGGGCGCTGTCTGGCCTCGGTTACGAGGAGCCGACACCAATCCAGCGGGCTGCCGTGCCGCCGCTTATGGCGGGCCGTGACCTGGTCGGGCAGGCCGCGACGGGGACGGGCAAGACGGCCGCCTTCGCGCTTCCCGTGCTCCACCGGGTCTTCGGCAGGAGCGGGCAGCCGGGGGTCCTCGCGCTGATCCTCGTGCCCACGCGCGAGCTCGCCATACAGGTCTCCGAGGCGATGCACAGCTATGGCCGCGACATGAGCGTGCGTGTGCTGCCGGTCTACGGCGGGCAGCCGATTGGCCGGCAGTTGCGTTCGCTTGACCGCGGTGTCGACATAGTTGTGGCGACACCTGGGCGTGCGCTCGACCACATCGCCAGGGGAACGCTGGACTTGAGCGGTCTTGAGATCGTCGTGCTCGACGAGGCCGACGAGATGTTTGACATGGGTTTCGCCGACGACATCGAGACGATACTCGGCAAAACCCCGGAGAACCGGCAGGCCGCGCTATTCTCGGCGACCATGCCGCCGCGGATCGACGGCATGGTGCGCCGCCACCTGAGCGACCCGGTGCGAGTCGAACTCGGCCGCAAAGCGTCGGCGTCGCCCGGCAGGCTGCTGGTGCGGCAGACCGCCTACATGACGCCACGCGGGCACAAGCCCGCCGCCCTCATGCGCGTGCTCGACCTGGAGACGCCGGCGGCCGCGATTGTCTTCTGCCGGACCAGGGACGAGGTGGACCAGATCACCGAGACCCTGAACGGCAAGGGCTATCATGCCGAGGCGCTGCATGGCGGAATGGACCAGCAGCAGCGTGACCGGGTCATGGGCCGGCTGCGCGGAGGCAGCCTCAATCTCCTCGTGGCCACCGATGTCGCCGCTCGTGGTCTCGACGTCGAGCAGCTGACGCACGTGGTGAACTACGACGTGCCGAGCGCGCCGGAGTCCTACGTGCACCGCATCGGACGTGTTGGCCGCGCGGGCCGTGACGGCACCGCCATCACGCTCGCCGAGCCGCGCGAGCACAAGATGCTCAAGGCTATCGAGCGGGCTACGGGGCGGCCGATCGCGATCGAGAAGCTGCCGACTCTCGCCGGCCTGCGCGCCAGGCGTCTGGAGCTGACCCGCGCCGCCCTCCGGCAGATCGTGCTCGAAGACGACCTTGACACCTTCCGGGCCGTTGTCGAGCCGCTCGGTGAAGAGTTCGGCATCTATGAGGTGGCACTGGCCGCGGTCAAGCTGGCAGCCGAGGCGAGCAGAACCTCTCGCGACGAAGAGGATCTGCCAGAGGTCGATCTGGCTCTGCTGGAGGAACACGGCGGGCGTCGTAAGGTCATGGGCCGCGACCAGCGGCGCGGGCGGGCGGCGGCCGAGGGTACGACGCGGCTGTTCGTGGGGACTGGCCGTTCTTCCGGAGTCCGGCCGCAGGATCTCGTCGGCGTCATCGCCCGCAAGTCGTCGCTGTCCGGCCGGGAGATCGGCGCGATCGAGATCGCCGATCGCTTCTCGCTCGTCGAGGTCCCCGAGACCGCGGCGGACGACGTCGTCGCGGCGCTCAGGCAGGTCAGCATCAAGGGCCGGAAGGCGACGGTCCGCCGCGAACGCTACCGCGCAGCACGATAGCGGGCCGTCACGCTAACCGGGTGCCGCCAGATGCCCGAATTCGCGGAATTCGCGCACGGTGTTGCCGCCCAGGATCGCGACCACCAGGAAGATTCCCGCTATGGGGAAGAAGGGTGTGGTCCCGACGTGGCGCACGAGCACGCCGGCGACCGCCGCCGACAGCGGGGACGTGCCGTAAGAGCACAGCATGATCACGCTTAGGACGCGGCCGAGTATGGCAGCGGGAATCCGCCGTTGTGCCAAGGTGTAGAAGAGCACGTTGCCCAGGCCATTGCATACGCCGAGGCACAGCAGGGCTGCCGCGGCGCCTGCCTCACCGCCTACATAAGGCACCAGGGTGATCGCGCCCGCCTCGGTGATGAAGGCCACCGAGGCGACCATCCCCGGGTTCCGTAGCCCGCCCGTGCGGGCCGCGATCAGCGTGCCGATCACCGCGCCGGCCGCCATGCAGGCAAGCAGTGCGCCGTAGCCGCCAGCACCCCAGTGCGCGTGCGCTAGCGCCGGAAGGGCCACGTCGAGCAGCCCGCCGTTGGCCAGGTTCGCTGCGATGGCGACCACCAGGATGACCTGTATCGCCCGCGCTTGCCGTATGTAAGCCAGCACGCCCTGTGGCTTGCTGGGGGGCTCCGCTGCCAGGCCGTCTGGCCCGGTGGCGGCGCTGTCCGCCCGTCCGGCCATGCTGTCCGCCGGTCCGGCCATGCTGTCCGCCGCCTCGGCCGATCTCGCAGCCATTGATCCGGCCGCCGCGCGACGCGGTATCAGTGCCAGCGACACTCCCGACACCGCGAAAGACACCGCGTCGATCCCGAAGGCCGCGGTCGACGCGCCGGTAACGGCGACCAGCGCCCCGCCGATCGCGGGGCCGATCAGGGATCCGACCTGGACGGCTGTCGAAGCCAGCGCGTTGCCCGCCGCGAGCCTGGAGTCATCAAGCAGTGACGGCATGATTGTGAATGAGGCGGGCAGGAACAGTCCCTCGCACCCGCCAATGAGCGCGGCGGTGGGGCCGAGCGTGACGAGTGAGGCGGTGTGCCGGGCCGCGAGGAACGTCAGCGCGCCCACCAGCACGCATCGCAGGGCGTCAGCGAACAACATGAGCGTGCGTGGTCCGAACTTGTCCGCGAGCATGCCGCCTACCGGGATGAGGGCGGTGCGCGGTACGCCGTAGCAGGCGAGAACGATACCGAGCAGGATGGTGCTGCCGTGGTTGGACAGCACGAGCCATGGCAGTGCCACCGCGTAGCAGTAGTCGCCGATGGTCGAGGCGAACTGACCGCCGGCCAGCAGCCGGAAGCTCCGCACCCCCAGCGGCCCAGACCGGAACGCCGCCGTGACGCGCAGTAACGTCGCCGTGCTCACTTTGCCTCCTCGGGCTCGAAGCCGAACGTACGTGACCCAAAGGCCCGACGCTTACTCTGAGTTGCTGCAAACGCTCTGATCGAGTCAGTCTTCTATGTCCAAAAACGGCGCTTTTTCCGAACGGACGGTGGTTCCCGGCGCACGAATCGCGGAATTCGCGCCGATCAGGTTCGCCGCGACGACGACTTCGATGATCGGCAATCTCGGAGGGGGGCGGTCCGCGGGAGTCTGCGTATGTTCGTCTTTCGGCAGCAGGGTCAGCGTGGACAGCTCGGCTGGCCCGTTGTCACGAGAACGGTGCTACCCCGCCATGAACCAGCTATGAGCATCGACACCGGAACTGTTCAGCGCCGTCGGCGCCGCCTCCGGCTGATCCCCAAGCGGCCGGTCCCGGTCGAGTTCACCGGGGAGCGGGCCGGGGAGGGACCGCTCACCTTGGGCCAGCTCGACCTCTACAACTGGCTGAGCCAGAACCCAGACCACCTCTACGTGATCCTGTGTGTCGAGCTCCCGGTGCCGGAGG
>Ga0070714_100001666_pt1 | contig 16161 bp, 11 predicted proteins | sample LARL83metaG_FD_65450 | JGI IMG/M metagenome (GOLD analysis project Ga0070714, IMG submission 65450) | Corn, switchgrass and miscanthus rhizosphere microbial communities from Kellogg Biological Station, Michigan, USA - LAR L8-3 metaG | ecosystem: Host-associated > Plants > Roots > Rhizosphere ...
ACGCGGTGAACCTTGCCATTTCGCTGGGCCGCCTCGACCGCAACATGCCGTGGATCAAGTCGAACGCGGTCTATGCCTTGACGAAGACCTACACGAACGAAAACCAGGCATTGCAGGGCATCGCGACGCTGCTGACCGACCGTTACCGCGAGGACGCCCGCGTCCATTCCGCCGTGGCCGCGGTGCAGGAGATTTATACGAATAACTTTTTCGCCGAAATGAAGGCGTCGTGGGACAAATATCCGAACAACATCGGTCACAAGGATTGGATGGGTTGTTTCCGCTGTCACGACGGCCAGCACAAGGCTCCGGACGGCCGCACGATCAAGGCGAATGATTGCAACGCCTGCCATACGATTCTCGCGCAGGGAGTGGGCGAGGAATTAAACACGCTCACGCCCAACGGGCAGAAATTCAAACATCCCGGCGATGAAGTGGATGGCGCCTGCAATGATTGCCACACCGGCGGGCTGTAGCCGGATTCTAAATCGTATTCTAAATCCCCAAAAACGAATGAACGAAGGCCCTCCCCGCGAACCTCGCAGCAGCCGGCGCGAGGAGGCTCCAATTTTTTCAGAGAAAGAGCATAAGCCTGCCAACGAACAGTTGAATATTTACGCTCGCCCTCACCCCGGCCCAATGACTCACTCGCTCCCGCTCGTTCGGCCCTCGGCGGGCCTTTGGCTTCGCCAAATTCCTTTCGCCGCTTCCCAAGCGGCTCAAGTCCCCCGGGGAGAGGGTGAAACTTTGTCGGTCGCATGGATTTTTGAACGCTTTTCGACTCAATCCAGCGCAAGGAGTTCGTTGGCTTCGTGCCGAACTTTCCTTCTCCTTTTCTTTTTCCTCACTTTCGCTTCACACGCGGCGGAGGCTTTCAAAAATTCCGATTGCCTCGATTGTCATCTCGATCCCGCCACGACGCGGAAGGTGGACGGAAAAGTGGTATCGCTGATATTCCCGACCAACAGTTTTGCGAAATCGGTTCACTCGCAACTCGATTGCGTGGATTGTCATCAAGGCATCAAAGACCTGGTGCACCCGAGCAAATTGCCGCCGCCGAATTGCAATGCCTGCCACGAAAAGGAAGGCAAGGAATACGCCACCAGCATTCACGGCGTGAGCCATGAACTGGGCGCTTCGGGCGCGGCCAATTGCTGGGATTGCCACGGCTCGCACGAGATCGTCCCGGTCAAGCACGGGGATTCGCCGGTGTTCAAACTGAACCTGCCGCAGACTTGCGCCAAGTGTCACAGCAACCCGGGGCTCTCCAAGGAATACGAGATGAAATTTCCCGAGGCCGCCTCGCAATACATGGAGAGCATCCACGGCCGCGCGCTGCTCAAGATGGGATTGATCGTCGCGCCGTCGTGCAACGATTGCCACGGCGTGCACAACATCAAACGCGTCGTGGACCGTGATTCGCCGATCAACCACGCGAACGTCGCCAACACCTGCGGCAAGTGCCACGTGGGCGTGGAGGAAATTTATAACAAAAGTGTCCACGGGCAATTGCTGGCGAAGGGGGACGCGCGCGGGCCGGTCTGCACGGATTGCCACACCGCGCATGAGGTCGAAACGCCGAAGAACGGCCACTTCAAAATGATCAGCGACCAGCGTTGCGGAAAATGCCATGAGGATCGGCTGGAACATTACCGCGATACCTACCACGGCAAAGCAATGGCGTTGGGCCGGCCGAACATCGCCTCGGATGTGGCCGCGTGCTACGACTGTCACGGCCACCACGACGTCTTGCCGCCGTCGAATCCGGCATCGCACCTTTCGAGCGCGAACATCCTGGAGACGTGCCGGAAATGTCATCCCGGCGCGACGATCGGTTTTACGGCCTACAAGCCGCACGCCAACCCGATGGACAAAGCGAATTATCCGTTGTTGCACGCGGTATTCCTCGGGATGACCGGCCTGCTCGTTGGCGTGTTCACCTTTTTCGGCCTGCACACGATTGTGTGGCTTTTCCGCGCGGTCTATTTGTTTCTACACGACACGAAGAAATTCCGTGAGGCGAAGATAAAGACCCAGACCGATGACGAATGGTTCACGCGGTTCATTCCCTTTGAGCGGTTCCTGCATTTTCTCGTGGTTTCGAGTTTCCTGCTGCTCACCCTCACGGGCATGCCGTTAAAGTTTTATTACACGGACTGGGCCAAGACCGTTTTCCGGTTGTTCGGCGGCGCGGAAACGGCGCGCACGCTGCATCGTTTTGGCGCAATGGTCACGTTCCTGTATTTCGGCCTGCACGTGTGCTCGCTGATTGGCAAAGCGTGGAAGGGCCGGAAATCGCTGCGCGATCCGGCCAGCGGCAAATTCCAGGCGCGGCGTTTTTGGACCACGCTGTTTGGGCCCGACTCCATGATGCCGACGTGGAAAGACTGGACCGATTTCGTGGCGCACAACAAATGGTTTTTCGGCAGAGGCGAGCGGCCGCAGTTTGACCGCTGGACGTATTGGGAGAAGTTCGACTATTTCGCGGTGTTCTGGGGCGTGCTGATCATCGGATCATCCGGGCTGTTGATGTGGTTCCCGGTATTTTTCACGAAATTCCTGCCCGGCTGGGCGCTGAATATCGCGCTGGTGATCCATTCGGACGAAGCGCTGCTCGCCGCCGGCTTCATCTTCTCCATTCACTTTTTCAACACGCATTTCCGCATTGAGAAATTCCCGATGGACACGGTGATTTTCTCCGGCCGAGTTTCAAAGGCGGAAATGTTGCATGAGCGCAAGCGCTGGTACGACCGGTTGGTGGCAGCCGGCAAGCTGGACCAGCACCGCATCAAGGACGAGTGGGAAAGCTGGAAAGGCATCGCGCGCTCCTTCGGCTATTTCTTCTTCGGCCTGGGCGTGCTGCTGCTGTTGTTGATTATATACGCCATGGCATCGCGGTTGATGCACTGAAAAAGCCGAGATGGGCAGCAAACGTACAATCATTTCACTATTTGCCGTTTCGGCGGTTGCTTGCCTGGATATGACCGCAATTGCGGCGCCGGTATTGAAGAATAGCTTCTGCCTGGATTGCCACGCGGATAAAAATCTTTCCGGGACCAACGCCGCCGGGAAAGAGATTTCGCTCTTCGTCGACAAAGCGCAACTGGCGGCTTCCGCTCACGGGACTAACACCTGCATCAGCTGTCATACCGATGCGACCGCAAAACATCCGGACGATCATAAGACGCTGAAGCCCGTGGATTGCTCTGCGTGCCACGACCAGCCGGTCAAACTCGAAGGCGCCGATGCGCACGCGATCAGGAAAAAGGAATAAGCGCGCCGAGGGTTCCGTTTTGCGCTGCAAAAAATGCAAAGCAATCCGCAAGAGACGTAGAGTGGTTTTCCAGTTTTGCCGCTGCTATGGTGGTATGGTTGTAAGAAGGTTTTTAAGTCTCCTCGCGTCGCTGGTTCTTGCATTGTCGACTTTCAGCGTGTCGGCCGGGTTGAAAGACAGTGACTGTCTCGATTGCCATTCGGACAACACGCTCTTCAAAACGAATTTCACCGGCAAAGCTATTTCGTTGTTCGTCGATAAAGCCAAGCTCGCCGCTTCCGCGCATGCCACGAATTCCTGCATCAGTTGTCATGCGGACGTGACGGTTCAACATCCGGACGATAACAAGACTCTTCAGACTGTTAATTGTGCAACGTGTCACCCGAGGCAGACGGATAGTTATGGCGCGAGCGTTCATGGGATGGCGCTAAAATCCGGCCAGACGGAGGCGGCCACGTGCCAGGATTGCCACGATTCCCACGAAGTGCTCCCGGGCACTTCGCCGGCCTCGCCGCTTTATTTCACGCGCCAGGCGGAAACCTGCGGGGCCTGTCACCCGAAGGAGGCGCAGGATGTCGAAACAAGCGTGCACGGAAAGGCGGTCGCCGCCGGAAAGCGCGACGCGCCGACCTGCACCGATTGCCACTCCGAGCATAAAATTGAGGCGTTGAAAAGCGCTTCGAACCTGAAGATTTCAGAAGAGGTTTGCAGCCGGTGCCACGCGTCTGAACGGCTTAACACCAAGTATAATCTCCCGCAGGACCGCGTCCGCACTTTCTTCGACAGCTATCACGGCCTGGCCTCGCAATACGGCTCGACGCTCGCGGCGAATTGCGGCAGTTGCCACGGTTACCACAAAATTCTGCCATCCTCCGACCCGGACTCGACGATTAACCAGGCGCATCTGATCGAGACGTGCGGGAAGTGTCATCCGGGCGCGAATGGGAAGTTCGCCTTCGGCAAAATTCACGTGGACAACGCCGCGGCGCAGAGCGGGCCGGAGTTCGCCAGTGAAGTGAACTGGTGGGTGCGGCGGATTTACCTGGTTTTGATTTTCGGGACCATCGGCGCAATGCTGATCCATAACGGGCTGTTGTTTTACAAAAAAGTTTCGGCGCATTTGCGCGCGAGCGGGCGGCCGGTGCTGCGCATGAGCCTGGGCCAGCGCTGGCAGCACGCCGTGCTCGCGACGAGTTTCATTATTCTGGCGTTGACCGGTTTTGCGCTGAAATTTCCCGATTCCTGGCTGGCGCGCGCGATGGGCTCCCATGAGCCGTTTCGCCGCTGGACGCATCGCATTGCTGGCATCGTGCTGCTGCTCGTGGGTCTTTATCACTTGATTTACCTGCTGGCGTCCAGGGAAGGACGGCGGTTGGTGTGCGATTTGTTCCCGGTCAAAAAAGATTTAACGGACGTGCTCGCGGCGGTTCGTTATCTGACTGGTCTCAGCAAACAGAAACCGAAAATCGGCCGGTTTGGTTACGCGGAAAAAATGGAATATTGGGCCGTGGTTTGGGGCACGATCATCATGGGCGCCACCGGCTTGGCGATTTGGTTTAAAATGGACGTCACACGTTTCATGCCGCGCTGGCTCGTGGATGTCGCGTTGACCATTCATTACTACGAAGCGGTGCTGGCCTGCCTGGCCATCGTTGTCTGGCATTTCTACCACGTGATTTTCGACCCGGATGTGTATCCGTTAAATCTCGCCTGTTGGGACGGCAAAGTGTCGGAACAATGGCAGGAAGAAGAGCATCCGCTGGATACCCAGGCGCCCGGAGTGTCGCACAGGGGTCAGATCGCCGAAAAAGCGGCGGAACTTGTCGATCATCCGCGATGAGCGGGTGAGATCCCGCTCATGCGTGGACCGCCGACAACGCGTGGGCGCTATTCGAAGTGCTGAGCATCGTTTGCGCGATGAGCTTAGCAGCCGTCGCACAACCGATAGCCGGCGTGTTGATGACCAGATGATACAGCCGGGCATCGTCGATATCCTTGTGGAAATATCGTTTCAAATATTTCCGGCGCCCTTCATCTTCGCGCGAGATGAGTTCCAACGCCTCGTGCTTGCTTAGTTTTCGATCGGCCTGGACGAATTGGACCCGCTGTTCGAGCAAACCCACGAGTCGCACATGAAAGACGTGTTCGAGCGTGCTCGTGATGATATTCCCGCCGCGCCCCAGCACGATCACATTCCCGAGCTCGGCCAGGCGCAGGATGGTGTCGCTGGTTTTTTCGACAAGCGTCCAGGTGGGCGGGTGTAACCCGAATAATTCATCCAGGGTGTCCTCCAGGCCGGAGACACGATCTTCCGGCATGAACCGGGCCAGCCGCGCCGGCAAATGATGTTCCTCCAGGACTTTTTCGAGCAGGTTGCGATCAAACACCATCCAGGCGCCGCCTTGATAGTGAAATTGCAGCTGTTCGGCCAGGTCCTCCGCGACCAGGTGCCCGCCCGAGCCGGTTTCGCGAGAGATGGTGACGGCTCTCCAGCGCCATTTGCTGCCATCGGGATAAGCCGCACTCGCATTCGGCTTGAGCTGGCAATTGATAAAGCTCAAGCAGCGTCCGAAATCTGTTGGCGCATTCATAGGCTATGGTTCTCCCTTCCACTTTAATTTATTCCGGTTTTCACCCCCGGCAATCGCACACAACCGATTTGATTTTCACTAATTCGTTTCATTAAGAAAGAGCAATGGTGCGGATAACTTTATTTTGCATCTGCCAACGCCGCTCCGGGTAATGAAAGTTCGCGAGTTTTAGCCGCGGCACCATTAGGGGGCGCAGTTCGCACTTTAGGCCCGGAGCTCGGCGATAAGGCCGAAGGGCTGGGACGGAAAACCTCTTCCTTTGTAATAAGTTAGTAACTCATTTAGGACTTCGGAGAATGAATAAATATTATCCTTTGTCCGGCGAATATGCCGCCCTCATGACTGCCATCCTGATTGTCCGCCAGGACTTTAACCGCCGTTTGCCGGAGCCTCGCAAAAGAAGGATAGAATTTGGCAAGGGATGGCGAGCAGGTTTTTACCGGAAAACTAGAGTGACTGCGTGATTAGCAGAAGTCAGCCCGATGTTGGCATGGCAAAAACAACCCGCGTGGCGGGCGTCGGTGGAAATCGAAAGGCAGTCGCATGAAAATTTTTGTCGCAGGCTTGAGCTATAAGACCGCACCCGTGGAATTGCGCGAGAAACTCGCCGTTCACGCGTCGCGCCTGCATTGCCACGGCTGCCGTTTGAAAGTCCGCGCGAACCTTTCGGAAGTGGTCCTCCTGTCCACCTGCAATCGCGTGGAGATTTACGGCGTCACTCCCAAAGTCAACGGCAACGTTCACAACATCTTCCAGCACCTCTCGGCGAGCTTGGATATTGATCTCTCTCCCTATCTCTATGTCAAGGAGGGCTCCCAGGCGGTGCACCACCTTTTCTCTGTGGCCGGCGGCATGGATTCCATGGTCATCGGCGAAACGGAGATCACCGGCCAGGTCAAGCAGGCCTATCAGACCGCGCAACAGGCGAAATTGACCGGTCGCGTGCTGAACCGCGTGTTCCAGACCGCGCTGCAAACGGCCAAGGAGATTCGCACCCAAACGCAGATTGGACGCGGCGCGACCTCCGTCGGCAGCGTCGCCGTCGAACTGGCCGAACGCATTTTCAAAAATTTGGCCGAAAAAACCGTGCTCATCGTGGGCGCGGGCAAGATGGGCGAATCGTGTGTGCGCCATCTGGCCAAACGTGGCGCGCGCTCCGTGCTGGTGTCGAATCGCTCGTTTGAGCGCGCGCAGGCTTTAGCGACGGAATTCGGCGGACGCGCCGTTCGTTACGATGAATGCCTGACCTCGATGCAGGAGGCGGACATCGTAGTCACTTCGACCGGCTGCCCCCACACCATCCTGAACCGCGAGGACATCGAGAAAGTCATGCCGCTGCGGCGCAATCGTCCGCTGGTGCTCATCGATATCGCGGTGCCGCGCAACATCGCCACCGACGTGCAGCAGATCAACAACGTGTATCTCTACGACGTGGACGACCTGGAAGTCATCGTTCGTGAGAACGTGAAGCATCGCGAGCAGGAAGTCACGCGCTGCGACAGCATCATCGCGGAACGCGCCGAAGCCGTGCTCGCGAAAGTTGCGCCGGCGCGCGAAAAAATTTACGACGCGGAAATTTCATCACGGCCGGCCTGGGCGTTCAGCGGGGCGGCGGCCTGTGTCAGTTAACGAATGGATATTTTAGCGGCGCCCGCCGCCGTTTTTTCGCCTCGGCCCGGTCGTTGGCCGGGGGCGGTTCGGGTTTTTCGGCGGCGGGTGGCCGGCTCTTTAAGCGGATTTTTTAGAGGACAAGCCATGAAAGAATTATCCCCCAACAAGGCGCCCGGAAAGGCGCAAATCGGTTTCGTTGTCGCAATCTTGTTTTTGGCCGCGCTCGGCGCGGTGGCCTTCCAGCATTACCGTTCCGTCCAGGCCCGGAAAACGGCGGCCGCCGCCGCGGAAGTGGCATTGTCGTCCAGCACGGAGACGGTGTTGAACGGATTGAAGTCGCCGGTGGAGATTCGATTTTATTCGTTGTTGGATCCAGCGAGTACGCCGGAATCGCTGCGCGCCTTTTCCGAACGCGTGAGCCGGTTGCTGGCCGAATATGAACGGGCTGGCAATGGAAAAGTCCGCGTCGTGCGCTACGGGGAAATCACCGATGCGAATTCAAAAGCCGCGGCGGCGGACGGCATCCGCGCTTTCAATCGCGACAAAGGCGACGCGTGTTACCTCGGCATCGCCGCCGTGCGCGACGGGCAAACGGAATCGATGGCGGAACTCTCGCCGGATTGGGAGCAGGCCTTGGAATCGGATCTGAGCCGCGCGGTGGCGCGCGTGAATGAAGCGGTCCCGCCGGGAACGACCCCGGCGAATGTTTCGGCCAGCGAAATCAAGGCGGCCCAGGCGGCGATCGACTCCAACCCGGCGCTCGCCACGGCGACGCTGGAGCAGGGGACACAAATTTTGCGCGACCAGGCGCTGGCGGAATTCAAGGCGGCGGTGGCCGATATGCAAAACCAAACCAAGCAAGCCGAACAACGCCTCAGCCAGGGCGGAATTTCTGAAGCGGACGTCGCGAAGGAGATTGAAAAAATTCGCGCGGAACAGACCGCGAAACTCCAGGAAATCACCGCCCGCTTGCACGACCAGCTGGCCGCCTTGGCGCAGAGCAAAGGCGCCGGCCATTAAGCAGTGGAAACGTTTTGATGCACGCAGAACAAAAATCGTTTGATGGAAACTCGCCGACCCGCGCGGCGTTGGCGTTATTTTCCGGGCCTGCCAAAGAGTGTTTTGGCACCAGCCATTCCTTGTTTTCCCGACCGCAATTCACAATCACCAATCAATGCGCTGATTTTGGCAAGCAAAGGGTAGCGCAGAAAAGCAGAACAACTAATGTCGCTCGTGTTCGCGCATAAGCGGCATTTTTAGAAACCGAACCACAGCAACTATGAAAATTCACGTCACACTCACAAAGGCTTCCATCGCCATGGCGTCGGCGCTGGTGATGCTCGGAGGCGTCTCCCGGGCAGGCGCCGCGGCACCGGCACTGAACGCCCTGCTGGACACCCGTCCGCTCACCCCCACTGAAATCAGCCAATACGGCCTGACTGGTTTGCAAAAATCCGGCGGTATCAACAACGTCGGGATTGGCGAGCCGGTGTACTTGGAGGCGGACGTCAATCTTGCCATTGCCCCTTCGAATATCGTGAGCGTGACTTGGAGCCTGACGAATCGGCCGGTGGGATCGCAGGCCGTGCTCGGCAATAGCCCGCTGGGTGCCAATGTGCCGGTTTACCGGATGGCGGACCGGTTGACCTTGCAGATGGCAGGCCGCTCGTTCCTACGGCCGGATGTTGCCGGCGTTTACACGGTGGTGGTTTCGGTCGTTACCACTGGTAGCGGCAGCACGAACATCGCCCAGAACATCATCGCCGGCACGTTCATGGGCGCGAACACCTGCGCGCTCTGCCATAGCGGCGGCGCCGTGGCGCCCAATAAGTACGTCCCGTGGGAAAGTACCGCCCATGCATCGACTTTAACGCGCGCGATCGACGGGTTGCTGGGCAATCATTTCAGCAAAAACTGCGTGGTCTGTCACAGCACTGGTTATGACTCGGACACTAACGCGGTCAACGGCGGCTTCGATGATGTGGCGGCCGGCCTGGGCTGGACGTTCCCGACGGTCCTGACCAACGGCAACTGGGCCGCGATGCCGCAGGCCTTGAAGAATCTCTCAAATGTCCAATGCGAAGACTGCCACGGTCCGGGCAGCCAGCACGCCTATTCGCTGGGCGACACCAATCTTATCACCGTGACCTGGAATGCGGGTGACTGCAGCCAGTGCCATGACAGCAAGCCTTATCATACGCAGGGCACGGAGTGGAACAACTCGGTGCACTCACACACCACTCGCATTCCTTCGGGCCCCGGTCGGGCCGCGTGCGCGCGCTGTCACACCGGCGGCGGTTTTGCCGGCTACGCCAATGCGATCTCGAGCGGTACTACCTATACGACCAACAACGCGAACACGACTTATACCTCCATCACCTGCCAAACCTGCCACGAACCGCATGACGCTTCGAATCCGCATCAATTGCGCCTCGGCGAAACGGTGCTGCTCGCAGACGGCATTACCACAGTGACGAACGCCGGCGCCGGAACGCTTTGTATGAATTGTCATCGCGCCCGCAACGGTTCGGTGACCAACAGCATTCTGCCTTATCAATTAGGCCAGCAAACCTGGGCGGGCGGCTCCAGCTTCGGCCCGCACGACAATCCGGCGTCCGACATGCTCGAAGGCGTCAATGGCTGGACCTACGGCAAAGCCATTCCCAGCTCCGCCCATCGCGGTGCGGTTGCCAACACCTGCGTCGGCTGCCATATGCAGACTGTGTCGATGACCGACCCGGCTTTCCTCCAGGCCGGCGGCCATACCTGGAACATGACCTATACTAACACCCTCGGCGCCACGGTGGACAAAGTGGACGTTTGCGTCCAATGCCACGGCCCGATGACCTCCTTCGACATGGTGAAAGTGGATTACAACGGCGACGGCGTCATCGAAGGCGTCCAGACCGAAGTCCAGCACCTGCTCGACAAACTGTCCACGCTGTTGCCCAACAGCACCTACGTTTCGAACGGAAACTACGTGGCCGACGGCCTGGTGAAGGCGAACGTTTCGACCAAGACCAACTGGCCGGCGCAGTTCCTGGAAGCGGCCTACAACTGGCAATTCGTCAACAACGACAAGAGCAAAGGCGTCCACAACGCCGCCTACGCCGTCGGCCTGCTCAAGGCTTCCATTGGCGACCTGACCGGCGACGCCAACAACGACGGCATCGCCGATTGGTGGCAGATCCAATACTTCGGCTCGGTGACGAATCCGGCAGCGGCTCCGAATTACTGTGCGGCCGGCGACGGCGTCCCGAACTGGGTGAAGTATTCGCTGGGCCTCAACCCGCTGATTGCCGGCGTGCAGTTGCCTGACGGCGTCGTCTGGGCGAATGCCGGCCCCAATCAGGACACCCCCACCAACAGCGTCCAGATCTACACGGCGGCTGAAGTCTCGTTCAACACCGAGGTGGGCAAGACCTATCAATTGCAAGCCATCACAGGCTTGGGCAGCGGTTGGGTCAACATCGGCGACCCGATCATTGGCAACGGCCAGGCCTACAGCTATGTGACCTCGACCCGGCACGACGGACAGCAGTACTTCCGCGTCGTGCATAATCCGTGACGGCCCTAACATAGATTCAGGACGCCCCTTTTCGCTCGTGCGGAAAGGGGCGTCTCCCTTGAGGGGCAGGCGGGTGTTACTTAAATCCGAAGACCGAAATCCGAAATCCGAAAGAAACCCGAAGGCCCAAAATCCGAAATCTGAAACCGCTTGCCGCGTGGTGAAAGGATTGTTTTCCGGAAAATGCTGACCGGTGACAGCGCAAATTTAAAGTTACGGTAGCCAGGCCAATTCGGCCTTCGGATTTCGGATCTCTTTCGGATTTCGGATTTCGGTCCTCGGATTTTTGTTCCGCCTCTCTTGCCGTCGGAAAGGCAAGCGAGGGTGAATTTACGGCAATATCCGAAGAGCAGGCCAAGCGACCGTTTCGTAGTTTTAACCACGAGCAATATGAACAGTATCAACGCTCTGACCGACAAAAGGAAATTTCTCTTTGTGCTCGCGTTTGCGGGCTTCCTCACCTGGGGCGCCCCTGGTTATGGGCAAAGCGTTCAACATTTGACGGTCACTCAACCGGGCGGCATGCCGGGTTGCCCGGTGATCACGGGCGCGGACAAACTCACGAACGGCATTCGTGTCTCGTGGTACGCGCCGCCGGGTTATTATCAAATCGTCCGAAAAGGATCGCTCAAGGACAAAACATGGTCGGCGCTCGGCGCGATGACGAACTCCGCTGGCGTGGCGGTCATCACCGGTTTGACGAGCAACATTTTTTTCCGCGTGTCGGGTCTTCCTCCGCAATACGTCGGCTCGCAGGCGTGCGCGGAATGTCATCAAAGCACCCACGATTCGGTGAGTTACACGCGCCACGCGGGGGCGTTCACAAACGCCGCGTTTGTGGCCGCGGGCGGGCAGACGAATCGTTCGTGCCTGGCGTGCCATACGGTCGGCTACGGTTTGCCCAACGGCTTCGTCAGCATTACCAACAAGAGCACCTACCCGCGCCTCGCCGGCGTTCAATGCGAAAGTTGTCATGGGCCGGCGGGAAATCATGCGGCGAATCCGGACGACATCACCGCTCGTCCGCGCGTTGAGTTGGCGGGCCAGGTGTGCGGCGGCTGCCACAACGGTGCGGAGCACCCGACGTTCGACGAATGGAAAACGAGCGGCCACTTTCAAGTGGTGGAGGATATGAGCCCAACCAACCGCGTGGACAGTTGCGGTCGCTGTCACTCCGCTTCCGCGCGCTTGACGATGCTCAACGGCGGCAATGCGCTCAGCGTCACCAATGACGCCAATGTGGGCCTGGTGTGCGTCACCTGCCACAATCCGCATCAGGTCACCGCCAATCCCCATCAGTTGCGCAATCCGTTGAGCTCAACGAACAATTATTTCATCACCACCTCGGGCACGTTCACGAATCAATACAATCCCAACATCAACCTGTGCGCCCAATGCCACAATCATCGCGGCGCTTCCTGGACGAGCACCAGCCGTCCGCCGCATCATTCGCCGCAATACAATATTCTCCTGGGTTCAGTCGGTGAATTGCAAACCGGCACGGCGACCTATGACCCGGCCGCGCACGGCACCGACCTTCCCAATCAATGTGTCGATTGCCACATGCAATCGCAGGAAGCCGCCGGCGGGCAGCCCGCCGTCACCGGCCACAGTTTTCAGGTCACCTCCTACAACGTGTGCCTGCAATGCCATCCGTACCCGGAATTGCTGGCGGAGTTCACTACCATGGCGGTGGGCGATCGGCTCCAGGAAATCAAAGATTATTTGGATCTTTGGGCGACCACCAAGGCGCCGCTGGCCTTGCGGAGCAAATACGGCGCGCTGGCCTGGGAATACACCACACCCGGCGAGTTGTCCTCCGGCACGGCCGGGCCGGACTCAACCGAACAGGCGCAAATTCCGGATAACATCAAGAAGGCGCGTTACAACCTTTACCTCGTGCTCCATGACGGCAGTTACGGCGTTCACAACGGCCCGTTTGTCAGCAGCCTGCTCAACAATGCCCGCGACTGGGTGGCTGCCGAATTAAATAAATGATCCGACTACCGGGAAATTTCATGACAACTCTTCTCCGACAACTCAAGACACAGGCCGCCCGCTTTGGGTGGCGAGGGGCGCTCGCGGCCAGCGTCGCGGCGCTCGTTCTCGGCGCGATTTCCTGCGCCACGGTTCACCGCGCGGTGGTCGTGCTGCCGGATTATCCGGGCGCGAAATACATCGGCTCCAAGGAATGCGAACAGTGCCATGAGGATATCACCAAGACCTTTGCCACCGCCGATCATGCGCGGCTGAGCGCGAGCGGACCGAATGCGCTTGCGGCCGGCTGCGAATCGTGTCACGGCCCTTGCAGCGTTCACGCGGATTCCGGCGGCGAAACCAAGCCTCCGTACTCCTTCACCGCCGGCCGGGCCGCCGCGAACAGTTTCGGCCGGCTCGCATTGGAAAATCCCGCCCGGGCCGGCGGGACCGCTCGCGCCACGGAGCAGGTCTGTTTCCAATGTCACGCCGATGTCCGCGGCCAATTCAGCCTCCCGAACCACCATCCCGTGCCGGAAGGCCGCATGAGCTGCGTCGATTGTCATTCGCCGCACAAAGGTTCCATCTACCGCGGCGGCGGCACGTCGTTGCTGACGGAAAACGAGAATTGCCTCACCTGCCATCCTTCGCAACGCGGCCCGAAGGTCTTCGAACACGAAGCGTTGCGCGAAGGTTGCACGGTCTGTCACACCGCCCACGGTTCAGTGAACGCGAAGATGCTCACCGCGCGCAATGCCAACCTGTGCATGAAATGCCATTTCCAACAGGTCAGCGGCGGGCGGATTCTCATCGGCGGCTCCGACCATACGCTGCGGGTGCAGCAAGGCACCTGCTGGACCGCCGGATGTCACGAGGCCGTGCACGGTTCGCGCGTCAGTTCCTCCCTGCGATTTTAACGCCACTCCAAAGCCACCATGAAATCACCACTCTCAAAAATCGCGATTGGCTGTTGCTGGGCTTCGCTGTTCGCCGGCGGCGCCGCGCTCGCCGCCGACACCAATACTCCGCCCGCCAAAGTGGAGCCCAAGGCGGAACCGGTCATGAAGCCCGAGGAGTTTTTTGAGGGCGGCACCAAATCATACGACAACTGGGTGGAATTTTCCGCCGGCGGATTCATTTTCAACGGCAACAAAGCCCAGTTTCAACAGCAGCAGAAGACCGGCGGCCGGATGTTCGGCGGCATCGAAGATTTTCATTACACGACTTCGGTCGATAAGAAGACTATGTTCACGGTGGACGGGCGGGCGATCGCCGACAACGACGATTACAAGCTCAAGCTCGACGTCACCCGCGAAAAAGTCGGTTACCTCCGGCTTTCCTTCAATGAGTTTCGTACCTGGTACAACGGCGACGGCGGTTTTGACCCGGCCAGCGGTTCGTATTTTCCCATGGACCGCCGGGATGCGCTGGGCATCAACCGCGGCGAGTTCTCGCTGGAAGCCGGGCTCACCCTGGACAAGAAGCCGCAGGTGAAGTTCAAATACACCCATTCCTTCCGCGATGGCGAAAAAAGTTCCACGAGCTGGGGCATCACCCATCCCGGCGGTGTCACGCGCGGGCTGAGCCCGTCGTTTTACGACATCGACGAAAGCCGCGACGCGTTTCAACTCGACGTGACGCATCGCATTCTGAAGAGCGACGTGGGTGTCGGGTTGCGCTATGAAATTGGGAACCTGGACGATTCCCTGAAGATCACCCAGGCGCCGGGCGAACCGAGCCAGCAAAAAGTCACCGACAAGCAGAACACCGGCTACGATTTATTCAACGCCAATGCCTTCACCGAGACCTGGCTCAAGGACAAGCTGCTGCTCTCCACGGGTTTTTCATTTTCGGACCTCGACAATGATTTTTCCGGCAGCCGCATTTACGGTTCAGACTTCGACGTGAGTTACGCGCCCAACGCGCTGAGCGGCGCGGGTTATTTCAACCTGAACGGCGGCTCGCACGCGCAGGAATACGTGGCCAACGTCAACCTGCTGGCCATGCCGACGAAAACCTTGACCATTGTGCCCAGCGTCCGCTTGCAACGGGAGGACACGGACGCGAGTTTCACCGGAATGCAGACGCTTGGCGCGAACGCCGCGGTGCCGTTTAGCGGAAGCAGCGCCAGTGGCCTGACCGATGTGCGCGAACGGCTCGACGCGCGTTATACCGGGCTGACAAACTGGACGTTTTTTGGGCGCGGCGAATGGACCGAAGGGCAGGGCAACGTCAGCGAATTTGGCGGCACCGGCCCGGTGGGCGGAATCGGCCTGCAACCCATTCAACGCCGGACCGAAGACAACCGCTTCTTCGAGAAATACACCCTCGGCTCACGCTGGTATCCGTTGCGCACCGTCACCGTGGACGCCGGCGGCTATTACAAATTCAATCGCTACGATTACGACAATACCCGCGACAGCACGCCCAACGATTCCACCAGCCCGAATCGCTACCCGGCGTACCTCGTGATGCAGAATTTTGAAACTCTGGATGGCAATTTCACACTCACCCTGCGCCCGGTGACCGCGGTGACGCTCGTCAGCCGTTATGAGTACCAGGTTTCCATGATCCACACGAAGCCCGATCCGATTTCCGGCCTGGCGAACACCCAAAGCGCGGACATGACTTCGCACATTTTTGCGCAGAACATCAGTTGGACTCCCTGGTCGCGCCTGTTCCTGCAGGCTGGATTTAATTACGTCGCGAGCGAATTGGAAACGCCGGTCACGGACTTCACCCAGGCGATTCTCGATGCGCAGAACAATTATTGGACGTTGAATTTCAACTCGGGATTCGTCGTGAACGACAAGACCGATTTCAACGTGAACTATTTTTATTATCGCGCCGACGATTTTAAAAATAATGCGGCCTCCGGCGTGCCCTACGGTTCAGGCGCGCAGGAGCACGGCGTCACGGCGACGCTCGTTCGCCGGATCAGCAAGAATGTGAAAATGACTTTGCGCTACGGATTCTTCCATTCCGACGACGATCTTTACGGCGGCCACCGGAACTTCGACGCGCACGGCATCATGTCCACGCTGCAATACCGGTTCTAGACCGTTCATGATTGAATGTTGAGCGTTGAATGTTGAGTGTTCCCAACCCTCACCCCGGCTCATCTTCGCCTGCGTTTTCCC
>Ga0070714_100001667_pt1 | contig 16153 bp, 14 predicted proteins | sample LARL83metaG_FD_65450 | JGI IMG/M metagenome (GOLD analysis project Ga0070714, IMG submission 65450) | Corn, switchgrass and miscanthus rhizosphere microbial communities from Kellogg Biological Station, Michigan, USA - LAR L8-3 metaG | ecosystem: Host-associated > Plants > Roots > Rhizosphere ...
TATGGAGCCGTCCGCGTCTCGTCTCCGTTTACGCGGCTGGGCGTGTCGTCCCGTGCGAGCAGGACCGTTCCGGTGACCGGCTCGTGATGTCCACCCGTGATGAGCGTGGCCCACCAGGACAGCCAGCGTGGCCCCAGCTGGATGAGAGGCACGGGCACCGTGCCGGGGCGGGTGAGGGTGTCCGGGTCCGGTTCGATCCAGGCGTCGGGTAGGTCGAACCGCCAGTGGCTGTTCGGTCGCAAGGCCGCGGGTACGTCAAGTTCGGCTGTGTGCAAGGTCAGTCCGCACCGTGGCCACAGATGTTGTGGTAGCAGGTGGACCACGCTCACCGGCATGCGGCGGCCCCAAGTGGCCAAAATCGGGAGTAGTGCGTCGTTTCGCCACGCATCGCCGATTCCGTCGGTCACCAACAGGACGACGCGCCGTCCGGACGAGTCCAGGATCTCGGCCGGATCGCGCGTGGGCGTACCGAGGGTGGCACCCCGCAACGCAGGGGTGGGGCCGGTGGTGTCGATCTGCCGTACCTGGACCGATCGGAACGCCCCGGACTGTTCGAGCAGCGCGCGGAGGGCCGCGAGGTAAGGCTGCCACAACTCCATCGACGGGGCGCAGTCGGTCACCAGCATCAGGTCGAGCCACCGTTCCCGCTGGGATACCGTGATCGGCCACCACATACCTGTCTGCGCCGCCCACTCGGCCGTGGCTTCGGCATCGAGGGTTACGAGGTCGCCCCGCTGGGAGCGGACCCGTCGTTTGAGCGGACGCAATGCGCGAATCAACTGCAACTGCTCCGGCAGCGCGATTCCGTCGGCGGTGTCCAGTTCCGGTCGGGCGACGACGTGCAGTTCTGGCGCCGGTGGTGTGATGTCGTCGATCGTCGGTGTCGGCGGGGGTGGTTCGGGTTCCGGTTCGGGTTTTGGTTCGGTTCGTGGATGTGGCGGGGGTTCGACTGTCGTTTCAGGACGGTTCGCCGGGGCAGGTGAGTCCACCGCGGCCGCGGGTAGGTCGGGTTCGGGGGCGGGGTGCGGTACTGGCGGGGTGGCGGCGTGGCGAGTGGCCGCCAGCCAGAGGATGTCCGCGACGTCCACCCAGGTCAGATCGTCCAGTTCGAGCCGGCGCGACGGGACGTCGAGTGGAAGGGTCGACGGCCCCGCCGGCCGGGCAGGGTCCGAGTCCTGGACATCGGTCGGGCGGATCATGTCAAGCGCTCGACAGTTTCTGCCAGAGGGCGGACAGGAGTCGTGGCCAGGCCACGTCATCCGGTTGGTAGGCGCCCGATGTGGCCAGATACACGGCCTCCAGCAAACGGTCGGTCGGCAGTCCTTGTTCGGTACGGCTGCGTTCGGCGAACTCCCGCACCAACCGTGAGCGATGCTCGTCGCCGCGGTCGAGGGCGTGGTCGGCGACCATCGCGGCCAATTGGTCGATGTTGGGATCCCGAATGTTCAGGTGCAGGCACCGCCGCAGGAACGCGGGCGGGAATTCCCGCTCACCGTTACTGGTCATTATCACGATCGGGAACGCGTGGCATCTGATTCGCCCGTCGACGACCGAGACCGTGCGACGAGGGTCATCGGTATGGACCGTGACCATGGGCGATCGGTGCCGCACGCGCGTCAGTTCCCTGATCGTGAACTCCGCATCCTCGAAAATGCTCAAGAGATCATTGGGGAGATCCGCTTCGGATTTGTCCAATTCGTCGATCAGCAATACGCGCGGTAGCCGGCTCGGCACGAAAGCGGTACCCAACGGACCCAACTGGATGAAGTCACCGATCGGTGGACCATCCGCACCGCCCGATTCACCATCGCCCGATTCACCACCGCTCGATTCACCCCGGGCTTGCGTCGTCGCCACGGCCTGCGCGCGTGCGATCGCGTCGTACTCGTACAGACCCGACGCCAGCGTCGTACGACTGTTGATCGGCCATCGCAACACCCGTCCCAACCGCAGTTCTCGCGCGATACGATAAGCGGAACTAGACTTTCCGACCCCGGGTTTCCCGGTCACCAACAACGGCCGCCGCAGGTACAGCGCCGCGTTGATCATGTCGAGTTCATGCGGGTCGGTGAACTGCGGATCGAGGTGAACCTCGTGCCCAAGTCGCCGGTCCGCCTCGCCATCGTCCTGCGGTGGCAGGTCCGGCTCGGGCGGCAACTCGCCGCGGAAGTCCCGCCAGGGCGGCGGCGCGGGCAGCATCTGAGTCAGGTCGATATCGTGGATCGCCCGGCCGGTGCCGCGGTAGATCCACCAATCGGGCGCGTCGAAACGGGGTGCGCGCCCATCCGTCACCCCTGCGTCGTGCTCGTTCACACTCATCCGCGTCCCCTTACTGCGGATTGGGAGTGGACGGCCGATCGAAACTGATTACTCGATCCGGATCTTCCCACATTACCACCAAATCGTGAACGAGGTTGCTATTGGATCCCAAAGAGAGCTCTACCTGACGGTATCGACGTGGTAGGTCGCCAAAGCCATGGTCGAGTAGCCATCCGACGTCTTTCCGCAAGTCCTCCGGAGCGGCGGCGGGATGCCAACAGATCAGCGGCAGCCCGGCGCGGAAGGCCGCGGTCAGCGCGTCGCCCGGCTCAGGCTTCGGCGTCGGCGGTCGCCGCAGCACCAGGCCCAGCCACCAGTCATCGCTCAACACGGCGTCGATCTGTTTGTCCTCGGCCGTTGGCCCGAACGGGTGGATCCGGTCCAGGCCCGCGTGATTGACGACGGTCTGCCAACGCAGCCGCCACGATCGACGCCAGTGCAGCGCACGCATTCTCTCGAGTGATCTCAGCCGTACCTGATAGTCGAAGATCAGCGGCCGCGGATCCCCCGATTTGTGCTCCTTGCGCCATTGCCGCACCGGTAGCGTAAGTAGGTTGCGTGGTAGCACGAACTCGACCACCGCCGACGCCGTCGGACCGGTGCCCCAGACCTCCTCCGCCGACAGGATGATGTCGTCGACGCGATACTCCAACTCATCGACCGCGACCTCGTGCACACCGCTCAACGGCGGTGGCCACACCTCGGGATCGTCCTGCCGCCAGTACGACAACACGTATCGGTCGGTATCGACGGCATCCTGCTGCACGACGATCATCAGGTGCAGGGTTGGATTCTCGGGAATCGGCCCCCAACCGGCCTCTACCTGATCCAGGCTCTCGGTCCGCCGCAGTCGGCGCGTCTGCTGAGCCACCCACGCTGCTACCAAGGTGCTGATCTCGCCGGCCATCTCCCTCGCCAGCAGCTTCAGAAACACCAACGCCGGCGGTATGCCGTCGGGGCCGGCGTTGAAGTCGGACAGGTAGACGAACACGCCCCACGCCGACGTGGGCCGCGGCGGCGGGATCGCCGGACCGACCGCGCGGGCCACGAGTGTCGGCAGGTGCGGAACCTCGACATGGGCGAGCCAACCGTGCAACACGTCGAGATCCTCGGGAGGAATGACGTCGAGCCCGTCCTGATCGCGGGGGATGTCACCCTGTCGTACCAGTTGGCCCATCGGCGTGTGACGGGGGACCGGGACAACGGGACCGGTCATCCCGGGCAGGCGCAGCCAGATGGTGCCGGAAAAGGTCTTCACGGACACGACAAGGGGGCGATACTGCTCAGGGGCGACGCCCGGGTCCTGCCGGATCACCTCGTTGTAGAAGTAGTCGGACACGGTCCACGCGACCAGTCCGTCGGACTCGGCAAGCGCGGCTTTCACTTCGTCGGCGTTCATGATCCGCGCGGCGAGGTTGACGGCGTCACCGATCCAGCCCTTCACGTTGCGCCGGATGTCGCCCGCGTGAATGCCGACCCGTAGCCTGATCTGCGCCGTCGTCGTGTGGATGGCGTTGTACCGGCGTAGCGCGGCGACCAGTCGGTCAGGCAGGAGATCGGCGAGTTTGCTTTTCGACACGTCGGCCGGGATGAGGATCAGCGAGCCATCACCCCGGTCCTCCATGTCGCACGCCCCGTAGTCGATACCGCAGTCCTTGAAGGCCGTCTCCAGGACCTGATAGACACCCTCTTGCACAGCCTGCAGGTCGATCGCCTTCCGGCTCGGGTTCGTGAAGTCGGCGACGTCGACGTACACGACGGTTCGATGCACCGTCGGTGACAGCACGGTCACGAACCTCCCCGAACTGGAACCTGCACGGACGACGACCGCCCTGGACAGGAACAATTCTCCAGGTTCCAGCCTACGGCCGCCGCCCGACCGCTCAATATGACACCTGGCAATCATGGGTCAGAAACTTGACACCCGTGGCTCGACGGACTTTAGGCTGGTTGCCGGATTCCGCGGCGGCGGTCGTGGTGGAGCAGCGAGTCGGGATCAGCCAACCAGACTGCGCACGGCGACGCCCGGACATACCTGCCAGCCATCCCAGGACACGTCAAGCTGACATCGACAAGTGCCGTTTTCGCCATTTGTTTCCGCCGCGCGCTTCGACCCACCTCGCGTTCCACCATCCGGGTCAGCGGATTGCGTATTTCGTTTCTGCCTGTTGTGTCACGGCATCCGCGATCCAGGCGGCGGCAAGGGGACGGCCTTGTCACGCACCACGCCGGCCAATCCGCAGGCATCGGACCTCAACCAGTCGGGCGGTCAACTCCGGCTTGCGCAACCCGGCCAAATCAACACCCGGCGCGTCGGCCGCCAACCGCAGACCGTCGGTCAGCACCCGACCACGCGAGCGCAGCCACGGTCGACCACCGCCGATCTCACTCGACCAATTGCTCGGCCAAGCGAGCCACCCCGGAAGCCAGCCACGCCAACCCACGACCACACTCGTCCAGCACGCCCTGCCCCGGTGCCTCGACCAGGTACGCCACCGCCTCGACCGTGGTCGCCCCGCCACACACCGGCCCGACCCGCATATCCGGCAGCGCTCGCAGCAACCCCGTCAGCGCCGCCACCCGACGCCCACCCCTGGAGGCTCCACCCCGAGCACAACGCCGATGGGCACCACGATCCGTTCGCGCAATGACACAACGCGAGCCATATCCCCAGGTCAAACACAAGAGTAGACCCGAATGCACCACAATACGAACCGGTCCATCGTAGCCACCGGACCGCCTGTTGATCTCCGTTCATTGCGGACCTGTATGCGGGGCCGCCTAAGCGGATCGGGCCCCGAGCAAATCAACTGATCCAATGTCATCCAACCGGAGCGACCGACTCGATGTTGGCCACGGTGAACTCCCGCTGCCCGTCCCGTAGGTGACACCACGAGTCCAGCCACCGGCCATACAGTTGACGCGGTTGGATCTCCCGTACCGTCCGGTTACCGGCCTTGTTGCGGTAGGTGATCAACACATCCCGCTGATGCTCGACAGCATCGGCCAACAAGATCAGCTCGGTATCGGTCAGGCCCGGATTCAGCTCCGCCAACTGCGCGAACGTATCCGAGGTATCCCTGCCGCCGCTGTCGACGCCGGTCGGGTCGGCGAGCAACTGTTCGGCCAACTGCGCCGCACCCAGCCGAGCCCGGGTCGCGGCCCGTACCGGCGAGTGGGTCGCCGACGCACGATGCTCCGACCGTGATTCGACGATCACCCCGCCGGACGCGTCCTCGGCGACCGGGGACAACCCCGCCGCGCGCAGCCGCGTCAACACCTCGTCCAACTCGTACGGGCTGGACAACACGGTCGGCGCCACCCGCGCCAAGGACAGTTTCGCCAACGACCGAGTGTGCAGGATCTCGGTGATCATGGTCTCGTCGGCCACCACGCACGAACGCATCCCCCGCACCCTAACCGTCCCGTGCCGGCGGGCGACATCCGTGAGCAGGTACTCCAACGGCTGCGGCACCGGCCGGTCGGACAGCGCCGCCAACTCAGCCCGCAACTGCGCAGCGGTCCATCCGGCGTCCAGCGCCGCCCGCACACTGGCCTGGCTGAACCGCCACACTCCCGCCACGCCTCGGGCCTCGCTCACCGCGGCCGCTCCCAGCAGCCGCGCAACCGCCGCCGGCGGTTGACCGGACACCACCGCCGTCAGGTCCGACTGGAGGATCACCGTGCACGGCATCTCCACCAGCACATCAGCCACCCGTCCGGCCAGCTCCGCCACCGCGTCCACCGGCTCGGCGTCCTGACACCCATCATCGAGAACGGACACGAGTTGCTCACCGCAGTCGGTCAGCACATCGGCAGCGACCACCCCGAGCAGCTCCGCCTCTCGCATGGCCGCGACCACCTTGTCCCGCAGTTGACCGGCCTCGTAACCATGCAGAGGAAAGAACCAGTCGACGTGGTCGGCGACTGCCCGCACCGACAGCCCACCACGCGCCGCCAACAACACGGCCCGGCGCAGCGCCCCGGCGGCCGACGCCAACGGCAGCGGCGGGGGCAGTTCCTTGTCTCCCTGGATCTCCCGACTGGTCGGCGCATGTTCCAACCCGAACCAAACGGTCGACAACACGGCCCACTGGTGAGCCGGCGGCGCCTCCCGCCACTGCGCGTATTGCTCGGTCGGCGCGTAGCCCGCATCCAGTTGGCCGAGCAACCCGGCCGCGTACGTCACATCGATCCCCAACGCCAGCACCTCGGCCGGCAACGCGAGCCGCGCGGCCAGCCGAGACCGTTCTCGCGGTCCGATGCCACCCTTCTTCAACGCGGCGATCGAACTGGATCCCGCTTCGTCCAGCAGTGCCGTGACCGCACGGAGCATGTCCTGCGCCGCCGCTTGCGTGGTGTCCAATACGGACGCTGTCGTGGCCGCAGCCTCGGGGATCTGCGGCCGGCCGGTCACCAACAGATCCCGCTGCGTCAGCCAGGCCGCAACCCCTACCTCCCGGGCCATCTCCCACCGCCCGTTGACACGCACCACCAACCCGGCAGCAGCCAACACGCTGTCGGCACGGGCGACCGCCCCACCGCGCTCGGCATAGCCGGGGTAGAACAGGCCATAGCCAGAACGCAACTGATCCAGACGATCCCGCGCCGGACGGGGCAGCCTGCGCACCACCTCGGCCAGCGCGCGGGCATCGGACATGACCTCGACCAACCGGGCGATCAACTCCGGCTTGCGCAACCCGGCCACATCAACACCCAACGCTTCGGCCGCCGCGCGCAGATCGTCGGCCAGCGCCGACCGCGCGATCGTGGCCAACTGTCGACCGCCGCCGATCTCGCTCGACCAATGCTCGGCCAACCGCTCCGGCAGGCGCACCATGCCGGACGCCAGCCACGCCAACCCACGACCACACAACTCGTCCAGCGCGTCCCGCACAACCGGCTCCGGCGCTCCGACCAGGCGCACCACCGCCCCGACGGTGGCCGCCGCTCCCAACGCGGCCACCGCCTGACCAACGACAATCGCGTCCCGATCGACCGACCGCAACGCCATGACCAGCGAGTCCGGCCCACACAACCGCTGCGCCAACTGCTCAAACCCCTGCGGCACCGGCTCGACCCGCACATCAGGCCGCGCCCGCAGCAACCCAACCAGCGCCGCCTCATCCAACCCGGCCAGGTACTCGGCAAACGATCCGGAAGCCATAGCGGCATTCTGCCGAACCTCCACCCCCATCCCGGTCGCCGGCATCCGAGGGCGGGCGCTGTGGCCGCATGATCCGGTTCGCGCAATGACACAGTTGCTGGACCGCCTGTCGGCCTTCAGCCGCTGGGTCGTCCTCGATCGTGAGCGTCACAGGAGCCGGCATCGGATGAGTTTCTTCGATGTCCAAGCCCCGCAGGGTCAGTCCAAGGTGCCCAGACCGTGCGGGCGGCAACATTGCTTGTACTTGCGTCCCGAGCCGCACCAGCAAGTCGCGGTCCGCGCTGGTGGCCAAGGCACCATGGCGGGGCTCTAAGGTCCGGGTAGGCGCGTAGATCGTCCGAGGACGGGGTGCGGATGCGCTTGTCCCGCAGGAAGGCCTCGAATCCATCAATGTCACCTGGTGTCTGGCTGACGCCGTGGCCAGCTTGAGCGACGACGGTGCAGTGTCGCTCGACCAGCCGCCGGTGTTCGTCCCAGGTGGCGCCGACGTCGGTGGTCAGATGCGGCCATCGGGCGATCAGCTTGCCGTGTTCGATGGCCGGCCAGAACACTGCCAGCGCCGTCGCGGAGTAGTGGTAGGTGCCTCCTGCCCGACGGGAATCCAGTTCGTGTCGGCGCTTGGGGCCATAGAAGTGATCGTAAGCCCGGAGGCGGAGGGTGTCCGCGTCCGCCCGACTCACTCAGCGACGATGCGCATCGCCGCGAGTCATTATCGAGCAATGTCGCAATCGCCGGTGGGGTCACCATCACCGGGTACAGTGCGACACCTGGCGCCGAACGGCACGCATGTGCCACCTTCGGGCACGTCTGGACCGCGTGGCGCGACTGCGAATGCGGCTGCCACGGCGGCGGCCACCGCATCCCCACCCGCACCGCACCGGCCTACAGCCATTCCTGCGAGACGTGCGGCCGGCGACGGCGTGGACCCCGCCACTGCTCGAATTCGACCACGATCAAGCAGTGTCGGTCCGATTCCATCGTTCAGCGTGAACGTCCCACGTGTAAACCGGCCGGGACTGAAACGGGGTACTCATAAATTCCAAACCACCCAAACCAACGCGCATAGTCCCCTTGCGTCCTCCGCTAAGCCAGTCCAGTTCCGCAACCCAAAAGACCGCCTCATCGCCATACAGCAGATCGACGATGAACCTTTCCGGGTCGGATTGATGAACAATGTACGGGAAGTCGGGAGTAATGACCTGGCCGCTCGGCGTAGTAGGCCGCGGGACCGGAACCACCAGGTCGTTGCCGCGCAGGTCGGCCTGGAACTTCCTGGCCGGCAGCGTGCCGAACAGTTCAGGCTGACGCAACTCGACCCCGCGCGGCTCACACGGAAAACGATGTACCACCCGGATACGCAACTCTTCGACGATGACCGCCCACGGGCCGCGGCCTTCCACAGTGAGCACGAAACGATTGTGGTCAGGTCGGTCCATCCGGTGCCTGTCCACCCAGTCCAACCAGCGCCTGCCCCCCTCGGAGGTCATCAGTGCCGGCGCGGGCAGCTCCGTCGACGGGATCGGAATGTCGACGATCCACGAGAATCCGTACGGAAACGGGCTCTGCACCAGCTTATACGTCGCCACCAGCGGCGGCTCGTCATCACTGGCAGACGGATGGCTACCACCGGCGTTCACGACCACTGAGCCATGGACATCGCGGAACTGGATCACCGTGTCAGCCTGGCCGCTCATATCGTTGTGCAATACGGGATCGTTCTGATCTGTAGGGCCTTCCTGATCCTCGTCCATCGTCGCTGCCCCCTGGTTCGCTTTTGAAAATGCTATCTCAGTCGGCCGGAGCGCTGCATCGTCACCCGATCGCCACCCGGTGCGGATCCGACCAACCCGACCTACCCGGCCACGCGCCAGCGCCCGCCCGTGACCGTGCTCGGTTGGCGCAGCGGGTCACCTTCCGCACATTCCGCAAGACGGTGGCGACACTGCTGGACGAGGCCGGCCTGACCGCTCGTCAGATCGCTGATGTCCTGGGTCACGCGCACCCGTCGATGACACAGGACGTGTACATGGGTCGCGGAGCGGTCAGCCGGTCAGCCGGTCAGCGGCCGACGCGCTGGACACCAAACTGGCCGTTCCAGGCGCGTAAGTGCTACCAATTCGCTACTAACGATCAACTGTGGGATGCGGGAACACGGGCTGACCTGCGAGTTTTGTAGTTCGAGTGCACCACAATACGAACCGCGCTGTCGTAGCCGCTGGACCGCCTGTTGATCTCCGTTCGCTGCGGGCTTGCGTACGGGACAGCCGCCGCTGACCGGCTGGCGTTGGACGCGGTTCGGTATCCGTGTCGGTACCTGTTTGGGTGCCCGGATGCCCACCGTCTTGATCCGGCGGGCATCCGGTGGGTGTCTTACCCTCGTTATCGCAGGTGAGCGGGGGTGAGCAGGGTGCAGCGTAAGAGTCAGACGAACACAGGGGTGTTCCCACATGGGGGCACGCGCAGAGGTGGCGCGGCCAGGACAGCACGAACCGGCGAGCCGGACCCGTCGCAGTGGTCGGGGCTGGGTGATCGTGATCGACGCATCCTCGCTCTGCTGGACGCCTACAAGGTGCTGACCACCGACCAGCTCGCCGCGCTGGAGTTCCCCTCTGTTGATCGCGCCCAACATCGTCTGTCGATCTTGTGGCGGCGCGGGCTGGTGTGGCGCTGGCGGCCGACGCTGGCGTGGGGCGGTTCGGCTCCGTATCACTTCGCGCTGGGCTACGCGGGCGCGAAGCTGCTGGCCGCGCAGCGTCTGGCCGATCCGCCGCGTCCGGGCGCGTGGGAGACTCGATTGACCAGGCTGGCCGAGTCTCCGCAACTGCGGCACCTGCTCGGTATCAACCAGTTCTTCTGTGACCTTGTGCAGTACACGAAAGCCCACGAGGAGGATTGCCTCGGTCCGGAACCGGGTTCGGCGGGCTGACGTTGTGGCTGTCGGAGGCGCAATCGCGCGAATGGATGGCCGTGTCCTGGGATGAGATGGCCCGCCCCGACGGGATTGGCTGTTTCGAGGCGCACGGCCGCATGGTGCGGTTCTTCCTGGAATACGACACGGGCACCGAATCGCAACAACGCCTGATGGACAAGATTCAACGCTATGAGCAAATGGTTACCGACACGTTCGGCGTGGTGTTGTTCTGGCTGCATTCTGCCGCACGGGAGAAGGCGTTCCACCGGGCGCTGGCGCACTTCTACAAGGATGGTGAGCCGCCGTTCGTGATCGCTACCGGAAGCCGGGATCACGGCGACTCGGACGGCCCGGCCGGGTCAGTATGGGCCGTCTATGGGCCGGCTCGGGCACAAGCACAGGCGGCCAGCGCGGCGTGGCGGGTGCGGCTGGCCGAGCTACCCGAACGCGGCCCACGTGAGCACTGGCCCAGCCTGCTGGACAAGCCGTTGACCGAGGCGGCCATGCAGCAGCCGACGATTCACCAACTGCGCCACGGCATGACCGCCGAGGAGATGCAAACGCGCGGGCTGGACCCGGCCACCGGCAAGCCAACCCGCCGACGCCGGGCCGAGCCGGAGTGGGACGACTACGACGAGCCCGACGACGGGGACGACGAGGTCGGCCGGGCTGTCCGCCACGGCGACCAGGCGCCCGCCGATGCCCCGATCGTCCGGGGCACCGTTCGGCGCGCGCTGGGGCGCACCGAGCCGCCACATCGCACCGCTCCGAGCCGCCGCGACGAATTGATCGACGTTGACACTGGTCAACCGGTCGAACCGGCCACCCGAGCGCGCCGTGAGCCGCGCGGCCCACAAAGTCAACCCTGGCCCACGACACGACGGCGCGACCGGTAACCGAGCTGGGCAGGCACCGGATGAGGAGAAGGGCATCCCCGACCGGCGGTTCCTTCGGGTCAGGATTGGCAGCCGCAGCCAGCCGCCGCTTTCGCCTCCGCGACGGAGACGGTGGGGTCGACGGCGTGCTCGCCCGAGGTGCAGCACGCGTTGACGCCACAGCAGGTGCTGGTTGCGTCGCTGGTGGTCGTTCCAGTGACTTCGGACGTGTTGGTGGGCTTGGTAGCGCGGATGATCGCGGAGTGCATCCCGTCGGCGACCTCGTGGGTCCGGATGACGTGGATGTCGGTGAACCCGGCGGCCGCGAGGCTGGCGCTGTACTCGGCGAAGGTGAGAGCTCCGGCGATGCAGCCGATGTAGTCGCCGCGTTCGGCGCGTTGGTCGGGGGTGAGGTGGTCGTCGGCGACGACGTCGGTGATGCCGATCCGGCCGCCGGGCACGAGGACGCGGTAGGTCTCGGCGAACACGGCGGGCTTGTCGACGGACAGGTTGATCACGCAGTTGGAGATCACGACGTCGATCGTGTTGGCGGGGAGCGGAATGGCCTCGATCGTGCCCTTTAGGAACTCGACGTTGGTCACGCCGGCCTTGGCGGTGTTGGCCAGCGCGAGGGCGAGCATCTCGTCGGTCATGTCCAGGCCGTACGCCTTGCCGGTCGGGCCGACTCGACGGGCCGACAGGAGTACGTCGATGCCGCCGCCGGAGCCCAGGTCCAGGACCCGCTCACCGGCCCGGAGTTCGGCGACGGCGGTCGGGTTGCCGCAGCCCATCGACGCAGCGACGGCTTCGGCGGGTAGTTGGTCGCGGTCGGCGGTCGAGTACAGCGTGGCGCCGAAGGTCTCGTCGATCTGGACCGCAGCCGGGCCGCAACATCCAGCAGCGCCGGTGGTGACGGCGGTCGCGGCAGCGGCGTAACGGGCGCGGACAGCCTCGCGCAGCTCGCTCTTCTGGTCACTCATCAGGCACCTCATTCATCGATGGGATTCGATGAACAGACTGTATCGATCGGCGTCGATGAACACAACCATCGATCGTGGTCGATATAGTGGGGCTATGGTGATCCCGTTGCCCCAGACTCAGGTGCTGCCCACCAGCGAGGCGCAGACGTACGCGGAGTGGTTCGCATGCCTGGCCGAGCCGGTGCGGGTGCGGCTGTTGCACGCGGTCGCGACTAGCCCGCACGGGATCACGATCGGCTCGTTGACCGAGATCGTCGGGGTGAGCCAGTCCACCTGCTCACACCATGTGCGCAAGCTGGCCGATGTCGGATTCGTGTTGCTGCGCAAGGAGGGCACGGCCACGATCGTCACGGTCAACCAGGCGTGCTGTGTCGGCCTGCCGCACGCGGCGGACGCGGTGATGGGCCTGCTCGCGCAGGGCCCGTGCTGCCCGGACGACGTGCCGGCCGATGTGACAGTGCGGGCACTGTCGGCCCATGACTGGCCCGCGGTACGGCGGATCTATGGCGAGGGCATCGCGACCGGCATCGCCACGTTCGAGACCACCGTGCCCAGCAAGGCCGCGCTGGACGCGAAGTGGCTGCCCGAGCACCGATGGGTGGCTGAGTTGGACGGTCAGGTGGTCGGATGGACCGCTGCCGCCCCGGTGTCCACACGAGACTGTTACGCCGGAGTCGCAGAAACCTCGGTCTATGTTGGCGAGGGCCATCGCGGTCGTGGGATCGGCAAGGCGTTGCTACGCAAGCAGGTCACCGCGGCCGACGCGGCCGGGCTATGGACGTTGCAGACGGCGATCTTCACCGAGAACCGGGCCAGCATCGCCCTGCACCACGAGGCCGGCTACCGCACGGTCGGCATCCGCGAACGCATCGCCCAACGCAACGGTGTCTGGCACGACACCGTTCTCATCGAACGCCGCGCGTCCCCGAGTTGACTACCCGAGCAGGGCGCGGGCACGGCGCAGCCGCGTCGCGCCCCGAGTGGCCAGGGTGAGCCGGATCAGGCTGGCGAGCATGGCCGCACCGGCGAGACCGCCGTCGGGCGCGGTCAGCACCGGGGAAGCCTGGATGCTCAACGCGATCAGCAGAACAAGATCGCCGAGGATGGCCCCGCCTGCGGCCAGGCGCGCGGCATCGGCAGCCTGACGTGGTCGCAGGGGCCAGCGGTGGCTGCCTCGTCCGGTGACGACGACGGCGACAACGGTGCAGGGAACGCTCACCACCAGCACAACACCGATCAGGATGCCCACGACCGGCCAACCTATGGGCAGCCCACGCGACACGGCGAGGAGCCCGGTTACCAGCCACAGGGCACCGACCAGGGGTCCGGTGCGCAATAGCACCAGCGCCCAGCGATGCACCTGCGCGGTGGCCAGGATCGGCACGAACTGGGCCGCCAGCACGGTCGCCGCGCCGAACTCCTCGATCGCGCGGCCGGTTGCCTGGTCTGGTAGGTGGCCGCGGTCCAGGTGATCGGCGACCGCGTCGGCCAGGCCGTCACCGATCTCGGCGACGATCGCCGCGCGGGACCGCGCGGATGCCGGCACCACGGCGAGTGCCGCGTCCAGGTCGGACAAGTAGCGCTGGATCAGCTCGTCGCCCATGCCGGACCAGCATCGGTTCCGGGTGGGGCCAGCAACGCCGCGACTGCGGTGGCGAACTCGTGCCAGGCCGTGCGTTCGGCACCCAACCGGCGCTGCCCGGCCGGGGTCAGCTCGTAGACCCGACGGCGCCGGCCGGTGGTGTCGGTCCAGCTCGCGTGCACCAGCCCGGCTTGTTCCAGCCGGTGCAGGGCCGGGTAGATGGTGCCCTTGGGCAGATCGAACATGCCGTCGGTGCGGGTGCGTAGGGCCTCGATCACGCCGTATCCGTGCCGGGGTCCGTCGGCGAGCACGGCCAGCAGCAGCGCGTCCAGGTGGCCCTTGAGCGTCTCCGCCCTCATAGGTAGCAACACTACCCTTCGGTCGGAGGCCGGGGCTATGCTGACCCGGGAAGGGTAGTAACGCTACCCATGGGAGGTGGCGAGCCAGATGATGTCCGAAGCCGCTCGCGTGGTGGGAATCGAGGTCGGGTCCACCACCCCGCTGTTCCTAGCGGTTCTCGCCGTCCATGTGCCCAGCGCGGGTATTGCCGTGGTCAGCGGCGCTGTCGCGGCCCTGTCTGGGAAGCGTCCCGGACGGCATCCCCGCGCGGGAACGATCTACTACTGGTGTCTGACCATCACATTCGCGGCCTTGGCGGTGCTGTCGGCGCTGCGCTGGCCGCACGACGCCCATCTACTGGTCATCGGCGCTGTCGGCTACGGCGCGGCGAGCATCGGCGTACTGGCCCGGCGCCGCCGGTGGCGCGGCTGGCCGGTCTGGCCACGGGTACACGGCACCGGGATGGCCATCTCCTACATCGCGTTGCTCACCGGGTTCTACGTCGACAACGGCCCGAACCTGCCGGTCTGGGACCGGCTACCGCACCTGACCTACTGGCTGCTGCCGACTCTGATCGGAGTGCCTTTGTTGCTGCGCGCACTGCACCGTGCGACCGGCCGCGGCCGTCCGCAGCCCGATGGCCGCAGTCGGGCGGTCACCGGTGGGCGTCCATAGTGGACATAGTCGGCTCGTGCGGAACGGCGACCGTTTCCGCCTGTCGCGCGGTGATGTCGGGATAGAAGGCGCGGACTAGTAGCACGGCCAGCCCACCGCCGACGACCTGGGCGGCGAGGTACAGCGGTGCCGAGGACGGTGCGATACCGGCGAAGCTGTTGCTGAACATGCGGCCGATGGTGATGGCGGGATTGGCGAAGCTGGCCGAACTGGTGAACCAGTAGGCCGCGCCGATGTAGGCGCCCACGGCGGCCGGCGCTCGTTCCGCCCGTCCGGAGCGGGCCAGCGCGAAGATCACCAGGATCAGGCCAATCGTGGCAACTACCTCGGACAGCCCGTGCGCCAGCGTCGCGCGGTGGGTGGTGCTGATGCTCACGGCACTGGCACCGAACATCAGGTTCACCAGTACCGCGCCGCTGACACACCCGACGATCTGAATCGGCAGGTAGGCCAGCGCGTGCCGCCAGGGCAGCCCACCGAACGCGGCATCCACGAACGACACCACCGGGTTGAAGTGCGCGCCGCTGACCGGGCCGAACATGAGGATGATCGCGTACAGCCCGGCGGCGGTGGCGGCCGCGTTCTCGGTCAGCTCCAGCCCGGTGTCGTGCGGGGAGAGCCGCTGGGCGGCGATGCCCGAACCGATCACCAGCGCGGCCAGCAGCAGACTGCCCAGGTACTCGGCGAGCAGCTTGCGGGACAACGGCTGCGCCATTGTTTCTCCTTGCTTCATGCGAGCGCAGGGACGCCCAGCTCGTCCAGCAGTGCCCGGACTCGGTGCTCGATCTCGTCGCGCACCGGGCGGACGTCCTCGACCGATTTACCGGCTGGGTCGTCCAGTTCCCAGTCCAGGTAGCGCTTGCCGGGGAACACCGGGCAGGCGTCGCCGCAGCCCATCGTGATAACGACGTCGGCCGCCTGGACGATCTCGTCGGTCCACGGTTTCGGGAACTCGCTAGTGATGTCGATGCCGCGCTCGGCCATCGCGGCGATGGCGGAGGGGTTGATCTCGTAGCCCGGTTCGGAGCCGCCGGACCAGGCTACGGCACGGTCGCCGGCCAGGTGCTGGAAGAACCCCAGCGCCATCTGGGAGCGGCCGGCGTTGTGCACGCACAGGAACAACACCGTCGGCTTGCCGTCCTGGATGTGGCCCTCGACCTTGGCCAGGGCGTGCAGGCGTTGGCGGGCGAACCGCTCGGCCAGCAGCGGCAGGAAGTTCGGCACGGTGGCGCGGGAGGCGAACTGGTCGTAGCTGGAGTGCAGGAACCGTTCGATGGTCTCCCGTCCGAAGGTCCCGTCGAACTC
>Ga0070714_100001668_pt1 | contig 16149 bp, 16 predicted proteins | sample LARL83metaG_FD_65450 | JGI IMG/M metagenome (GOLD analysis project Ga0070714, IMG submission 65450) | Corn, switchgrass and miscanthus rhizosphere microbial communities from Kellogg Biological Station, Michigan, USA - LAR L8-3 metaG | ecosystem: Host-associated > Plants > Roots > Rhizosphere ...
CGCCTCGGCGACGCAACCGAAGCACACTACCGGCGCGCCGGCGATTCGTCGCCCGGCGCGCCGGTCGCGCATCGTGGGTGGGTCACGATGCCCATCATCACCTGGCTCACGGCCGCGTACGCTGCGGGGCTCCTCGCGGGCTTCGCGCCATTCGAACGCGACACGATTGCCCTCGCGTCGATCGCGGCCGTGACGCTCCTCGCCCTTGCCGCGATCGATGAGCGCGTGCCCGTCGTCGTCCCGTTCGGCTTCGCCGCGGGCGTGCTCGTCGCGTCGGCGACCACGCTTCCGCCCGCGCATTTCGGTCCGCCGCCGGAGGTGCCGGGCGCCGCGACTCGGCTCAGGCATCGCGCCGCGCGCGCCATCGACAGGGCCTTCGGCGACGACGCGCCGCTCGCGCGCGCGCTCCTCGTCGCGGATCAGCACGAGATCCCGGCCGAGATGAAGCGCACGTACGCCGACGCCGGCATCGTGCACATGCTCTCGATCTCGGGGATGCACGTCGCACTCATCGCGCTCGCGGTCTCGCTCGTCCTGCGCGCTCTGCGACTCTCGACCACCGCCGCCGCACTCGGCACCGCGCTTCTCATCGCGCTGTACGTCTACGTCCTCGGCATGCCACCGCCGGCCGTGCGCTCGGCGGTGATGCTGTGCGTCATCGCCGTCGGCCGAGCGGCGCAGCGCAACGTTTCGGCGTGGGCCGTCCTCGCCCTCGGCGCGCTCGCGCCGCTCGCCGCGCCCGCGACGGTGCTCGACGTCGGCTACCAGCTCAGCGTCGCCGGAATGGCAGGGCTCTTCGCATCGCGCGCCATCGTGCGGCGTTCGCGTATCCGTACGTGGGATGGCCGCGGCGCTGGCATCGCGCGTGCGCTCGTCGCCTCGTGCGTCGCGACGCTCGTCACCGCGCCGCTCGTCGCGGGAAGCTTCGGCCGGTTGTCGCTCGTTGCGCCGATCACCAACCTCGTCGCCGATCCGATTCTCGCGCTTGCACAACCGATGCTCTTCCTGGCGCTCGTCCTCGCACCGCTCCCCGCCGCGTCCGCGCTCGTCGCCGGTGCGGCGCATCCGCTTCTCGTCGCGTTCGACCGTGTCGCGCACCTCGGCGCGCGCATCCCGGGGGCCGCGATTCCCGTGCATCTTTCGACGATGGGACGCGTGCTCACCGGAACGGCCGCCATCGCCGCCGTCGTCGCATGCGAGAGCCGGCATCCGGCGCGCGCCGCCGCCGTTGCAATCGGAACGCTGGCGCTCGCGCTGTGGATCGCGTGAACGCGTCATTCTGGTCGCGACTCCGTCACGCCCTGGTGGGATCCCCGCTCGTGCTTCCAGCGGAGCTCCTGTCGGCGTATCCGGTACTCGCCGAGGCGCGGTGGCGGCGCGGTGGGCTTCCGCTCCGCATCGGCGGATGGTGCCTCGGCGCCAGCACCGTGGCGGGGTTCACGCTCGGTGGGACCGTTTTCATCGCGAGCGGCACGCCGTCTGCGCGACTTCTCCTCCACGAGCTGGCGCATGTCCGGCAGTTCCGGGACGCCAAAAGCTTCCCCGTACGTTACCTTTGGGAGTCCTTGCTGCACGGGTACGCCCGGAACCGCTTCGAAGCTGAAGCCGATCAGTTCGCCGAGGAGGTCCTATGGTCAGGCACACCGCGACGTCCGTCGTAACCATCGAGCGGTACATCATCGAGCAGGAGCGACTGTACCCCGAGGCGACCGGTGAGCTCTCCGGCCTCCTCTACGACATCGCGCTGGCCGCCAAGATGATCGCCAACAAGGTCCGCATGGCGGGCCTGGCCGACATCATCGGCGCAACGGATCACCAGAACGTGCAGGGTGAGATCCAGCAGAAGCTGGACGTCATCGCCAACGACATGATCATCAAGGCGATGGACCACACCGGTCGCCTCTGCGCCATGGCGTCGGAGGAAGAGCCGGACATCATCGCCATCCCGGATCATTTCCGCTGCGGCAAGTATCTGCTCATGTTCGACCCGCTCGACGGCTCATCGAACATCGACGTGAACGTGCCCGTCGGAACGATCTTCTCCGTCGTTCGGAAGATCACGCGCGGCTCCAAGGGCGAGCTCGAGGATGCGCTGCAGCCCGGCCGGCGCCAGGTCGCCGCGGGGTACATCATCTACGGCTCCAGCACGATGATGGTGTACACGACGGGGCAGGGCGCGCACGGCTTCACGCTCGATCCGCAGATCGGCGAGTTCCTCCTGTCGCACCCCGACATCCGCATCCCGGAGCGTGGGCGCTATCTCTCGGTCAACGACTCGTACGAGCAGGTGTGGGACGAGCCCACGCGCGCGCTCATGCGGCGCTATCGCGGCATGGACGGCGGGCGCGAGCCGATGAACGTGCGCTACGTCGGCTCGCTCGTCGCCGACTTCCATCGCAACCTACTGGGCGGCGGTCTCTTCGCGTATCCCGCGAACACCAAGAGCCCCCGCGGCAAGCTGCGTCTCCTGTACGAGGCGAGCCCGCTCTCATTCGTCGTCGAGCAGGCCGGCGGGATGGCCACCGACGGGACGCGCCGCATCCTCGACATCGAGCCCACCGAGCTGCACCAGCGGACGCCGCTCTTCATCGGCTCCAAGGACGACGTCCTCCTCGCGCAGCAGATGCTGAGCCGCGAGCCGGCCGTCGCCGGCACCGCCTGAGCACGGAGCGTCGCGCGAGCGTGGCCGAATCTCCCGGCAAGCGGCAAGGCGCCGATAATCAGCGCGCCGACGCGCGCACGACGCCGTCCGGCATCCCAGTCGAGACAGTCTACCGCCCCGAAGACGCGCACGTCGATTACGCGCGCGACCTCGGTGATCCTGGCGCGTACCCGTTCACGCGCGGCGTGCAGTCGACGATGTACCGTGGCCGGCTCTGGACGATGCGCCAGTACGCGGGCTTCGGCACGGCCGAGGAGACGAATGCGCGCTTCCGTCTCCTCCTCGACCGCGGGCAGACCGGACTCTCGGTCGCCTTCGATCTCCCCACGCAGATGGGGATCGACTCGGACAGTCCGCGCGCGCTCGGCGAGGTCGGACGCGCCGGCGTCGCGATCGACACGGTCGAGGACATGCACGCGCTCCTCGCCGGCATCCCGCTCGACACCGTCTCGACGTCGATGACGATCAACGCGACGGCGGCGACGCTGCTCGCGATGTACATCGTCGTCGCGGAGGAGCGCGGGATTCCGCGCGAGAAGCTGAGCGGGACGATCCAGAACGACATCCTGAAGGAGTACATCGCCCGCGGGACGTACATCTACCCGCCGCGGCCGAGCCTCGATCTCATCGCCGAGATATTTCGCTTCTGCGCGGCCGAGGTGCCGCGCTGGAATCCCATCTCCATCAGCGGCTACCACATCCGTGAGGCCGGCGCGACGGCGGTGCAGGAGCTCGCCTTCACGTTCGCCAACGCGATGGAGTACGTGCGTCGCGCGGTGGAAGCGGGGCTTCCGGTCGACACGTTCGCGCCCCGGCTGTCGTTCTTCTTCGCGGCGCACAACGATCTCTTCGAGGAGGCCGCGAAGTTCCGCGCCGCGCGGCGCATGTACGCGCGGCTCATGCGCGACCGCTTCGGCGCGTCGGAGGCGAGCTGCCGCATGCGCTTCCACACGCAGACCGGCGGCGTGACGCTCACGGCGCAGCAGCCGCTCAACAACGTCGTGCGCGTCACGGTGCAGACGCTCGCGGCGACGCTCGGCGGGACGCAGTCGCTGCACACCAACGGCTACGACGAGGCGCTCGCGCTCCCGACGGCCGAGGCCGCGACGCTCGCGCTGCGCACGCAGCAGATCGTCGCATACGAGTCGGGCGTCGCGAACACCGTCGATCCGCTCGCTGGGAGCTACTATGTCGAGTCGCTCACGGACGATCTCGAGCGGCGCGCGATGGAGCTGATCACGAAGGTCGACGAGCTCGGCGGGGCGGAGCAGGCCGTCGCCGCCGGATTCTTCCAGGAAGAGATCGCGCGCAGCGCGTACGAGTTCCAGCTCCGCGTCGAAGGGGGCGAGACGGCGATCGTCGGCGTGAACCGCTTCACCGACGATGCGCCGCCGCCCTCGATCCCGTCGCCCGACTACTCCGCGCTCGAGCGCGATCAGGTGGCGCGGCTCGCGCGCGCGAAGGCGGCGCGCGACGAGGAGCAGGTGAAGACGGCGCTCCTCGGCCTCGGTGAGGCCGCGGGCGCGCGTGAGGCGGGGGATGCCGCGGTCCAGTTGATGCCCCTGATCGTCGGCGCCGTTCGCGCCCGCGCTTCCGTGGGCGAGATCTCGGACGCGCTCGCCGCGCGCTGGGGAACGTACCGTCCCGCCGACTGATTCTTTTCGAACAACTGTTCGAAGCCGTTGAGTGCCCGGTGCGCTCCTCGTAAATTGCGAGGCTGCACCAACTTCGCTTATGCCCACCTACGAGTTCAGCTGCCCGGAAGGGCACGACTTCGAGAAGTTCTATCGAACCATCTCGGCCGCCCCGACCGAGGTCGAATGCCCCGTCTGCGGTCGCCCCGCGACCCGGAACATCTCCGGGGGCGCCGGGCTCCTCTTCAAGGGGTCGGGCTTCTACATCACCGACTACGGGAAGGACGGGAAGAAGGACCAGAAGAGCGCCCCGTCCAGCGCGTCGAGCTCCGCGAAGAGCGACGCCGCGAAGTCGGATTCCAGCGCGACCAAGAACGATTCCTCGTCGAGTGCCTCGAGCGCTTCCAACACGTCGTCCACCAAGAGCAGCGAGTGAACTTCCAGGAGCGGATCCGCGCCGAGCTTCGCCGCGCGGCGCGTGACCTCGGCGCGCCCGACGACTTCGAGCCCGTCATCGAGCGCCCGCGCGATCCCGCGATGGGCGACTGGGCATCGAATGCGGCGATGGTGCTCGCCCGCCCGCTGAAGAAGAAGCCCATCGAGATCGCGAACGCGCTGCGCGACGCACTGCACCTGGCCGACGCCGGCGTGTCGGCGGTCGAGATCGCGGGCCCCGGCTTCATGAACTTCCGTCTCGCGCCGGACGCCGTGGCGGAGACCGTGCGCGAGATCGTCGCGTCGAACGAGTCGTACGGCCGTGCGCGCGTCGGCGAGGGCTGTCCGGTGGTCGTGGAGTTCGTGTCGGCAAATCCCACGGGCCCGCTGCACGTCGGCCACGGGCGCCAGGCGGCGCTCGGCGACGCGATCTCGACGCTGCTGGAATGGACCGGGTGGCGCGTCGCGCGCGAGTTCTACTACAACGACGCCGGCGTGCAGATCGAGAATCTCGCGACGAGCGTCGAGGCGCGCATGCGCACGCATCTCGGCACGCCCACGGACATTCCCGAGGGCGGGTATCACGGCGAGTACATCGGCGAGATCGCGACGAACTTCCTCGGCGAGATCCCCGGCGCGGGGATGTCGAGCGATCGCGACGTGATTCGTCGCTACGCGGTGAACGCACTGCGTGCCGAGCAGGATCTCGACCTCAAGGCATTCGGCGTGAAGTTCGACACGTACTATCTCGAGTCGAGCCTCTACACCGACGGCAAGGTCGAGGAGACCGTGCAGCGGCTGGTCGACGCCGGCGCGACGTACGAGTCCGAAGGCGCGCTCTGGCTGCGCACGACGCCGTACGGCGACGACAAGGATCGCGTCATGCGCAAGCGCGACGGGACGTACACGTACTTCGTGCCCGACGTCGCGTATCACGTGACGAAGTGGCAGCGCGGCTACACGCGCGCGATCAACGTGCAGGGCGCCGATCACCACGGTACGACGACGCGCGTGCGCGCCGGGCTGCAGGCGATGGACGTCGGGATTCCACAGGGATATCCCGAGTACGTCCTGCACCAGATGGTGACGGTGGTGAAGGAAGGCGAGGAGGTGAAGATCTCCAAGCGCGCGGGGAGCTACGTCACCGTGCGCGACCTGATCGCGTGGGTCGGGCGCGACGCGGTCCGCTACTTCTTCCTCATGCGCAAGGCCGACTCACCGCTCGTCTTCGACGTCGATCTCGCGCAGAAGCAGTCGGAGGAGAATCCCGTCTACTACGTGCAGATGGCGCACGCGCGCATGTGCGGCATCTTCCGCGTGGGCGAGATCGATCGCGAGTCGTTCGACGCCGCGGGGAGCGACCTCACGCCGCTCGTCGAGCCCGAGGAACAGGCGCTGATCAAGCAGCTGCTCGAGTTCCCGGCGATGGTCGCCGGTGCGGCGGAGTCGCTCGAGCCGCAGCGCGTCACGACGTACGCGCTCGAGACCGCCCGTCTCGCGCACCTCTGGTATCACAAGCACCACGTGCTGGGCGAGCCCGAGCCAATCATGCGCGCACGGCTCGCGCTCGCGCGCGCGGCGCAGATCGTCATCCGGAACACGCTGCAGCTCCTTGGCATCACGGCGCCCGAGCGCATGTGACGCTCGTGCACGCGTCCGCGCGCGACCGCGCGTGACGCTCACTCACCTTCTCGCACATCATCAGTGACGCCCGTTCTCGTCGTCGGCTCCATCGCGCTCGACTCCGTGCAGACGCCGTTCGGCAAGGCCGACGACGTCCTCGGCGGATCCGGCACCTTCTTCTCCGCCTCGGCGAGCCACCTCACCGACGTGCAGCTCGTCGGCGTCGTGGGGAACGACTATCCCCTCGACCAGCTCCGTCAGCTCGAGAAGCGCAACGTCGATCTGAGCGGGATCGAGCAGGCGGACGGGCCGTCGTTCCGCTGGCGCGGGCGCTACCGTCACGATCTCAACTCGGCGGAAACGCTGGAGACGCACCTCGGCGTCTTCTCGCACTTCCAGCCGAAGATCCCGGCGAAGTGGAGCGAGCCCGAGTTCCTCTTCCTCGCGAACATCGATCCGCGACTGCAGCTCGCGGTGCTGAAGCAGGTGAAGCGGCCGCGACTCGTCGCGTCGGACACGATGAACTTCTGGATCGAGAGCCGGCGCCCCGAGCTGCTCGAGGTCATCAAGCACGTCGATCTCCTCACGCTCAATGACGGCGAGGCGCGCCAGCTCACCGAGCAGACGAACCTCGTGAAGGCCGCGCGCTGGATCATGGATCGCGGCCCCAAGCACGTCATCATCAAGAAGGGCGAGCACGGCGCGTTCCTGTTCCGCGAGAACAACATCTTCTTCGCGCCCGCCTATCCGCTGGAGAGCGTCTTCGATCCGACCGGTGCGGGCGACTCGTTCGCCGGCGGCTTCATCGGCTATCTCGCGCGCACGGGTGATCTCAGCGACGCGAACATGCGCCGCGCCGTCGTGTACGGCTCGGCGATGGGATCGTTCGCCGTCGAGAAGTTCTCGATCGAGCGGCTCATGACGGTGAAGAAGGACGAGATCGACCAGCGCGTGCGCGACTTCCGGCAGCTCGTCGCGTTCGACGAGGAGATGAGTGGATGAGCGACGGCACGGGCGCGAATTCGACGTCACTCGATTATCGCACGGCGGGCGTCGACGTCGAGGCGGGTGACGAGGCCAAGCGCCGCATCCGCTCGCTGGTCGAGTCCACGTACACCGCCGGCGTGCGCGGCGCGTTCGGCGCGTTCGGTGGGATGTTCCGCCTCCCGACGAACATCGATCACCCGGTGCTGGTGTCGTCCGCCGATGGCGTGGGGACCAAGCTCAAGACGGCGATCGAGGCGGGGAAGCACGACACGGTCGGCCACGATCTCGTCAATCACTGCGTCAACGACGTGCTCGTGCAGGGCGCGGTGCCGCTCTTCTTTCTCGACTACGTCGCGTTCGGCGCGCTCGACGCCGACGTGCTCGAGCAGATCGTCGCCGGCGTCGCGGCTGGGTGTCGCGAGAACGGCTGCGCGCTCCTGGGTGGTGAGACGGCGGAGATGCCGGGCGTCTACACGCCGCCCGACTACGACCTCGCCGGCTTCATCGTCGGCGCGGTGGGCGAGGCCGATACGCTCGGACCGTCGCGCGTGCATCTCGGCGACGTCCTCATCGGGCTCGCGAGCAGCGGACTGCACACGAATGGCTACTCGCTCGCGCGCCGCATCGTGAGCGAGCGCATGGGACTGCGCGCGCACGATCCGTTTCCCGGGCTCGGCGTCTCCGTCGCCGACGCGCTCCTGCGCGTGCACACGTCGTATCTCGCCGCGCTGCGCCCGGTGCTCAAGCGCGTGCACGCGCTCGCGCACATCACCGGCGGCGGGATCCCTGGCAACCTCGATCGCGCGCTCCCGTCCGAGGTGGACGCGATCGTGCATCTGGACGCCTGGACGGTGCCGGAGCTCTTCACGCGGCTGCAGGAGGCGGGTGGCGTCCCTCGTGACGACATGTTCCGAACGTTCAACATGGGGATCGGGATGATCGCCATCTGTGCCCGCGAGGAGGCCGACGTCGTCATCCAGAGTGCCACGCGCGCCGGAATCGGTGCGTGGACGATTGGCGACGTGCGCCCCGGAACGGGGCGCGTCATCCTGGCGTGAGGAAAGGGAACATGCAGCTTCGTATGTGGATTGGCGCGACGGGCCTCGTGCTCGGCGCGATCGCGTTCGCGTCGCCGGCATCGGCGCAGGGAGGCGGGATCGACCCGCAGTGCACTCCCGGCACGGTCACCGGTGGCATCCCGAATCAGCAGGCGGCGGTGCAGGACGCCTGTCAGAAGGCGATGGATCTGTTCCAGTACATGGCGCCGCAGCTCGGCGTCACGGTCGCGGGTGGCAACGCGACGATCGGCGTCGGCGGCACGATCGGCGGTCTCGGCCACATCTATGTCAGCGGCCGCGCCAACATCGTGCAGTCCGATCTGCCGCAGGTGGATCAGGTGACCCCGTCGGTGATGGGGGCGCAGCGCAGCACGTATCCCACGCGCTCGCAGATCATCGGCATTCCGGCGCTCGATGCGTCGATCGGGATCTTCCGCGGCATTCCGATGGGGCTCACGAACGTCGGCGGCCTCGACCTCCTCGTGAGTGCGACGTACCTCCCGTCGTTCAGCTCGGGATCGCTCGACGTGCGCGTCCCGAACGGCTCGTTCAAGTTCGGCGGCGGTGCGCGACTCGGGCTCATCCAGGAGACGCCGTTCCTTCCCGGCATCGCGGTGACGTATCTGCGCCGCGGGCTGCCGACGGTCGATCTCGTCGCGAACAGCGGAAACGACACGCTGCGCGTGACCGGCGTGAACGTGAACACGGACGCGGTGCGTCTCGTCGTCAGCAAGAATCTGTTCCTGTTCGGCCTCGCCGCGGGCGTGGGCGAGGATCACTACGATTCGCGCGCGTCGGTGTCGGCCTATGTCGCGCCGCGCACGCTCGGCGCGTCGCTCGTCTCGCCCGCATCGACGGCCGGTCCGTACGCGATGAAGCAGACGCTGAGCCGCACGACGTACTTCGTGGATGGCTCCCTCAACCTGCCACTCGTGCGGCTCATCGGCGAGATCGGGCACACGACCGCCAACTCGATCGCGACGTACAACTCGTTCTCGGGGAGCCCGGCGGGCGCCGCGCGGACGTACGGCGCGGTCGGCGTACGGCTTGGCCTCTGACGGGCAGGGAGCCGAGCGCGTGAGCGCGGCGCGCGACGAGAGGTTCATGCGTCGCGCGCTCGCGCTCGCCGTGCGAGGGTGGGGACAGACGGCGCCGAACCCGATGGTCGGCGCCGTCGTCGTTCGTGGCGACGAGATCGTCGGCGAGGGATGGCACGAGCGGTACGGCGAGGCGCACGCCGAAGTGAACGCGCTGCGCGCCGCGGGCGAGCGTGCGCGCGGCGCGACGCTGTACGTGACGCTCGAGCCGTGCAATCACTGGGGCAAGACGCCACCGTGCGTCGACGCGACGATCGCGGCAGGCATCGCGCGCGTCGTCGCCGCGACCGCGGATCCGGGTGTGGAATCCGGGAGCGGCGCCGCGCGGCTGCGCGAAGCCGGCGTCGACGTCGCGATGGGCGTGTGCGAGCGCGACGCGCGCGAGCTCAACGCGCCCTTCTTTCACGCGGTGCGGTCGGTTCGCCCGTGGGTGACGCTCAAGCTCGCGGTCTCGATCGACGGCGCGATCGCTGACTCGGAGCGAAGCGCCGGATGGCTCACCAACGAGGCGTCGCGCGCCGAGGTGCAGCGCATGCGTGCGTGCGCCGACGCGATCGCCGTCGGCCCCGGCACGATGATGCACGACACGCCGCGGCTCACCGTGCGGGGGGCCGTGCAGCCGCGCGTCGCGCCGTTGCGCGTGGTCTTCGACCCCGCGGGGGAGATTCCGCCGGATCGAACAACTGTTCGACAGGGTGAGCCGGAGTGGATCGTCGCGCGTGAGGCGAGGCTGGAGGACGCGTTGCACGCGCTGCGCGTGCGCGGCGTGCAGTCGCTGCTCGTGGAGGGTGGAGCGGGGATCGCGTCGGCGTTGCTCGACGCGGACCTGGTTGATCGGCTCGTTATCTTTCAGGCACCGATCATCCTCGGTGCGGGAGCGCTGCATGCGTTCGCGCGCGCACTCCCGCGGCGCGTCCACGACGCGACGCGCTACGACGTCGTCCGCCGCGAGGCGTTCGGCGACGATCTCATGACGATCTACGCCCTTCACGCTGTTTGAATGTTCACCGGACTGGTTGACGACGTCGGCACCATCGAGCAGGTCGCCGAGACGGGCGACGGGCGCGAGCTGCGCATTCGCTGCCGGTACGACGACCTGCGCGACGGCGAGAGCATCGCGGTCAACGGCGCCTGTCTCACCGTGCTGTCGCATGGCGCCGGGTCGTTCACCGTCGCCGCGATCGTGACGACGCTCGGCCGCACGACCATCGGCGACTGGAGCGCGGGGGACCGCGTCAATCTCGAGCGCGCGCTGCGCGCGGGCGACCGGCTCGGTGGGCACATCGTGCAGGGGCACGTGGACGGCGTCGGCAGCGTGCTCGCGGTGGAAGAGCGCGACGACGCGCTCGTCGCCGACATCGAGGTTCCGGCGGAGCTCGTGCCGCTGCTCGTCCCGCATGGATCGGTCGCGGTGGACGGCGTGAGTCTCACCGTCAACGCGCTCCCGACCGACGGCGTGCTGCAGATCTCACTCATCGACTACACGCGCCGCCACACGACGCTCGGCGCTCTCGCACCGGGACAGCGCGTCCACGTCGAGGGCGACGTGATCGGGAAGTTCGTGCAGCGGCTGGTGGCTCCTTACGCGGAGGCGCGCGCATGAGCGCGACGACGTTCGGCACCGTGGAGCAGGCGCTCCGCGACATTGCGGTCGGCAAGATGGTCATCGTCGCGGACGACGACGATCGCGAGAACGAGGGCGATCTCATCTGCGCGGCGGAGAAGGTCACGCCGGAGATCGTGAACTTCATGATCCGCCGCGCCGGTGGCCTCATCTGTCTCGCGCTGACGTCCGAGCGCGCCGCGCATCTCGACCTCCCGCAGATGAGCGAGTTCAACACCGAGGGGCAGCGCACCGCCTTCACGGTGAGCATCGACGCGGCGCCGCGCTTCGGCGTGACGACGGGGATCAGCGCGCAGGATCGCGCGACGACGATCCAGGTCGCGGTCGCGCCGAACGCCGATCGCGCCGACCTCCGCCGCCCGGGGCACGTCTTCCCCCTGCGCGCGCGCGAGGGTGGCGTGCTGCAGCGCGTCGGCCACACCGAGGCTGCGGTCGATCTCGCGCGCCTGTGCGGGCTCACGCCGGCGGGCGTCATCTGCGAGATCCTCAACGAGGACGGCACCGCGGCGCGTCGTCCGGAGCTCGAGAAGTTCGCGCGCGAACACGACCTCACGTTCATCACGGTCGCGCAGCTCGTGGCGTATCGGCTGCGCACGGAGCGGCTCGTCCATCGCGTCGCCGAGGCGCGGCTCCCGACCGAGCATGGCGAGTGGCGCATCGTCGGTTACCGGAACGACGTCGATCAGCACGAGCACGTCGCGCTCGTGCACGGCGACGTCGCCGACCAGTCCGGCGTGCTCGTGCGCATGCACTCCAAGTGTCTCACGGGCGACGTCTTCCACTCGCAGCGCTGCGATTGCGGTTGGCAGCTCGAGACGGCGATGGAGATGATTCGCCGCGAGGGGCGCGGCGTGATCGTGTATCTCGATCAGGAAGGGCGCGGCATCGGGCTGCTCAACAAGCTGAAGGCGTACCAGCTCCAGGACGAGGGAAAGGACACCGTCGAGGCGAACGAAGCGCTCGGCTTCGGTCCGGACCTGCGCAACTACGGCATCGGGGCGCAGATCCTGCTCGACCTCGGGCTGCGCTCGATGCGCGTCCTCACCAACAATCCGCGCAAGCTCGTCGGCCTCGAGGGATACGGGCTGCACGTGGAGGATCGCGTGCCCATCGTTCCGCCCGAGACACCCGAGAACGCGGAATATCTCAAGACCAAGCAGGCGAAGCTCGGGCACTTGCTCGCGTCGTAAGCGGTCGCACCACAACGCATCCATGGCAGAGTTCACCGGCACACCGCGCGGCGCGGGGCGACGCATCGCCGTCGTCGTGAGTCGCTTCAACGAATCGATCACCCAGCGCCTGCACGACGGCGCGCTCGACGCGCTGCTGCGGCATGGCGTCGCGCTCGACGACGTCGACGTCATCTGGGTGCCTGGCGCGTGGGAGATCCCGATCGCCGCGCGCGCGGCGCACGTCGCGGGTGACTACGAGGGGATCATCGCGCTCGGCGCCGTGATCCGCGGCGAGACGCCGCACTTCGACTTCGTCGCGGGTGAGGCGTCGCGCGGCCTGGCGCAGCTCTCGGCGGAGTACGAGCTCCCCGTCGGCTTCGGTCTGCTCACGTGCGACACGATGGCGCAGGCCGAAGCGCGCGCCGGGGGCGAGCACGGCAACAAGGGGTGGGACGCGGCGCTCGCGCTCCTCGAGACGCTCGACGTGATCGACCAGTTCCAGCCGCACGATGCGGATTGAATCGCGCGCGCGCTCACGCGCGCTGCAGGCCGTCTACGCGTGGGACGTGCGCGGCAACGTCGCGCTCGACCGCATCGCGCAGCAGGTGTGGGACGACCTCGCGGTGAGCCAGGACGAGCGCAAGCTCGCCGGCATCCTCGTCCGCGCGCTCCTCGCGCACGGCGCGGAGATCGACGCGACGCTCACCGAGCTCACGACGAACTGGCGCCTGCAGCGCCTCGGCGCGATCGAGCGATCCGTCCTGCGCCTCGCGGCGGCGGAGCTCGACAGCGGCATCACGCCACCGCGCGTCGTCATCAAGGAGGCGGTGCGGCTCGCCGAGCGATACGGAACGCCGGCGAGCGCGAAGTTCGTCAACGGCGTGCTCGACGCGTACGCGCGGCGGCAGGGATTGCTGTAGCCCTTGCGCATCCTCGTCGTCAACTGGCAGGATCGCGAGAATCCGCACGCCGGTGGCGCGGAGCTACACCTGCATGAAGTGTTCGGTCGCATCGCCGCGGCCGGCCATCGCGTCGACCTTCTCTGTTCCGGCTTCGCCGGCGCGAGCGCGAGCGCGACGATCGACGGCATTCAGGTGCATCGCGTGGGATCGCGATTCACGTTTCCGCTGCACGCGCGCCGTGCATACGAGAAGCTGGCCGCCGCGACGAGCTACGACGTCGTCGTCGAGGATCTGAACAAGATCCCGCTGTACATGCGACGCTGGAAGCCGCGTCGCCTCGTCGTGCTCACGCATCACCTGTTCGGCGCGACGGCGTTCCGTGAGGAGTCGATTCCGATCGCCGCAGCCACGTGGCTCGCCGAGCGGCCGCTGGGGCTCGCGTATGCGGGTGTCCCGTTCGAGGCCGTGAGCCAGAGCACGCGTGACGATCTGATCGCGCGCGGCATCCCCGCGGCCACCATCCGCGTGATCTACAACGGGGTGGACGTCGAGACGCTCACACCTGATCCGAACGAACGTTCTGCGCAACCACTTTTCTCCTACCTCGGCCGGCTCAAGCGGTATAAACGCGTGGATCTCGTTATCCGTGCGTTCGCGCTGCTCGAGGCGCCGGACGCGCGGCTGGAGATCGCCGGCAAGGGTGACGACCGTGACCGACTCGAGCGACTCGTTGCCAGGCTCGGCCTCGACGACCGCGTCCGTTTCCGAGGATACATCACCGAAGCGCAGAAACGTGAGCTGCTGAGGCGGTCGTGGGCTACGGTCCTCGCCTCTCCCAAAGAGGGGTGGGGGATCAGTAACTTGGAATCGGCGGCGTGTGGGACGCCGGTCGTCGCCGCCGACTCGCCCGGGATTCGCGAGTCGGTGGTGGATGGCGAGACGGGGTTCCTCGTGCCAGGATCCGATGTCGCGGCGTATGCCGCGGCGATGCGCGGCCTGGTCGAGTCCCCGACGCTCGTCCAGACGCTCGGCAGCAACGCACGACGCTTCGCGGAGACGTTCACATGGGAGCGCGCCGCGCGAGAGACGCTCGATCATCTGCACCGCGTAGTGGCGGGAGGGAACGATGGAGATCCATTTCCACGGACATCAGACGGAGATCACTGACGGGCTGCGCTTCCGCGCGGCCGAAGGCGCGCGAAAGCTCGCCGAGCATCTCCAGCGCGCCGTCGACGCTGACATCTGGTTCGGCGAGGACGGCGTGATGAAGACCGTGGAAATCGTGCTTCGAGCTCCCAGATACAAGAGCCTCGTCGCGAAGTCCGCGGCGAAGTTTCACGAAGCCGCGCTCACGGACACGATCGCGAAGCTCGATGCGCAGATTCGCAAGCTCAAGATGGAGAAGAAGCGGCAGGTGAAGGGCGCCGAGCTCCGAGCGTGAATCGCGCCCCGACGGTCGGCGAGCTGTTCGAGCGCCTCTCGGCGCCGCTGCGCCTGGAAGATCTGGGCGGCGGCGTCGGGATGGATCGCGTGGTTCCGGGGCCCGACATCTCGAGCCCCGGACTCGCGCTTGCCGGCTACGTCGGGCGCTTCGTGTCGGATCGACTGCAGGTGCTCGGCGAGACCGAGGTCACCTATCTCGACGCGCTGCCGCAGAGCAAGCGGCGCGAGATCATCGAGCTGTTCTTCTCGTTCCATCTCCCCGTCGTCTTCGTCACGAAGGGACAGGAGCCGCCCGAGGGGATGCGCGAGGCGGCGCTGGCCACCGGCACGCCGCTCATCCGCACCGCACTCAAGACCGCGGATTTCTATCGCGGCATCAAGCCGGTGCTCGAGGATCTCTTCGCGCCGTCGGCGACGCTGCACGGCTCGCTCGCGGACGTGTACGGCGTGGGCCTCTTCTTCACGGGGCGAAGCGGGATCGGCAAGTCGGAGTGCGTACTCGATCTCGTCGAGCGGGGCCACCGGCTCGTCGCCGACGATCTGGTCGTGGTGTCCCGTCGCGGCAACGACGTGCTGATCGGACGCGGTCACGAGCTCGCGGCGCATCACATGGAGATCCGCGGGATCGGCCTCATCAACGTCCCGTCGGTCTTCGGCATCCGGTCGGTCCGGCAGCAGAAGCGCATCGAGGTCGTCGTGCACCTGGAGCCGTGGGATCGGACCGCGCCGGTCGAGCGCACCGGTCTCGACGCGATCACGACGACGATTCTCGACGTCGAGATCCCGAAGATCACGATCCCGCTCAATCCCGGGAAGAACATCACGGTCATCGCGGAAGTGATCGCGATGAACCACCTCTTACGCTACTCCGGCGTGCACGCGGCGGAGCAGTTCAACGATCGACTCATTCAGCGCATGCAGAAGGCCGCCGCGATCCGGCAGTATCTGCAGGAGGACCTGGAGTAGATGACCGACGCGAATCACGTTCCGCGACGCGCGATCGTCACGGGACACGGCGCCTTTCCGGACGGTCTCGTCTCGGCGGTCCAGCAGATCACGGGGCGGGGCGAGATGATCGTCCCGTTCTCGAATGCGGGGCTCGGGCGCGAGGAGATCGAGACGGGGCTGCGCGACTGCATCGAGCAGTCGCGCGCGACGGTCGTCTTCACCGATCTGCCGGGCGGGAGCGCGACGCTCGCCGCGCGGCGCATCCTGCGCGACATGCCTTCGCTCACGATCGTGACGGGCGCCAATCTCGCGACGCTCGTCGACTTCGTCTTCGCCGACGAGGGGATGTCGGCCGCCGAGGCGGCGGCGCACGCGGCGGAGCGCGGGCGCGTTGCGCTCGCGACAGTGCACGCCTGACGCGATGCCGATCGCGCTCTTCCGCATCGACGATCGCCTGGTGCATGGCCAGGTCGTCGTCGGCTGGGGACAGCCGCTCAAGCTCGGCTTCATCGTCCTCGCCGACGACGACGTCGCGGCGGAGGAGTGGGAGCAGGAGCTGTATCG
>Ga0070714_100001669_pt1 | contig 16146 bp, 15 predicted proteins | sample LARL83metaG_FD_65450 | JGI IMG/M metagenome (GOLD analysis project Ga0070714, IMG submission 65450) | Corn, switchgrass and miscanthus rhizosphere microbial communities from Kellogg Biological Station, Michigan, USA - LAR L8-3 metaG | ecosystem: Host-associated > Plants > Roots > Rhizosphere ...
CGTCGCGCGGGCCTCGAACGCGTCGGCGTCATAGGGGCGGTCGTTCTCCTTGGCCCGCATCAGCTCGATCAGGTCGTCTGGCCTGGCGATGCTGCCCGTGTGCGTGGTCAGGATCCGGTCTGTGCTCGTCTGCACGGCGAGTCCCTTCGTGTCCCTCGGGTCTGGCGTGTCATACTTTATAATATAAAGTTAGCGACAGACGGCAAGCGATATCACGCTGCGTGCTCATTCATGACCGGGGAACACCGTGACGTATGGCGATCCAGCCCAGGGCGCGACGACGAAGGCCGACGGCGCTTACCTGGAGATGCGGAACCAGATACTCCTTGGCACGCTCGAGCCGGGCAGCCGGGTCGACTACGTGCAGCTTTCTGCCGCCCTTGGCGTCTCCATCACTCCCCTGCGCGAAGCCCTCCGCCGGCTTGAGGCAGACCACCTGGTCATACGCAACGCGCACCGGGACGTGGTGGTCGCACCGCGAACCCGGGAGGAGGCGACCGAGCTCGTCACCGTCCGGCGGGAGCTCGACCTGCTCGCGGCGCGGCTCGCGGCCGCGGAGATGACGGGGGAGGAACTAGCCGCGGCGCGGGAACTGGTCGCCAGCCGGGACGAGAACGAAGCGCTCCGCTACCTGCGGGACGCCGGGCTGCCGGTGGCGGTTGGCGGCGTGCACAACGTCAACCGGGCGTTCCACCGCATGGTCTACTGCGGGTCGCACAACCAGGTGCTGATCCAGTACCGGGACGCGATCTCGACCAGGACGGAGCGGTACGTCATCATGGCGCGCCAGCTCAGCAAGGTCCCGGCGGGCACGTACCGTTCGCTGCACGAGCGGCTGCTAACGGCGCTTGCGGCCCGCGACGCGGCTGCCGCCACGGACCTCATGCGCGCTCACTACCGGGAGCTCGACCTCGACTTCGCTAGCGTGATCTTCGGCCAGGCGCCGGCCGCCTCGCTCGCCTGGCCGACAGGGTGACCCGGCAGGGTTACCCGGCGCGGTGGGTGACGGCGCCGTCCACCATGGTCAGCCGGATCGGGGCGGCGGCCAGCCGCTTGACCAGGTCGTCAGGGATGGTCTCCAGGTGCTCGACGCGGTGCCGCACGCCCCCGGTGCCCGCGCCGTCCAAGGTGTCGATGACGTGCCGCACCCCCGCGTCGCCGATGGCGTGGGTGCAGGTCTGCACCCCCGCCGCGGCGAGGTAGCGGACCGCCCGCGTGTACTCGCCCGGCGGGCCGCAGGGCCGAAGGTCCATTGGTTGACTGGCTTTCGGCACTGTTTCACCTGGCTGGGCACGGCCACGCTGAAGGTAGCGGAGTGCCGGCGCCCGCTGGCCGCGCTACCGGAATCTGGAGGTGGCCATGGCGGCTAGGGCCGGCGATCCGGTGGCCGGCGGCAAACAGCGAGAGACCCGGGCGGCCGACGTGGACCGCGACCAGGTGGCAGGCCTCCTCGGGGCGGCCTACACCGAGGGCCGGTTGTCCAAGGACGAGTACGACGCCAGGCTGGGTGCCGCATTGTCGGCGCGTACCTAGGTAGCTCTCAAGTTCCACATTGCCCTAGCGGCCCCTTACCCTGGGGCCGGCTGGGCGGCCGGGCTCTCGTGGTGGACGGCGGCGAGCAGGGCGGCGTAGCAGCGGACGAGCGCCGCGTGCTCGAGCGGTAGCAGCTCGCTGTCCGGGTGGCAGCCTTGCCTGATCCACTCGTCTGACCGGTCCATGGCCCGGGCCCGGTGCACCGCGGCCGGGCGCACCGCGGACTCGGGCTCGTTGTACAGGTAGCGGTACAGGCTGGTGAGGGACTCCACCAGTTCCTCGGGAGGCTCCGCGTGGGCGGCCGCGAGCGGGTCGTCCTTGTGCTGGCCCTCGCGGTGCACGCGCCACCAGTCGACCTCGAGTTCGGCGGCCTTGGCCGGGTCGGCGGGCTCGCCGTGGACACTCGCCACCAGGGCATAGAACCGGCGCATGCAGGCTACGGCCCGCTCGGGGTCGTTGTCGGGATACGGCGCCCACAGCTGGTTGGCCCGTAGTACGAGCCAGGCGCCGCGCAGCGTCTGGGGCCAGCTCAGGCCGAAGCCGACCCGGACCAGCCCGACCGAGGCGGTCAGCACCCGGGGCCACTGCTTCAGGTAGTACCCCACCCAGGCCCGGTACTCGAGGTCGGCCAGGCGCACCGGGTCGAATGACCGGAGCCTGCTCGGCGCCCCCGCGCTTACCTTGCCGCTACGGCCCACGGCCGCCTCCTTGATGCCGGCGTCAGCGCTCACCAGGAACCCCCATAAATAGCGCGGCTGTCAGCATTAGTACGCCGCTGCGACCAGGCCCGGATCACTGCGGGATGGGTGGCGCCCACCGCGGGCGCGGGATGAGGCAGAACGGGTGGCCGGCCGGGTCGGCGTACACGTTCTCGCCGTCGAGCTTTCGCGCCCCGAAGGCCAGGGCCCGGGGGCCAGCCGCGGCCACGTCCTCGACCATGACGTCCAGGTGGAACTGCTGCGGGATAGCGGGATCGGGCCAGGTGGGCGGCTGGTGGTCCGGGGCAAGCTGGAAGGCCAGCCCAGACGACTGGTCGCTGGCCGCGACGACCGCGAAGTCGGCGCTCTGGTAGGTGACCGGCTGCCCGAGCAACCGGGAGTAGAACCCCGCCAGGGCGGCCGGGTCAGGGCAGTCGAGCACCACGTGGTGCAGTCGTCCGAGCATGCCTCAGCATGACATGCGGACGCGCGATCGTCTTGGCCGAGCAGCAGCAGCGATCCTTGTCGCTAGTCCTGCTCGAAGCGCGGGTAGCGGGTGCGATAGCCCCTGGCGATAGCCAGTGGTCGCAGTGCTGCCATGACCACCTGCTGGACCAGGACCGGGGCGATGCGAGGTACATCGCTGGGGCGGTGTCGCCCCGCCCTTTCCTGAGCAGATGCTAGACGCATGGACTGATAGGCAGCCGACAGGAGATTCGTGCATGATCATCGATTGCGCTCACTACCAGGATGGCCGCAGGACTGACGAACGCGGAATGCCGCTAGAGGAGGTGGCGGCCCGGCGCGCCCAGGGTGGCTTCGTGTGGCTCGGGCTGTTCGAGCCGGATAAGGCGGAGCTCGACCATGTGCGTGAGGTCTTCGGGCTCCATGAGCTAGCGGTCGAGGACGCGCTCAGCGAGCACATGCGGCCGAAGATCGAACGGTACGACGGGGATTTCCAGCTGGTCATCCTGCGGACCGCGCGCTATGACGACGCCGCCGAGGAGGTCGCGTTCGGGGAGATCAGCGTCTTCCTCTCGCCGTCCTTCATCATCACCGTGCGGCAGGGCGTGGCCAGCGAGCTGCACGGCGCCAGGCAGCGGCTTGAGCAGCGCCCGGAGTTGCTGGCGTCCGGCAGCACATCGGCGCTGTGGGCGATCCTGGACCAGGTGGTCGACGGTTACGGGCCGGTCGTCGCCGGGCTCGAGCGCGACATCGACCAGATCGAGGCCACCGTCTTCTCCGGCGCCGCCGCGCCGACCGAGCGGATCTACTCGCTGCGCCGCGAGGCCACCGACTTCTACCGCGCCGTTCACCCGCTGCTCCCGGTGATCGGTTCGGTCCACCGCCTGGCCGACAAGAAGCTGCGGCACTACCTGCGCGACGTGCAAGACCACCTCCTCATCGCCGATGAGGAGGTAGCCGCCCAGCGCGACCTGCTCGGCACCATCCTCGAGGCCAACATGGCGGTGCTCTCCGTCGAGCAGACGAGGATCAGCATCCGTCAGAATTCCACGATTGAGCAGCTCACCATCCTGGCCACGATCTTCCTGCCGCTCACCTTCGTCACCGGCTTCTTCGGCCAGAACTTCGGCTGGCTGGTGCGGAACGTCGACGGCCCCGCCGAATTCGTCATCTACGGCATCGGCGGGCTGGTCATACCGCTGGTCTTGCTGTTCACGTGGCTGCGCAGATCGCGCAGGGCTCGCGGCGTTTGAGGGCGCGGGCCCTGCGCGACCTTACGCTTGCTTACCCCTTGCCGGCGAGCTCGTAGGCGAACGGCAGGGCGTCGAGCGTGCCGATGCCGGTAACCAGGTCGTAGCCGTTGCCAGCCGAGTACCCCTTGACGGTGACCGCCGACTTGCCGCCCTTCGGGTAGAAGGCGACGGTGTTGTTGCCCGACGTCACGTCCACGATCCCGGCTGCGTGCTGCGCGTACATCTTGTACAGGGTGGGGTTGATGACGCCGAGCGAGCGGCCGGCGATCTGGTCGGCGATCGCCACGATGGCGGCGAACTCCGGTGCCGACTCACTCGTACCGCAGGCCAGCGACCAGCCCGAACCGTCGTAGCTGCCGAAGACATCCACCGCGCCGTTGCAGGCCCCGCTCATCGAGATGTCCGGCACGCCGCGGAGGGAGCCGGTGACGCCCTTAACGCCGTTCTGGTACGACGGCCGGCCGAAGAACTCCGACACGCCGCCCCCGGTGGAGAACGGCACCGGGCGGGTCGAGCCGTTCCAGAACTTCTCGAACGCCTGGTTAAAGGTGTCGTTCCACGCCACCGATGTGAAGGTGCCGTCGCCGTTGCCCTCAAGCTCGGTGCCGCCGACCGCGGTGACGAGCGGGTCGGTGGCCGGCCAGGCCGAGACGCGGTGCCGGTAGTAGGTGACCCCGTCGAACTGGAAGTTGGTGGCCCCGGCGTCACCGGTGCCGGCGAGGACCGTCACGTGATGGCTCTGGGCATCGGTGTAGGCGGCGCGCAACGGAGCGATGTCCCCGTAGCCCGAGAAGGTCTGCTCGGTCGCGGCGAACGACTGGCTGATCACCCCGACCTTGTAGTGCGAGAGGGCGTACTCCTCGGCCGCGACGATCTGCGGGAAGCCGATCGTCCCCTCGGTCTCGGAGGCAGGGGTCTCCACGAGCAGGATGTTCGCGCCGGGGGCGAGGGCGTGCGCGTACTCCACGTCGAGCGTGGTCTCCCCGGCCCAGCCCACCATGTCGCTGTTCTTGCGGTTGAACTTCGGTATCGAGCCGACCGGGGTGATGACCGTGAACTTCGGCGGCGCCGGGTAGCCGAACTGGGCGTCGAAGGCGGCCAGGTCGTGCTTGATGGTCGGGGAGCCGAACGCGTCGACGATCATGATCGTCTGGCCTTTGCCTGTCGCTCCCCGCGCGTACAGCGCGGGCAGGTCATAGGCGTTCCGGAGGTCGTCCGGGGTGTAGCAGTCCAGGCTCTCGGCCGCCTGGCAGTCCGAGTCGGTGGGCGGTGCCGCCCTCGGCGCAGGGGGGAGGATGATCGTGTCAGGGTAGACCGAGACTTCCGCGGATGCCGTCACGGCAGAGGTAGACGAGGACGGCGTAGTGATGCCAAGGGCTGCGCCGCCCATGGCCGAGAGCGCCGCCGTGGCGGCCACAGTGGCCACCGCAAGCGCGGGAAGAAGAACGGTGCGCACCGTCCAGGCCTGATGCATGGGGGCACCATAGCTAAACAAAGCCGATCTATGTGACAAAAACCGCATCCGTGAGATACCTGTGACCTTGCAGGTCAAGCGCCTAACTAAAGGACACAGAAACAGAAGAATTCGCGCTCACTGTGAGTGCGTCAGCTGGTAACGGCTGGTCTCTATTGCCCCGCTGCGCCCTGGCCCGATTGAGGTGCACGAGACGGGGCAGTTAATGGCCTGTCAGTGTAACGGCGTCCGTCGGGGGTGACGGGGTGGAAATCAAGCTGGTGCTTTCACTTCCCCGTGAAGCGGTCAGCGTGCCGGTAACCCGTCAGGTTCTCGACGGCTGCCTGGCCTCTATCGGTGTTACGCCTGACACCCGGGCCGACATTGCCCTGGCGCTCAGCGAGGCCTGTGCCAACGTCATACAGCACGCCGATACCGGCGAGGAGTACGAGGTCCAGGTAAGCGCGCGGGACCGCCGGTGCGTCATCGAGGTGGTCAATTCCGGCGGCCGTGAATGGCCCTGCAGCGCCGCTTTCGCCGACGATCCGGCTCCGGCGACCGCCGAGCATGGCCGCGGCCTGAAGATCATCGACCAGGTGGTTGACAACCTGCAGCTGACGAGCACCGATCACCGGGGCACGACCGTCCACTTCGAGAAGGAACTTGAGTGGCTGCCGGGGGCGGCCGGGCAGCACTTGTTCAACGGTCACGGCGTCGGCTAGGCGCCGTCGTATGCAGCTGGGCTAAGCGCCGTCGTCCCAGCGGGACCCGGACGGGCCTAAGGGGAGTCCGCGGTCTCGGTCGCGGTGCGCGAGGGCGCCGTCGCGGTGGACGTGCCCGATGACGGCGCGGTCGCTCCGGAAGCGACCTGAGTAAGCGCCGCCGGTTCCTTCGCCGTGCCGACGTGTCTGGCGGCACGGCGAAGGCCGTCGCTCAGCCCGCGCCTTCCGCCGCGATGGTGGCCGATACCTGCTGGGCGGCGTGCTTGAGCGCGGGCACAATGCGCGCCGCGGCGTCGTCGGTCAGCCGGGCCTGCGGGCCGGAGGTGGAAATAGCCAGGGACGCTGGCGCGTCCGGCACGGCCACCGCGAAGCAGCGCACCCCGACCTCCTGCTCGCCCTCGTCGACGGCGTAGCCCTGCTTGCGGATCACCGCGAGGTGAGCGAGCAGCAGGTCGGGGTCGGTAATAGTGGTGGGGGTGTAGGCGGGCAGGCCGTCCTGTCCGAGCAGCGCGCGCGCCTGCTCCGGCGGAAGCTGCGCGAGCAGCGCCTTGCCCACCGCCGTGCAGTGCGGACGGACCCGTCGCCCGGGCTCGGTGAACATCCGCATCGAGTGCGGGCTTGGCACCTGCGCGATGTAGACGACCTCGCCGCCCTCGAGCATGGCCAGGTTCGCCGTCTCGCCGGTCTCCCGGACGAGCTGCGCGAGGAACGGCCGGAGCCACGTGCCGAGCATGCGGCTTGAGGTCTCGCCGAGCCGGATCAGCCGGGAGCCGAGCGCGTAGCGCCTGGACGCCTCCTGGCGGACGTAGCCCCGGTTGACCAGGGTGCGCATCAGCCGGTGCACGGTGGGCAGCGGAAGTCCCGAGGTGGCCGCGAGCTCGGAGAGCCCGAGCGCGCCGCCGGCGTCGGCCAGCATCTCCAGCAGGTCGAAGGCCCGCTCGATGGACTGCACGCCGCCCGCGGCGCGGGCCGTCCCGTCCGGATTGGCAGCCAGCCCGTCGGCCTGGGGCGAATTGATCACGCTTTCCAGCATACAGAATTTTGAATTCGCATATCAAAATCTGCGGGCAGTCCAACCGCCCCGGCCGACCCGCCGCACGACTCCGCGCCAGACGGTTGACCGGCCATCGGCGAACAGTTTACCCTTTCCCAGGAAACGGAAAAACATTTTCACAATACGAAAGAACGACGGATCGTCACTCTCTTCCCTACCTGGCCAACTGCTCGCTCATGTTCACCGAAGAGCCCTGCTCCGCCGTCCGGCCGCGGCCCGCGCCGCGGGCTTCTCCGCGGTCGAGTTCTGGTGGCCGGCGGCACAGGACGAGCCGCGCTGGAAGATCACGGGTACCGGGGCTGGGTCAGCCTCGAGGACCTGGCCGCGCGCCGCGAAGACGCGCCGACCGCCGTCGTGTCGATGCTGGATTAGCAGGACGAGCGGGACGAGCCCGAGCGGCCGGGCCATGAAACACCGCGAACCTGGAGAGAACGCAATCATGACCAGTGACAAGACGCAATGGGTGGACCTGGCCTCCCGGTCGCTCGGGGGCGGCGTGGTCTGGGCCAACGACGAGCTGTTCGCCGACCGGGAGAACCTCATCAAGGCGGCGGACCCGGTGTTCCAGCCGCACACGTTCGGGAACAAGGGCCAGGTCATGGACGGCTGGGAGAGCCGCCGGCGCCGCGAACCCGGCAGCGACAGCGCGGTCGTCCGGCTCGGCTCCCCCGGTGTGGTGCGTCATGTCGTGGTCGACACCTCCTACTTCACCGGCAACTACCCGCCCGAGGTGTCGGTCGAGGCGTGCGGCGCCGAGGGGTACCCGGCGCCGGCCGAGCTGGCCGCGGCCGACTGGGTCACCCTGGTGCCGCGCAGCGCGGTGGCCGGCAATACCCGCAACGAGTTCGACGTCGCCGTCGAGGAGCGCTTCACCCATGTACGGCTGACCATGTTCCCGGACGGCGGGGTGGCCCGGCTGCGCGTCCACGGCGAGCCGGTGCCCGACCCGCGGCTGCTGCCCGCGACGATCGACCTGGCCGCCCTGGAGAACGGCGCCGTCGTCACCGGCTGCAGCAACATGTTCTACTCTTCGCCCGCCAACCTGCTCATGCCGGGCCTGGCCCGGGTGATGGGCGACGGCTGGGAGACGTCGCGGCGCCGCGACGACGGCAACGACTGGGTGGCGGTCAGGCTGGCGTGCGCCGGCTCGGTCGAGCTCGTCGAACTGGACACCTCGCATTTCGTTGGCAACGCCCCGGGCTGGGCGGCCCTCGGCTACGACGGCGGTGACCTGATCGCCCGCACCGCGCTGCAGCCCGATACCCGCCACCGGCTCGCCGTCTCCGGCGCCCCGGTGGCCGAGCAGGTGCGCCTCGACGTCTACCCGGACGGCGGCATGGCCCGGCTGCGGGTGTTCGGCACGCCGACCCCGGCGGCCCGCGAGGCGCTCGCCGACCGGTTCCTCCGCCTGCTGCCGCGGGCGCAGCTGGCCGGCCTGCTCCAGGCGGCCGGCCTGCCGCCCGACGAGGCGGGCCGGCGCGCCGCGGCGCGAACCGGGCTGGCGGGCCTGCCAGCGGCGGTACACGAGCAGTTCCGCCTCGTTCGGAAAAACTCATAAGGCCAGAAGAAGTTCCTGTATTACGAGAGATCGCGGAGTCATCATGGCCATCACCTTCGGCGACAACCAGTACGGCAAGGCGGAGGTCCGCCTGGTCCACGTCACCCGCAACGGTGACCGGCACCAGGTCAAGGACCTGAACGTGTCGAGCGCGCTGCGCGGCGACTTCGCCGACGCGCACCTGCTCGGCGACAACTCCAAGGTGGTCGCCACCGACACCCAGAAGAACACCGTCTACGCGTTCGCGCAGCAGTACGGGGTGGGCGAGATCGAGGCGTTCGCGCTGCGCCTCGGCCGGCACTTCGCGGACGACTTCGAGTGGGTGACCGGGGCGAAGATCAGCATCCAGGAGTACGGCTGGGACCGGATCGCGGTGGACGGCGCCGAGCACGGGCACGCCTTCACGCGGGCGGGGGGCGGCACCCGGACTACGGACGTCACCGTCGACGGTGAGCAGGCCTGGGTGGTCTCGGGCCTGACCGACCTGGTGGTGCTCAAGTCGACCGGGTCGGAGTTCTGGGGGTTCCCCCGCGACCGGTATACCTCGCTGGGTGAGACCAGGGACCGCATCCTGGCCACCGCGGTCACCGCGCGCTGGCGGTACGCCGGCACCGACGTGGACTGGGCCAAGAGCTACGCCGACGTGCGGCGCATCCTGATCGAGTCGTTCGCGGTCAAGCACAGCCTGGCCCTGCAGCAGACGCTCTACTTCATGGGCGAGCAGGTGCTCGAGGCACACCCGGAGGTGGCCGAGATCCGGATGTCGATGCCGAACAAGCATCACTTCCTCGTCGACCTCGACCCGTTCGGGCTGCCGAACGACAACGAGGTGTACTACGCCGCAGACCGCCCGTACGGCCTGATCGAGGGCAGCGTGACCCGGGACGACGCACCTGAGCCCGGCCGGGCCTGGCAGGCCATCCCGGGTTTCTAACCGAGCTATCGTCGGTAAAGGGACGCAAGGTGTCCCAGGTGGGAGTGTGTGGAGTGAATCCTCGGCTGATGGTCAACGGGCAAGCGCGCGAGCTCGGCGAGGTCGGCGGTCACGTGACGCTCCTTGACTGGCTGCGCGCCGACGGGCTCACCGGCTGCAAGGAGGGCTGCGCGGAAGGCGAGTGCGGCGCCTGCGCGGTGCTCGTTGCCCGCCCGGACGGGCCGGACCGGACGAGCTGGGTCGCGATCAACGCCTGCCTGGTGCCGGCCGCGGCGTTCGACCAGCAGGAGGTGGTCACGGCCGAGGGCCTGGGACGGCCGGGTCAGCTGCACCCGGTGCAGCGTGAGATGGCCGGCCGCGGCGGCTCCCAGTGCGGCTACTGCACGCCCGGCTTCATCTGCGCGATGGCCGCCGAGTACTACCGGCCGGGCCGGCGGCCGGCCGGCTCCGCCGGGCCTGGGTCAGCCGAGCTCAACGGCTCGGGCCCGGACGGCGACGAGCACGGGCCGAACGGCTTCGACCTGCACGCGCTGTCCGGCAACCTGTGCCGGTGCACCGGCTACCGGCCGATCCGGGACGCGGCCTACGCGCTCGGCCAGCCGGAGGCCGCCGACCCGCTGCAGGCCCGGACCGCCGGGCCCGCCCCGGCGGCCGCCGCCACCGCGACCTCGAGCGGGCAGGGCGACTACGTCCGGCCTGACAGCCTGCGCGCCGCCCTCGAACTGCTCGCCGCCCGCCCGGACGCGCGGCTGGTGGCCGGGTCCACCGACTGGGGGGTCGAGCTCAACATCAGGCACGCGCGGGCCGCGCTGACCATCGGCATCGAGCGGCTCGAGGAGCTGCGGGCGTTCTCCGTCGGCCCGGACCGCATCGAGCTCGGCGCGGCGCTGAGCCTGTCGGAGATCGAGTCCCGGCTTGACGGCCGGGTGCCGCTGCTCGCCGACCTGTTCCCGCAGTTCGCGTCCAGGCTGATCCGCAACGGGGCCACGCTCGGCGGCAACCTCGGCACCGCCTCGCCGATTGGCGACGCGCCGCCGGCGCTGCTCGCGCTGGACGCCTCGCTCGTGCTGGCCTCGGTCGACGGCGAACGGGAGGTGCCGCTGGCCGGCTACTTCACCGGCTACCGGCAGAGCGTCAGGCGGCCCGGCGAGCTGATCAAGACGATCAGGATCCCGCGGCCGCTCGCGCCGGTCACCGCCTTCCACAAGATCGCCAAGCGCCGGTTCGACGACATCTCGAGCGTGGCGGTGGCCTACGCGCTGGCCCTGGACGATGACGGCCGGGTCACCTCGGTGCGGATCGGGCTCGGCGGGGTGGCGGCCACGCCGCTGCGCGCGACCGCGGCCGAGGAGGCGCTGCGCGGCCGCCCGTGGACCAGGCAGACCGTCGCGGTCGCCGCCGACGAACTGGCCCGGGCCGGCACGCCGATGAGCGACCACCGGGCCAGCGAGAGCTACCGGATCGCCATGTTGCGCAACTCGCTGCTGAAGTGCTACGCGGAGAACCCCGCGTCCGGGGGAGGGACGAGATCATGAGCAAGGCATACGGACCGCTGGCGGACCGGCCGGACAAGCCCGTCGTCGGCCTTGAGGTGTCCCACGAGAGCGCCGACCTGCACGTGACCGGGGCCGCGCTGTACACGAGCGACCTGACCGGCCGTACGCTCGGCGCCCTGCACGCCTGGCCGGTCCAGGCACCGCACGCCCACGCCCGCCTCACCGGCCTGCGCGTGACGGCCGCCTACGATGTGCCCGGCGTGGTCCGCGTGCTGACCGCCGCTGACGTGCCCGGCCTGAACGACGCCGGCGAGAAGCACGACGAGCCGCTGTTCCCCAGTGAGGTCATGTTCTACGGGCACGCGGTCTGCTGGGTGCTCGGCGAGACCCTGGAGGCAGCCCGGCTCGGCGCGGACCGGGTCGAGGCCGACTACGAGCCGCTGCCCGCGCTCGTCACCGTGCACGACGCGATCAAGGCCGGCAGCTACCAGGGCGCGCACCGCACCGTCAGCCGCGGCGACGCGGCCGCCGCGCTCGAGGCGGCGGCCTACCGGTTCACCGGCGAGCTTGAGATCGGCGGCCAGGAGCACTTCTACCTGGAGACCCAGGCCGCGCTCGCCCTAGTCGACGAGAACGGCCAGGTGTTCGTCCAGTCGAGCACGCAGCACCCGTCGGAGACCCAGGACATCGTCGCCCACGTGCTCGGCGTGCCCGCGCACCAGGTCACCGTGCAGTGCCTGCGCATGGGCGGCGGCTTCGGCGGCAAGGAGTTCCAGCCGCACGGGCTCGCCGCCATCGCGGCGCTCGGCGCCACGCTGACCGGGCACCCGGTGAGCCTGCGGCTCAACCGCACCCAGGACATCACGATGACCGGGAAGCGTCACCCCTTCTTCGCCACCTGGGAGGCTGGCTTTGACGCCGGCAAGCGGCTGTGCGCGCTGCGCGCCACGCTGACCAGCAACGGCGGCTGGAGCCTGGACCTGTCCGAGCCGGTCCTCGCCCGCGCCCTGTGCCACATCGACAACGCCTACTGGATCCCCGACATCGAGGTCCACGGCCGCGTCGCCAAGACCAACCGTCAGTCCAACACCGCGTTCCGCGGCTTCGGCGGCCCGCAAGGCATGATCGTCATCGAGGACATCCTCGGCCAGTGCGCGCCGGCGCTCGGCATCGAACCCCACGAGCTGCGCCGGCTGAACTTCTACGCGCCGGGTCAGGCGACGCCGTACGGGCAGCCGGTGCGGCACGCCGAGCGCCTCGAGGCGATCTGGGCGCTGTGCACCGAGCGCAGCGACTTCGGCCGGCGGCAGGCCGCGGTGTCGGCGTTCAACGCGGCGCACCCGGACACCAAGCGCGGGCTCGCGATCACCCCGGTCAAGTTCGGCATCTCGTTCAACCTCACCGCGTTCAACCAGGCCGGCGCCCTCGTGCACGTGTACAAGGACGGGTCGGTGCTGATCAACCACGGCGGCACCGAGATGGGGCAGGGCCTGCACACCAAGATGATCCAGGTCGCCGCGACCGCGCTCGGCGTGCCGATGGCGATGGTGCGGCTCGCGCCGACCCGGACCGACAAGGTGCCCAACACGTCGGCCACCGCGGCCAGCTCCGGCGCCGACCTCAACGGCGGCGCGGTCAAGAACGCCTGCGACCAGATCCGCGAGCGCCTCGCCGTCGTGGCCGCGGGCAAGCTGGGCATCGATCCCGAGGACGTGCGCTTCACGGACGGCGTGGTCACCGGCCTCAGCGTGCACGACAAGAAGGTCAGCTGGCCCGAGCTGGTGCGTGACGCGTACTTCCAGCGCGTTCAGCTCTGGGCGGCCGGCTTCTACCGGACGGCCGGGCTGCACTGGGACGCCGAACGCATGCAGGGCGAGCCGTTCAAGTACTTCGCCTACGGCGCGGCGGCGGCCGAGGTCGAGGTGGACGGCTTCACCGGCGCGTACCGGCTGCTGCGCGCGGACATCGTGCACGACGTCGGTGACAGCCTGTCCCCGCTGATCGACCTTGGCCAGATCGAGGGCGGCTTCGTACAGGGCGTCGGCTGGCTGACGCTCGAGGAGCTGCTCTGGGACGAGACCGACGGGCCGCACCGGGGCCGGCTGAACACCCAGGCCGCGAGCACCTACAAGATCCCGAGCTTCTCTGAGATGCCCGGGCAGTTCAACGTGCACCTGTTCGAGCAGGCCACGGAATCGGGCGTGGTCTACGGCTCGAAGGCGGTCGGTGAGCCGCCGCTGATGGAGGCGTTCAGCGTCCGCGAGGCGCTGCGGCAGGCGGTCGGCGCGTTCGGGCCGGCCGGCCGGCCGGTCGCGCTGGCCAGCCCGGCCACGCCGGAAGCGGTCTACTGGGCGGTCAGGTCGGTGCGCGACGCGGCGCCGTCCCAGCGGCCCGCCGCGGCCTACGCGGAGGTGTGAGATGGACTGGCTGGCGGCGGTGCAGCAGCTGCGGCACGACGGGCGGCCCGGCGTGCTCGTGACCGTCATCGAGGTGCGCGGTCACGCGCCGCGTGAGGCTGGCGCCAAGATGGTGGTGAGCCGCGAGGTCAGCTGGGGCAGCGTGGGCGGCGGCAACCTGGAGGCGACCGCCGTGGCCCGGGCGCGGGAGCTGATCGAGTCAGGGGCGACCGCGCCGGAGACCAGCGAGGTGCAGCTCAGCCCGCACGCGCGCACCGAGCACGGCCGCCAGTGCTGCGGCGGCTCCGTCCGGCTGCTGTTCGAGCCGCTCGCGGCCCGGCCGGTCATCGCCCTGTTCGGGATCGGGCACGTCGGTTACGAGCTGGCCCGCATCCTGTCCAGGCTGCCGGCCCGGCTGCTCCTGGTCGACTCGCGGGCCGAGCAGCTTGACCGGGTCCGGCTCGCCGACGTGATTGACGGCACCGCCGATGTCGGCATCCGCCACACGCTGCTCGGCGAGCAGGTGCTCGAGCAGCTTCCCCCCGGGGCGCACGTCGTGATCATGACGCACGACCACGCGGAGGACTACGCCCTGTGTGACGCGGCCTTGCGCCTCGGCCAGCCGCTCGGCAGCATCGGCCTGATCGGCTCGAGCGTGAAGTGGGCCCGGTTCCGTGCCCAGCTCGCCGACGCCGGGCACAGCCCGGCCGCGATCGGCCGGATCACCTGCCCGATCGGCCAGCCCGGTATCACCGGCAAGGACCCGGCCGTGATCGCGGTCGCGGTGGCCGCGGCCCTGCTGCAGCGCCTGCCCGCTGCTCAGGAAAGCGCCATCCGGGGAAGCACGGTGCGCACGTGACCATCTACGCAGGCACAATCGTTGACACGCCGGGCGACCCGTTCGACGGCGACCCGGCCGATGCGCTGGCGGAGGCCGGCGCCGTGTGCGTCCGCGACGGCGTCATCCGCGCCCGGGGCACGCTGGATGCGGTGCGCGCCGAGTACCCAGGCGAGCCGGTGACCCGGCTGCCCGACGGGATGCTCGTGCCCGGCTTCGTCGACACGCACGTCCACTTCCCGCAGATCCGCGCGATCGGCGGCCTCGGCATGCCGTTGCTTGACTGGCTTGAGCGGTGTGCCCTGCCGGAGGAGAGCAGGCTCGCCCGCCAGGGGTACGCGCGCGAGGTGGCCGAGGAGTTCCTCTGCGGCCTGCTTGCCTCCGGGACGACCAGCGCCCTCGTGTTCGGATCGCACTTCGCGTCCGCCATGGAGGAGCTGTTCACCGCGGCCGAGCGGCACGGCCTGAACATCACCTCGGGCCTGGTGCTCAGCGACCGGCTCCTGCGCCCCGACCTCCTGCAGACACCGCGGGCCGCGCTGGCCGACAGCAAGGAGCTGATCGGCCGCTGGCACGGCCGCGGCCGGCTGCGCTACGCGGTCACGCCGCGGTTCTCGCTCTCCGCGTCGAACGAGATGCTTGACGTCTGCGCCCAGCTGCTCGAGGCCGGCGTCTGGTTCACCTCGCACGTCAACGAGAACGCCACCGAGGTCGCCGCGGTGGCCGGGCTGTTTCCCGCCGCGCGGCATTACCTGGACACGTACCGCAAGCACGGCCTGGTCACCAAGCGCAGCGTCTTCGCGCACAACGTCCATCCCACCGACCACGAACTTGAGGTGCTCGCGGAGCACGGGGCCTCGGTGGCGCACTGCCCGACAAGCAACTGCGCGCTCGGCAGCGGGCTGTTCCCGCTTCGCAAGCACGCCGAGCATGGCGTCGCCGTCGCACTCGGGTCCGACGTGGGCGCCGGCGCTGGCCTGTTCCTGCCCAAGGAGGCGCTGCAGGCCTACTTCATTCAGCAGCTGCTCGGCAAGCACGGGATGAACCTGACCCCGGTTCACCTGCTCTACCTGGCGACGAGGGCCGGCGCCAAGGCGCTCGGGCTCGACGACGTGGTGGGTGACTTCTCAGTGGGCAAGCACTTCGACGCGGTATGGCTGCGGCCGGCCGCGGGCAGCACCCTGGCGGTCAACCTCAAGCACGCCGGCGACACGACCGACGCGCTGGCCCGGATCTTCTCCCTGGCCACGCCGGCGGACGTGGCCGGCGTGTGGACCCGGGGCGTGGCCCGACAGGGACCCTCGCCAGGCGAGGCGGCACTGTAGTGTCGGGCGCTGTGAGCCTGGATTCGTTCAACAACGCGGCAACCGAGGACGCGGTCGCGGTGATGATGTCCTGCTGCTCGTCCAAGCGGTTCGCCGCCGTGATGGCGGCCGGACGGCCGTACCCTGACCTCGCCGCGGCCGAGGCGGCGATCACGGCCGCGTTCGAGTCGCTTGACTGGGCGGACGTCCTTGAGGCCATGGCCGGGCACCCGCGAATCGGTGACCGCGCCAAGGGGCAGTCCGCCGCCGAGCAGTCGGGAGTCGCCGACTCGTCCAGGGCCGCGCTAGCCGGCGGGAACCGAGCGTACGAGGAACGCTTCGGCCACGTCTACCTCATCTGCGCCACCGGGCTCAGCGGCGAGGAGATGCTGGCCGCTCTCCGCGAGCGGCTGGGCAACGACCCGGATACCGAACGGAAGGT
>Ga0070714_100001671_pt1 | contig 16134 bp, 18 predicted proteins | sample LARL83metaG_FD_65450 | JGI IMG/M metagenome (GOLD analysis project Ga0070714, IMG submission 65450) | Corn, switchgrass and miscanthus rhizosphere microbial communities from Kellogg Biological Station, Michigan, USA - LAR L8-3 metaG | ecosystem: Host-associated > Plants > Roots > Rhizosphere ...
CAGCTCGAGCGTCTTTCGGTCTTCCTCGCTCTTGACGAAGTCGAACGGCGTCGGCAGGTCGGGAAGCTGCGGCAGCCGCTCGAGCGCGCATTGCAGGAGCAGGTTGATCTTCCCCTCGCGCCACAAATCGACGTGCATCTGCACGTTGTTCCAGCCCCAGCCGCCCATGCCCTCGACTTCGCCTCGTTCCATGGCGAGCAGGATCTGGTTCTGGCCGGGGTAGCCCGACACAACCTTGAATTTGGTGCCGATAAGCGCGTTCAGCATTCGCGCCTGCACCTCGGAATCGCTGGTCGGGCCGCCACCGCCCGTGAGAAGCTCGGTGGTGAAGAGATCCTGCGCGCGTTTCACCGGCGCCGTATGCCAGGAGAGGAAAAACGAAACCTCCGAGTCGAGGTTGCCGATCCAACTGAACTTCTCGACGTCGAAGCGCACGCCGCTCTGCTTCGTGACGTTGGCCGAGAGAATGGTCCGTTGCACGAGGCCGATCGTCGTTCCGTCCTTCGGCGCCACGTTGTAGACGTTGTTGGCGGCGACGAAGCTTGCCGCACCCGGCATGTTCTGCACCACGAGAGTGGGAGTGCCCGGAATGAAGTGCCCGAGGTGGCGGGCCATGAGGCGCGCCAGCGCATCGTAGCCGCCGCCGACGTCCGAGCCGACGATGACCGTCATCTTCCTGCCGGCGTAGAAGTCCGCGACCGGATCGGCCGCGGCCGACGCCTGCCAGACGCCAAAAGCTGCCGCGAGTGCCGCGGCGGCGCGCAATACCTTCATCGTCACCTCTCCTGTGCGCCGTCGCTTTGCCGCGGCTTATGCGCTCGTGCGTGTTTGTGCGTCGCGGTGTTGCTCGGACGTGCTCCTCGTCGGTCTTGCGTCGGTTGCGGAGAGCCGCGCTTCCTCGAACGATGGCTTCCCGCGATGGTTGAGCTTACTTCGCGGCGGCTCCCCAGAATTCGCCGGTCCGCGGAATGACCTCGCCGCGTCCGTTCTCCTTCGAATCGCTCGGCAGCGGGTCGCCATAAACGTTGTAACGCGGATGGTCCGCGGTGGGGTCGGTCTTGGCGCCGACGCGGAGCAGGATGAGCGGCTCCTCGCTGGTCGCATTGAAGCGATAGAAGCTGCCGGACGGCAGCATGATGCCCTCGTACTGGCCGCAATGCAGCTCTTCGCCGCGAGGGCCGTAGAAGCAGGCGCTGCCGCTGAGGACGAGATGAAAATGGTCCTGGTCGGTGTGGTTGTGCAGGCCGTTTTCGCCGCCCGACGCGTAGACCTTGAGATTGACCCACATGTTGCCGGTATCGGCGACGACCTGGTTGCTGCGGCCCTTCTTCAGCAGCTCGGCGCGGAGCCTGAACGGCTGCGGCGGCGGGCTCTTGGCGATCATCGCCTCCCGCTTCCGGCGCATCTCCTCGGTTTCATTCTCGATCTTGCCCTTGTCAACGACGTCCAGCGGCATGTCAGCCTCCTTTGTTGCGGGTGAACGGTGGCCGCGCGCGACGCACCGGTACGCATCAAGAAAAACGTTTCGCGGAGCGGCCCCCGGGGATGGCCACCACCGATCAGAGCTTGAGCCCGTAGAGATCGATGCAATTCTGGCTCAGCACGCGCTTCTGCTTCTCCGGATCGAGATCGCCGATCTGGCGGCCGATAAACGCGCGCGAGTTCGGCCAGGTCATGTTCGGATGCGGATAGTCGCTCGACCACATGCAGTTGCGGTCACCCCAGAACCTGAGCGCCTGGGCGCCGACGTAATCGTCCATGAACGTCGCATAGACGTGGTCGTTGAAGATCTCGCTGGGGAGGCGATTGATGAGGAACTTCTCGTTCGGGTGCCCCGGCTTGGTGTTGCGCTTGTAGTAGTAGTCCCACTGCTGGAGCATGAACGGAATCCAGCCGATCTCGGCCTCGACGATCGCGACCTTGAGCTTGGGGTGACGGTTGAACACGCCCGACCAGATCATGTCGTAGAGCGAGGTGATCGCATCGGTGGTCTTGATGTTGACCGAGCCGCGCACCTTTTCCATTCCGTGCCGCTCGGGGCCGGTGTTGTAATTGAACCCGGTGAGGATGTGGAGGTGGACCGGCTGCCCCAGCTCCGCCGCCGCCGCCCACAGCCTCTCGTAGTGGGGAGAGGTCAGCGGCAGCTTCGGGTCCGGCACCTGCCAGATCAGGCTGCCGATCAGGCCCATGTCGGCGCAGCGCTGCATCTCCTTGATCGCCTGGTCGATGTCGTAGGCGCAGATGCAGGGGATGGCGAACAGGCGCTTCGGCGCGACCTTGCAGTAATCGGCGATCCAGTCGTTGTAGGCGGTAAACGCCGCTTCCTGGACGGCTTGCGGCTTGGCGAAGAGGCGCAGCGTAAAGCTCGGATAAAGGACGCAGGCGGCGATGCCGTCGTGATCCATGTCGGGCAGGCGCGCTTTGGCATAGCGTCCGCCGCGTGGGCGAAGCTTCTTGTCCAGCTCCGCGTCCTCCGGCGGACGGGCGATCTGCGAGCGCAGGTTCTGCGGCAGGCCGTCCCACAGATCGGACGGCTCATAGACGTGATCGTCCGACGAGACGATGTATTGTGGAACCTTGGCCGCGGCCGCCTTCATCGTGTCGTCGGCATAGCGTGCCGACATGTCGTCGATCGTCATGGTCATCCGAGATCTCCTTCACTGCTCTCCACCGCTTCGGCCGTGAACGACAGCCGAATCTGGACATCCGATACTATGTCCTCTAACGTCCTTTGCAACGGACAATTATGGACAGAGCCGTGAAGACCGCCCATCGCAGCAAATCCGCCCCAGTGGCAGGAGCCCGTCGTCCGGATGCGCCGCGTCGGCCGGGTGGGGCTGAGGCGGGGAAGGCGCTCGCCGGTTCCGCCACGTCCGCGCTGCCGAACGAGATGCTGAGCTCGCAGGCCAAGGACCGGATTTCCGACCTGGTCAAGAAGGCCGCGACCGGCGGCCGGACAACGGTGATCAGCCGCGGCTATGCGATCGCCATCGTCGGCCCGCTCGCGGACATTTCGAAGGCCAGCCAGAGCGACGCCGTCCGGTTGCCCACCACCGAAATCAAGTCCGGTCAGACGTCGATCAAGGGTGTCATCGCTCGCAACGACTGTGCCGTGCTGACGGTCCACGGAGAGGACCGCGCGGCGGTTTACCGGCCGAAGGTGCGCCGGCAGCCGGCGCAGACGGAGGACAAACTGGATCGCCTGATCGAGCTTCTCGATGCGACCGGGCTTATCGAGCGGGACAACGCGCGCGCCGGCGAGGCGAACGCGTGCCTTGAGCGGTTGGCGACGGCGCTCCACGCGCATATCGAGCAATCTCTGGATCTGCTGGAAAAGATCGATCCCGAAGGGGCTTCGCTCTGGCGCGCGCGGCATTCGGAACTGCGCAAGACATACAAACCGCCTCAGGGCTGATCGCGGGCCGATTCCTCCCGCGAAAGCGGTTCCCTTCGGCTTACGGCCACTGCCAGCGCGCGACGGTGACGATGAATTCCGGCAACGGAACGAGCGCAAGCAGCGTGTCGGTGCTGACCGACAGCGCCAGCGTTCCGAGCAGCGACACGATGGTGCCGAGGAGGATCTTGCCGCCGAACACCTCGTGGTCGGGATTCAGCATCCTGGCGAAATAGATACGAAACAGGATCGACAAGCGCTGGATCGGCGTCACCACCGAGACGGGCGCCACCGCGAGCGCCATGTAGCGGAACATCTGCGACAGGCAGACGAACACGCCGGAGACGGTGAACCATTTGGCCGCCTCCGGCTTGACCAGCCGGACATGACGCCATTGCCCGGGCCAAAGGAGAATGACCGCAAAAACCGCGGTCGCCGCGCCGTAGGACACCAGGCCGCCGGCGGCGCTGGCGGGAATCCCACTATGCTCGAGCCCGAGCCTCACCAGGATCGGGCTCAGGCCATAGCCGGTCGAGGACAGCAAGGCGTAGGCATAGCCCTCGAGATAGCGGGGCTTGAACGGCGGCATGGCGGGTGCCGTCGCAGCGCGGCCATCGACGGTGCGCCCGGTGCGATCCGTCGCTTTGGCCGACTTTTCCTTCGCGCCGGGCAGCGAGATCGACGGACCGAGAATCACGAGAACGATGCCGAACAGCCTGAGCGGCGTCAGCGTCTCGCCGAGAATCCAGATCGCCAGAACCAGCGTGAGGATCATGCTCGCTTGCTGCACCGGGGCGACCAGGATCGCACCCATGGCCTTGGTCGCGCGATAATTGCAGTAGCGCCCCCAGACGAAATGCATCACGCCGGCGAGAGACAGGCACAGCAGGGACGTCGACGAAAAGCGGGTCACCATTCCGAGCGAGCCCAGCACCAGCGCCGCGACCAGGAAGATCGGCACGCCGATCGGCACCGTGATGGCCATGGCCTGGGACACCGAACCGCTCAGCACGCCGCGCCGGATGCTGGCGTTGTTGAACGCGAACGTGGCGGCGCACACCAGCGCCAGAAAACCTCCGAGCACGCAAACCCCCTTATCGTTCCCTGTTCATGCCCATGCGCTCAGGCGCGGATGCCCGAGAGGCAACCGCGGCGACGAACGCGAACGGGAATACCCGCTTCTCGGTTTGGATGCGGAAAAAAGCCTGAGCGTGGCCGCACTTCGCTAGGCCGTCGCCCGTTTGCTGCCCGGAAAGCCGTTGCCCTTGATGGCGATGCGATGCATCAGCCGGCGCGAGCCGTGATAATCGTTGAGCGCATAGTGCCAGACGGCGCGATTGTCCCAGAAGGCGATCGATCCCACGCGCCATTGGAAGCGGCAGGTGAATTCGGGCCGTGCCGCGTGCTGAAAGAGGTACTTCAGCAGCGGTTCGCTTTCCTTCTCGGTCCAGCCCTCGAATCGGACGGTGTAGGTCGGGTTCACGAACAGCAGCTTGCGCCCGCTTTCCGGATGACGCGGAACGACCGGATGCACCGCCTCCCGCGCCGCGAACCGGGATTGGATGTCGGCATGCTCGTTGGCGCTGACCTGGCGCTCGCGGGTGAGGCCGACGAACGCGCGCGTCTTGGCGTGAACGGCGTTGAGCCCCTCCAGGGTTTTCTTGAGCCCGTCCGACAGGGCGTCGTAGGCCGCGTACATGCTGGCGAACATCGTGTCGCCGCCGTAGTCCGGCAGTTCCCGCGCCAGGAGGATCGAGCCGAGCGGCGGGTCCGGATCGAAGCAGTGGTCGGTGTGCCAGTTGCCGCCGATGTTGCGCGTCGCCTCCGGCTCCTTGCGCACCTCGCAGATCATCGGATAGCCGGGCGGGTGGCCGACCTCCGCGGTGGGATCGACGTCGAACGCGCCGAAATGCTCGGCGAACGCCATCTGCTGGTCCGGGGTGATGGCCTGATTGCGGAAGAAGATCACGCCATGCTCGTTGAGCGCGGCGCGGATCTCGCCGTAGGAGCGTTCCGTCAGCGGCTGCGCCAGGTCGACGCCGTGGATTTCGGCGCCGACGTTCGCGGACACCGGCCGCACGTCGATGGTGCTGTTTTTCATGATCATGCCTTTCTTATCCTCGTCGTAACTCGAAACGTTCGCCCGGGCGGCGCTATCGCGCCTGGATGCCCTGCTTGCGCAAGAGCGCATTGGTGTAATCGGTCGCCTCGGCGGGAGTCTCGTCGAGCGTCTTCACCAGAAGCTCGATGTCCTTGTAGGACATCGGCACGAAATCCTCGCTCATCCTCTTGCCCTGCTCGATGAACTCGGGATCGTTCGCGAGCTCGCGATAGGCAGTGCGATACGCCTCGACGATGGCCGGCGGCGTGTTCGGCGGCAGCGCCAGCCATTTGTCGATCGAGGCCTGGGCGCGCCAGAACGCAAAGGCCTTCTGCGCCAGAGGGTCCTTTATCTTGCCCTCCATCTGCTTGGAGAAGATCGGCGCATCGCCGAAATCCGGCCGGCCGACGATCGTGCCGTCGGCGAGAGTGCCCGACTGGGTCAGGACCTCGAACCGGTCGCCCTGCATCAGCTTCTCGATCTGGAACATGTTGGCGGTGGACGTAAGCTCGACCTCGCCGCGCTCGAGCGCGATCATCAGGTCGTTGGTGCCGCGGTAGCCCAGCACCCACTTGGCGTTCCAGCCGAGGTACTCGATGCCCCACATCGTCATCAGCATGCCGGAGCGCGGTACGCCGCCCAGCGCCCCCATGACGACGGGCGCGGCGCCTCTTTCGTGCAGTCGCTTGCGCGCCGCCGTCTGGATCAGAAGAATGGTGCCGCCGCGGCCGACGCCGCCGACGAAGGCGAATTTGGTCGGGTCGTAATGGGACTGCGCCGAGCGGTAATGCAGCGGATCGACGTTGATGCTGGCGCCCATCGTCACGGTGAGGCCGTCGGGCTTGGTCTGCTGAACGAAATAGTTGAGCGCCGTGAGGCCGTCGGCGCCCGGAACGTTGCGGACGATGACGCCGGGCGTTCCCGGCAGGTGACGGGCGAGATGCTGGGCGACGAGCCGGCCGGATGCGTCGGTTCCGCCCCCGGCCGCGTTGCCGATGATCATGGTGATGGATTTGTTCTCGAACGAGACGGGTTCACCGGCGGCGGCCACGGCGCACGTCATGAGTAGAGCGGTCACGCCGAGCGCGATGCGATGCATGGTGTCCTCCTCCGGCGGCTGCGACCTTGCCGGTCGGAGACCCCGGTGCGCGGCTCGCTTTTCGATTTTGCTCGCGAGAAGCTACACCAATCGCGCTTTGTCAGCGATATGCCTGATTGCGCCGAGCGGACATCCGGATCGGCGGAAGAGTATCCCGCGGCGGTGCCGTCACGTCGCTCGCCGGCCGGCGATCAGGCGATAGATCGCCAGCACGATCAGCGCTCCGATCACCGAGCCTATGAAGCCGGCGGCTTCCCCGGGCCGATACCAGCCGAGGGTCTGGCCGAGGTAGGTCGCCACGAACGCGCCGACGATGCCGAGCAGAATCGTGACGATGAAGCCGCCGGGGTCGCGCCCCGGCATCAGGAGCTTCGCGATCAGCCCGACGAGAAAGCCGATGACCAGCGTGCCGATAATCGACATGGAATCCATCCCCTCAGATGCCGGCTACAGTGCCATCCATAAGCCTGAACGGCCGATCGCCGGGTCGGTTCCCGCCGGGTGATTCCGTGCGGCCGTTGGGGTCCGTAATGGATCGAAACCGCCGTAGCCCCGTTCACACACTGCAACGTCCGAGCCTAACCCCGGAGATCATCATGGATACGATCAAACCGCTCTTTACCGCGACGGCGACCGCCACCGGCGGCCGCAACGGCCACACCGCGACGAGCGACGGCGTGGTATCGGCCGAACTGTCGGTGCCGAAAGCCATGGGCGGGCCGGGCAGGCCCGGCACCGCCACGCCGGAGCATCTCTTCGCCGCCGGGTATGCCGCCTGTTTCGGCGGCGCGCTCGACTTCGTCGCCAAACAGCAGAAGAAGAACGCGGCCAAGGCGTCGATCACCTGCGCGGTTTCCATCGGCCCGCGCGACGGCGGCGGCTTCGGCCTCGCGGTCAAGATGCGCGTCGAGGACAAGAGCCTGCCGCAGGCGGAGCTCGCCGCCTTGGCGAAGACCGCCCACGAGACGATCTGCCCGTACTCGCACGCGACCCGCGGCAACGTCGATGTGCAATTCGAGGTTGTGGGAGGCTAGAGAATCTTCAGCACCGATTCCGGCGGGCGGCCGAGCGCCGCGCGGCCGCCGTTGACGACGATCGGCCGCTCGATGACGATCGGATTTCTCACCATGCCGTCGATGATCTGCTCGTCCGAAAGGCTGGGCTTGTCGAGCCCGGCTTCCTTCGCCTCCTTGGCGCGCAGGAGCGCCCGCGGCGTCTTGCCGAGCATCTTGAGGAGCCGCTTCAACTCGGCCTTGTCGGGCGGCGTCTTGAGATACTCGATGATCTCCGGCTTGATGCCCTTCTTCTCCAGGAGCGCCAGGGTTTCACGCGACTTGGTGCAGCGGGGATTGTGGTAGATCGTGACCATGGTGGCGATGGCTCCTTGCCGGCGGATCGAGGGGCTCGCCGCGCGGACCGCGGCGGCCGCCTATTCTCACTTTTCCCGCGGCGGCTTCAAGTCGTGGCCGGCTGCCACCTGCTTTCCGGCGCGCGTCGCCCGGACGGCCTCCAAGAGCGTCCACGCCGCGTTGCGCACCTCTTCTTGAACCGCGAGATCGCGGTCGAGCTGCTCATGGCTCATCCCCGTTTTCCGTTCTCAAGAGCGGCAACCCAAGGGAAACGGCGCCGTGCGAAAACCGTTCCGCGCCCCGTCCGAATATTATGCTGCGCCTTCAGCCGCGCTGGGCCGCTTCGACCGCGGCGTTCAGCGCGTTGAGAAAGCGGGAGCGGTCCGCCTTGGTGAAGGGCGCGGGGCCCCCGGTGGCGAGGCCCATCTCGCGCATGTGCATGGACACCTCGCGGCCGGCGAGCGCGTTGCCGATGTTGTCCGGCGTCCAGTGCTTGCCGTTCGCGGCAACGGCGCGGGCGCCCTTGGCGAGGCAGCGCGACGCCAGCGGGATGTCGGAGGTCACGCAGACGTCGGCGGCGGCGATGCGTTCGGCGATCCAGTCGTCGGCCTTGTCGGCGCCTTCGCCGACGACGATCATGCTGACGTTCGGGTTCCGCGACGGCAGAATCGGGCGCGAGCCGTTGGAGACGACGAACACCTCGAGGCCCAAGCGTTCGGCGACGCGGTAAACCTCGTCGCGCACCGGGCAGGCATCGGCATCGATGTAAATGGCGGTCACGGCGCGAGTCGCGCTTCCTATCGCCGCGGGCGGTCGAGGAATTCCTCGAAGGCATCGCGGTTCGATGCGAGGCCCTTGTCGATCAACGCGCGCGCGAGGTTATCGCCGAGGCGCCCGGCATCGACCAGCGCGTCCGTCTGCATGCCGAGCAGCCCGGCGAGCAGGCTCAGCCGCACCTCTGGCCGGGCGGAGTCGAACGCCTCCCGGCATTTCGCGATCGACAGTCCGGAGATCAGCGCGCCGTCGCCGTTCTCCGACATTACCCGGCTTGCCACGGTGAACGCCGTGAAGTCGAGAATGCCCGGCGACAGATGCTCGACCTTCGCCAGCAGCTTTTCCGATGTCGCGGAATCCTGCTTGCCGGTATGGCTGGAGTAGGGGCGGGATTGCTTCAGCCGCGTGTAGAACAGGTCGCGCCGGCCGCCGGACTTCTGCTCCCATTCCGCTTCGGTCAGCAGCGCCGTCTCGGCAAACTCGGTTTCGCCGCCGCCCGGCGCGGTGCAATAGACGATCCCGTCCTCAACGTCGTCGACCACATAGGATCGGCCGCCCTGGGTATAGACGATCGCGCCGCGAACGAATTTGGGAGCCATTGTGCCTCGATGTGTGCCGGTCCCGGGCGGTCGGCGAAGGGTGGCATGCCGTCCGCCGACGGGGCCGGACGAGTTTATATCAGCGCTCGCGACGGAAGGTGCCGACAATCCTCTCGGCTGTCATCCGGTTTGTCGCGCTTCGCCCGGAGGCGGCCGTCGTTCCGCCACCGCAGCGAAGCTATTCCGCTGTTGCGGCCGGTTGCCGCCGCCGTCCGTAGCCGGCAAGAAGGCCGAGGGTGACGGCGAGCAGCACCGCGGCGCTGAGCGCCAGCGACCAATGGATGCCGATGAGACTCCCGCCCACGCCGACCGTCACCCCGGAGAAAGCCCGCATCCCGTTCGACGACAGGTTGTAGATGCCGATCATCCGGCCGCGGCTGGCGTCCGGAGCATGAAGCTGCACCAGGGTCTGCGACATCGAGCTGAATGCGAGATTGCAGACGCCCGCGGCGAACATCAGCGCCACCGAGAAGGCGTAGACCGTCGAGGCGGCGAAGCCGCCGATGCAGATGCACCAGAGGGCGACCAGGACAAAGGCGGTCCTCGGCCGCGCCTGCATCAACCCGAAGCTCTCGAGCAAGACGCCGCCGGCGAGCGCTCCGGCGGCGTTGGCGGCCAGCAGCATGCTGTAGTGGAGGCCCGCGTCGCCATGGCCGAGATCCTGGGCGAACTCCGGCATCTGCGCCTGGTAGGCATTGCCGACTACGAACGACGACACGCCGGCGACGACGGTCATCGACAGCAGGACGTGGTTTCCGGCCATCTCGCGGACGGTCGCGACGATATCGGCGAGGCCAGCGATGGGGCGGCTGCGCGGCGGCTCCTTGCGGAAGCGCGGGCCGTAGGGCGCGCGCCACAGCCACAGCGCCAGCGGCAGGTAGAACACGACGTTCAGCAGGATGCCGTGGGACGGCCCGAGCGCCAGCAGAATGGCGCCGCCCACCGCCGGGCCGGCGAGCAGGCCGAGCGTGCGCGCCATCGACATCAGCCGCACCGCACTCTGGAGGCGATCGCGGCCGACGATGTCGTGGATCAGGAGCTGCGCCGATGGGTTCCACAGTACGCCGGCGAAGCCGTGGATCGTGAGGATCGCGACCGCGTGCCAGATTTCCAGGCGGCCGGTGAGGAACAGCACACCCCACGCCAGCGACGCGGTCGCGAACATGGCCATCGCCCACTGGATGATGCGCCGGGGGTCGAAGCGGTCGGCCAGCGCGCCCGACCAGATCGAGAAGAACAGGAACGGCGCCCAGTGCGAGATGACGGCGAAGCCGGCAAGGGCCGGCGAATGGAACTTCTGGAACAGCATCCAGTAGCTGATGACGTGCTCGATCGAGTCCGCCATCATCGCCAGCATCGAGCCGCACAGGTAGAACCGGTAGCCGGGGTGGCGAAGGCCGGCAAATGCTCGATGCGAACCGCTCATGCGCCTCAACCGTCCGGATGTCCGTCGCGAATCTCGGGAGACTATGCGATGTCCGCGCGTTTTGCGCGGATTACCGCCGTTCGGCGAAAGGTTTCTTTCGCAAAATGCCTCTTATGGCGTCCGCCGTCGCCGTCTTATTCTTGTCGAAAGCGCTGCCCCGACCGGTCGGGGGAACAACGACGCGCGCACAGGGAAGGTGGGCATGATCCGCTGCACTCGCGATGGCGACGTGGCGCTCCGCGCGGCCGATCCCGTCGAGGGATTGGCCGGCAAGGCGGCACTTTATCCGTATCCGCGGTTCTCGCTCGCCGAGCGCGACCGCCGCTGGCGGGCGGTGCGCAGGGCGATGGCCGCGCGCGGCATCGATGTCGTCGTCTGCCCGAACAACACCGGCAACTCGACCGACTTCCAGGCCAACTCGCGCTACCTGAGCCACGTCGGCGGCGGCGGCGACGCCGACATTGCGGTGGTCTTTCCGCTCGACGGCGACATCACCGCGTTCACGACCAGTGCGGCGCCCCGCTGGCCCACGACCCAGGAGTGGACCAAGGACGTGCGCGAGGCGCGCCGCCGCCACGGTCAAGTTGTCGTCGAACGCCTCAGGGAATTGAAGGTCGATAACGCGCGCATCGGCATCGTCGGCCTCGGCGACGATGCCGGCACCCGCACGCCCGAAGGGACCGTCGGCTACCGTTTCTGGAAGCAGATCCGCGACACCTTTCCCAAGGCCGAGCTGGTGGACGCCACCAAGCTGATGGCGGAAATCCGCTACGTCAAAAGCGAGGAGGAGATCGCCGCTCTCCAGATGTCAATGGACATCATCGAGCAGGGCATCGCCGCCGAGATGGAGGCGGCCCGTCCCGACACGATGGACTGGGAAGTGTGGGCGGCGGCGCAGTACGCAATGATGCGCGGCGGCTCCGAGATGCCGGTCCACTGCAATTGGCTGTCGGGCAAGAATCCGCGCCGCACATTGACGCGCCCGACGCGCCGCATCATCGAGCGCGGCGACATGATCATCAACGAGCTCGAAGCCTCCTGGATCGGCTACCGGTCCCAGGCGGTGCAGCCCGTGTTCGTCCAGGTCGTCGACCCCGTTCATGCCGAGCTGATCAAGGTGCAGCGCGAGATGTTCGAGACGCTGCTGCCGCATCTGAAACCCGGCCTTACTGTGAAGGATCTGTCGGAGCTGACCGCCGCCACCGGCAAAAAGGCCGCACCCTCCTCGGGGTTGGCGGCGGGCGCTGTTTCGAGCCTCACCTTGCATGGGCGCGGGGCCGGCGACGACGGCCCGATCATCACCGACCACGCTCGCGATCCGGCGCAGCTCGCCGTCCAGCTCCAGGGCAACATGGTCTTCATCTTCAAGCCGTCGACGACGACGTCTGATCGCAGCCACATCTGCACCTGGGGCGACACTGTCGTCGTCACGCCCAACGGCGGACGCCGCCTCGGCAAGCGACCGCACGAGCTTGCCGTCGCCGGCGGCAAGAACGAAGCGGCATTCCGCCCGGCCGGCTATCGCCCGGTGTTGGCGTCATCAGTGGAGAAGGTCTAATGGACGAACTCGCGTTCAGCCATCTCACCATCGAAGTCTCCGACCTCGACCGCTCGGAGGCGTTCTACCGCGACGTGATCGGCCTCGACGTCCTCGGCCGCAACCTGATCGCCGACAACCGGCCGCATTCGCTGCTGGCGATGAACACGCGCCAGCGGGTGCTGTTGGTCGAGGTGCCGGAGGTGCCGCCCTACCCGGCGTCGGGCGGCTCGATCCACCACGCTTGGCTTCTCACCATCGAGCAGTTCAAGGCGGCGCGCGACCGTCTCGAGGCCAACGGCTTCGAAACCGGCATCGATCCGCGCCAGACCTTCCGCGCCGTCGGCGAGTACAACATGGACATCCACGATCCCGACGGGAACCGCTTCCAGATCCAGGCGTTCGGCGAGGAATCCGACGACATCCTGCCGTCTGGCGCCGGCGTCGTCGCCTGCGGCAGCATCGCCGATCATCCCGTCGGCAGCGTGACCCGGAACGGCAAGGGCCGTTTCTTTCTGGCGCGGGGCGAAGATGGCTTCCTCGCCATCTCGCTGTGGTGCACCCACAAGAACGGCGCCACCGTCTGGCAGAAGGAAAGCTGGCATTTCTACTGCCCGTTCCACGGTGCCAAGTTCGATCCGACCGGGTGCTACGTCGGCAACATGGGTTGCCGGCCGATGCGTCTGCATCCCATCGCCATCGACGAAACCGGCGCCATCACCGTCGACACCGATCGCTTCTACGCCCGCGCCGGCTATGCGCCGGCGCAGGCGGTTCCGGCGAAGCCGGGTGCCCGCTTTCGCGCCGACGGCCTCGAACTTTTGAAGCGGACGAGCAACGCAACGGCGGAGGCGTGACATGGCGGCGGTCGAAAGCCTGTCCCACAGCGGCATCTGCGTTCACGACCTCAAGGAGGCCGAGGACTTCTATTGCAACGTGCTCGGCGCGGTGGTCCACAGCCGGGTCAACTTCAAGACCCAGGACGCGCTCCGCGGCCGCTCGATCCACACCTCGCTGATGCTGAGCGACTACCTGTTCGCGATCATGCTGAGCGAGGACTGGATGAGCGTTCCGCCGCCCGACCGCCTGCGCGGCGAGAACCGCGTCAGCCACGCTTTCTGCCTGCCGCGCGCGCGGTTCGCGGCGCTGATCGAATCGCTGCGCCGCCACGGTGTCGCGTTCGAAGGCCCGGTCACGCACCCGGACAAGGGACCGTTCGGCGAATCGGTCTATTTCCGCGATCCGACGGGGAATTTCCTCGAGGCCGTGTGGCGCCGTGACGAGGACGCCGTCTACAACGAGGTTCAGCCGCTCGGCCATGGCGGTGGCGCATGACGGCCGCCGCCTTGGCCGAGCGAGCGGGCACGGCCTTCCGCCTCTCCGTCCGGTCCATCGCCCACGCCGTCATCGAGGTTTCCGACCTCGGCCGCGCCCGGGCGTTCTACGGCGACCGGCTGGGCTTGCACCTTGCGCCCGACGCGGCGTGGCCCGCGACGGACGAGATGGCTCTGGCGTGCCTGTCCGGGCAGCATGTCGTTCTCAAGCAGGCGGCGTCGCCCCGCGTCTTCCCGAACACCGGAGTCCATCAGGCCTACCGCGCCGCACCCGCCGCCATCGAGCGCGTCGTTCAGTCGCTCGCCGCCGATGCGATCGCGGTGCAGCGCTACCGCGAGGATCGGCCGGCCGAGCAGAACGACAACTGCTACTTCGTCGATCCCGACGGCAACCGCATCCAGCTCGTGCGCCAGGAGACCACCGTCGGCCCCGGCATCATCGCCATCGATCACACCGCGGTGCAGGCCTCCGACATGGAATGGGTCGAGGATTTCTACGGCGGGCGGCTCGGCCTTCCGGTCGATCACCGCGTCGGCTGGAACACCGCCGATTACATCGCCGCGCGGGCGTGGGGCGAGGGCAAGGACGACATGGCGCCTGGCACGCGGCGCTGGGACGAACGCTACCGCGACATCCCCGGCGGCAAGCCGGGCCAGGGACGGCGTGTGCCGCGCCCCAACATGCAGCTCTTCTTCGCCATGGGCGACGCCGTCCTGGGGATCGCCATGGCGCTCGCCCATGAGCAGGAGCCGCCGCTTGATCAGGCCAGGGGAACGCCGCGCACGGCCTATTGGACGACCCGCGTCGAACTCGATCGCGCCGCGGCGGCGCTGGCCGGCACGCGCATCGCCATGCTCGGCCCGGTGGAGCATCCCGCGCGCTCGCCGATCGCTACGTCGCTCTATCTCCGCGACCCTTGCGGCAATTTCATCGAGCTCTGCGCCCCGCGTGCGGAACGATAAGAGGATCGCGACCATGCCCGACACCGGCACCGAGCCACCCCACCCATACCCGCGCTTCTCGCTTGCCGAGCGCGATCGCCGCTGGAAGGCGGTGCGGGTGCTGATGACCGTGCGCGGCATCGACGTCATCGTCACGCCCCAGAACACCGGCCACTCGATGGATTTCCAGGCCGACTCGCGCTACCTCACCCATTGCGGCGGCGGCGGCGATGCCGATATCGCGGCGGTGTTTCCGCTCGAGGGCGACGTGACCGCGATCGCGACCTCGGCGGTGCCGCGCTGGACACCGCGCGTCCAGGACTGGACCGCAGACGTGCGCGAGGCCCGGCGCGACTACGGCAAGCGCATCGTCGAACGCATCAGGGAGCTCGGGCTGAAGAAGCCGCGCATCGGCATCACCGCGCTCGGCGAGATCGGCGGCACGCGCTCGCCGGAAGGCCTGATCCTCTACGGCACCTGGAAGCGCATCCGCGACGCATTCCCCGATTCCGAGATCGTCGATGCGACCGACGTCCTGGCGAGTGTGCGCGACGTCAAGAGCGATGAGGAAGTCGCCTGCCTGACCAAGGCCGTGCAGATCATCGAGAAGGGCTACGAAGCCGAGATCGCGGCGGCGCGCGCCGGTGCCGTTGACTGGGAAGTGTGGGCGGCGACCCAGTACGGGCTTCTCCGGAACGGGTCCGAAGCGCCGATCCATTGCAACTGGATTTCGGGGCCCAACGTCGTCCGGACCCTGACGCGGCCGACGTTCCGCACGCTCGCGCGCGGCGATCTCATCATCAACGAGCTCGAGGCGTGCTGGATCGGCTACCAGGCCCAATGCGTCCAGCCGGTCTTCGTCGAGGACGCGAGCCCGGTTCACCGCGAGCTGATCAAGATCCAGCGCGAGGTCTTCGACGACGTGCTGGCGGCGCTCAAGCCCGGCACGAACTTGAGCCTGCTGTCGGAGATCACCAGCCGCGCGGTCGCGCGCTCGGCGCCCAAGACCGGCGTCGCCGCCGGCGCCAAGGCGAAGCTCACCATGCACGGCAAGGGTGCCGGCGACGACGGGCCGATCATCACCGGCTCGGCGCGCGATCCGCGTCAGCTCGCCTACGAGATCAAGGAGAACATGACCTTCGTGTTCAAGCCGTCGGTCGGCACCGCCGACGGCGCGTCGCTCTGCACCTGGGGCGACACCGTGGTGGTTACGGCGAACGGCGGCCGGCGGTTGGGAACCCGCCGCCACGATCTGGCCGTATCCGGCTGATCCGGGCCGCGCCCCTGCGGACAGCGAAAAAGACGTGAAGGGAGACAGGCGATGATCGTGCGTGCTCTTCGAGCGGCTGCTGCGCTCGCCGGCTTGGCGGCGCTGGCCGCCCTGCCGCTCTCCGCCGCCGATCTGCCGAAAGCGACCGAGAAAATCCTTCAGGACACCAAGCTCGATCCGGCGCTGCTGAACGGCCTCGACGACGAGCTGAGGATGCCCCCGGAATGGATCGAAGGCGCCAAGAAGGAAAAGGCGCTTCGCATCGGCGGCACCTGGGACCCGGCTCAGTTCGACGCCTTCTCGCGTCCC
>Ga0070714_100001672_pt1 | contig 16127 bp, 11 predicted proteins | sample LARL83metaG_FD_65450 | JGI IMG/M metagenome (GOLD analysis project Ga0070714, IMG submission 65450) | Corn, switchgrass and miscanthus rhizosphere microbial communities from Kellogg Biological Station, Michigan, USA - LAR L8-3 metaG | ecosystem: Host-associated > Plants > Roots > Rhizosphere ...
CCCCTCTTTTGGCTCTGCACGAATACTCGACTGCGGCGTCGCGCAGTATACAGCCCGCCTCGCTGAAACACGGTGAACGCGTGTCATTTGCGACTCGCTTCGCGGCCGGCGATTTGCTTCCATCTGCACGGTCGAGGCACACCGCCGTGTCAGAAATCCACCTGGACCGGGCCGCGGAGCTCGTGGCGCTTGCGCGCGAGCGCATGCGCACGCGCCATCTCGCGCTGCGCACCGAGCAGGCGTATCTGCAGTGGCTGCAGCGTTATGTCGACTTCCACGGCGGGCGGCATCCGCAGGAGCTCGGCGCCCATGAGCTCGAGCAGTTCCTGACGCATCTCGCGGTGCATCGCAAGGTGAGCTCCGCCACGCAGAACCAGGCGCTGCAGGCGCTCCTCTTTCTCTATCGCCACGTGCTCGGGATCGAGCTGCCGTGGCTCGAGGGCATTACCCGCGCTGCACCGGCGCGCAAGCTGCCCGTGGTGCTCAGCCGCACTGAGGTGCGCGCGCTCCTGGCGCAGCTGCAGGGCACTTCGTGGCTCATAGCGAGCCTGCTCTATGGCAGCGGGCTGCGCCTGATGGAAGCGATGCGGCTGCGGGTGAAGGACCTCGCGCTCGAGCGTGGTGAGCTCATCGTGCGCGAGGGCAAGGGCGGCAGGGATCGTGTCACGATGCTGCCGGCCGCCCTCAACAATTCCTTGTGCGCGCATCTCGATCGCTTGCGCGCCTGGTACGAGGAGGAGCGACGCCGTGCACGCCCCGGGGTCTCGCTGCCCTTCGCGCTCGCACGCAAGTACCCCGAGGCAGGCACGCGCTGGGGCTGGCAGTACCTGTTTCCCGCCTCGGGCCTGTGCCGCGATCCCTACAGCGGACTCGCCGTGCGCCACCATCTGCACGAGAAGATCATCCAGCGTGCGGTGCAGGGCGCGGTGCGCAAGGCCGAGCTCACTCAGCCGGCGAGTTGCCACACGCTGCGGCACTGCTTTGCCACGCACCTGCTGGAGGACGGATACGACATCCGCACCGTGCAGGAGCTGCTCGGGCACTCCGATCTCAAGACCACCATGATCTACACCCATGTCATGGCGAAGGGTGCGCGCGGGGTGCGCAGCCCGCTCGATCGACAGGCGCCCTCTGGCCCCTCGGCTCAGTAATCGCGCGCGGCTCAGGGCAAATCCGTGCGCGCTGTCGGCTCGCCCCCGGTGAACCCGTTCTGCCGCCAGGCCTCGTAGATGACGAGCGCGACGGCGTTGGAGAGGTTGAGACTGCGGTTGCCGGGTCGCATGGGGATCATGAGCTGCCGTTCGGGCGGCACCAGGGCGAGCGCGGCGGCAGTGAGGCCACGGGTCTCGGCGCCGAATAGCAGTGCATCGCCGCGCTGAAAGCATGACTCGCTGTAGAGCTGCTCGCCGCCCGTCTCGATGCTGAATAGCCGTGCTCCGGCGAGCGCTTCGAGGCAGGCATCCATGCTCGCGTGCACGCGCACCGGGGCGAGCTCCTCGTAGTCGAGTCCCGCGCGGCGCACCGCCCGGGCTGTGAGCTCGAAGCCGAGCGGCTTCACCAGATGGAGCGTGGCGCCCGTGTTGGCGGCGAGCCGGATGATGTTGCCGGTGTTGGGCGGTATCTCGGGCTGGATCAGCACAATGTGGAACATGGCCTCACCGCGGTGGAATTGACGCCTGTGCGATAATGCCTGTCGTGGCGAGCTTAGAACCAGACGCATCGGTGCGGCCGGCCGCGGCGGGCGCATCGCCGGTCGCCCTGAATTTCTGCGGGCTGGAATTCGCCTCCCCGATCGTGCTCCTCTCGGGATGCGTCGGCTTCGGCGAGGAGTACACGCGCATCGAGGGATTCTCGAACCGCGATGCGGGGGCTGTGGTACTGAAGGGCACGACCGGCGCGCCGCGGCTCGGCAACCCGCCGCACCGCGTCTACGAGACCCCCGCAGGGATGCTGAATGCGATCGGTCTTCAGAATCCCGGCGTCGACCACGTCGTGCGCGTCATCCTGCCGCAGCTCGATTTCACCGAGACACGCTTCATCGCCAACGCCTGCGGTTCGACCATCGAGGAGTACGTCGAGGTCACGCGGCGCTTCGATGCGTCCCCGATCGATGCCATCGAGATCAACATCTCCTGCCCCAACGTGAAGGAAGGCGGAGTGGCCTTCGGCAACTATCCGGACATGTCGGCGCAGGTGGTCGCCGCTTGCCGCCGCGTGACCAAAAAGCCGCTCATCACCAAGCTCTCGCCGAACCAGACCGACATCCGCGAGAACGCGCGCCGCTGCATCGAAGCGGGTACCGATGCCCTTGCGGTGATCAACACCGTGATGGGGATGGCGATCGATGTCGAGACGCACCGGCCGGTGATTGGCAACGTGCAGGGCGGGCTTTCCGGGCCCGCCATCAAGCCGATCGCGCTGCTGAAGGTGCACCAGGTCTATGAAGTCGCACGTCCCCACCGCATTCCGATCATCGGCCAGGGCGGCATCACCACGGCGCACGATGCGCTCGAGTTCATCATCGCTGGCGCGACGGCGGTCGGGGTGGGCACCGCGCTCTTCTATGATCCACTCGTGTGCCGGCGCATCAACGAGGGCATCGCCGCCTACCTCGCTGCGCAGGGTTTGAAGAGCGTCACCGAGCTCGTCGGCACGTTGCGCACCGCCAGGGATATCGCCGACTGCGCCCTCTCGGGCTGACGACCGGCCTACAGTAAGCGCCGCTGACCGCTGTCGTCCGCACCCGCGGTGCCTGCCTGCCGGTGCAGCCGCACCGGCGTGGGTGCGACGGCGGTAAATACGACCCCAAGCGTGCGGAAGCGCTCGAGAATGCGCAGATTGATGCTCTGCTGCGCACTGGCGTACACCTGGTAGTCGGGCGTCGTGACGAAGAACACCACCTCGAACTGCAGCGTCATCGGCATGCAGCGCAGGAGGTGACAGCGGTCGAAGCGTACCTCCGGGGTCGCCTCGATGATCTCGCGCACCGCTGCCGGGACTGCGGCGAGCGCTGCCACCGGGGTCTCGTAATGCACATCGAGCACGAACAGCGCACGCCGCTCGAACATGCGGCCGAAGTTGCGCACCCGAGACTTCAGGATGTCGGCGTTGCCGAGAATGATCTGCTCGCCGTTGACGCTGCGCAGCCGTGTGCTTTTGACGCCGATGTGCTCGACCGTGCCCTGGCAGTCGTCGATCGCGAGGAAATCGCCTGCCATGAAGGGCTTGTCGAAGGCAATCGACATCGAGGCCAGCAGATCCCCGAGCACGGTCTGCACGGCGAGCGCCAGCGCGATACCGGTGATGCCCAAGCCCGCGAGCAGCGGCTTCACTTGGATCCCGAGCCAATCGAGTGCCAGCAGTGCCGCGAAACCCCAGATGAGCAGCCCGACCGCGAACAGGATGACCTCCATCGAGCTCTTGAGGAGTGCGTCCGGCGATAGCGAGCGCTTGCGGCGCAGGTCGATGGCGTGGCGCACGGCGGTCATGGCCCAGATCGCCATCTGCATCCAGAAGAGCAGCACGAGTACGGTCGTGAGCCAACGCTCGAAGCGCGGCGGGAAGCTCAGGTCGCGGGAGCCGAACCAGACGGCGAGCCCGAGTAGGAACACCCGGCTGGTGCGCTCGACCAGCGCCGCCGCCAGATCGAGCGCGACGAAACCACCCTGTCGGTCCTTGAGGTGCAACCGCCGGCGCAGCGCGCTGATGAAGCCGCGCACGAGCGGTAGCACGGTGAAGGTGATGAAGAAGATCGCTAGTGCGACCGCCCATTGACCGAGCTCGTTGCCCAGGAACTCGGAATGCCACAGCTCGCTCCAGCCTGACATCGACCCTCCCTTCGAGGGGGGAACCTTACCGGGTTAGGAGCGCCGCGACTATTCGTCTGGCTCCGCGGCGCCGTTCATGCCGAGCTCGCGGAGCTTGCGGGTGAGGGTGTTGCGTCCCCAGCCGAGGAGCTTCGCCGCGTCCTGCCGATGTCCCTGTGTGCGGCGCAGCGCTGCGCGGATCAGCACTCGCTCGAATTGCGGCTGCGCGGTATCGAGGAGCGGTGAGCCGCCGTTGCGCACGTGCCGCTCGGCCCAGTCGGCGAGCGCGGCCGTCCAGTCGGCCTCGCGCGCTGCGGCCGCTGCAGTGCCGGTGATCTCCGGCGGCAGATCGGCGAGGTGCACCTCGCTCCCCGGCGCTAGCACCGAGAGCCGCCGGCAGAGGTTGACGAGCTCGCGCACGTTGCCGGGCCATTGGTAGGCGGTGAGTCTCGCCTGCGCGTCCGGCGCCAGCACTTTCGGCTCGACGCCGAGCTCGTGTGCGGCGATGAGCATGTAGTGCGTGAGGAGGGCCGGAATGTCCTCGGCGCGTGCCGAGAGCGGCGGCAGCTCGATGCGGATCACATTCAGGCGATGGTAGAGATCCTCGCGAAAGAGTCCGCGCGCGACCCGCTCCTGCAGGTTCTGGTTGCTCGCGGCGATGACCCGCACATCGACGTGGATCGGGGTCTGGCCGCCGACACGATAGAACTCCCCTTCCGCCAGCACCCGCAGCAGCCGCGTCTGGAGCGCGAGCGACATGTCGCCGATCTCATCGAGAAAGAGCGTGCCGCCGTCCGCCTGCTCGAAGCGGCCGCGGCGCTGTGCGTCCGCGCCGGTGAACGCTCCGCGCTCGTGTCCGAAGAGCTCGGACTCGAGGAGATCGGCCGGGATGGCTGCGGTGTTGAGCGCGATGAAGGGGCGTCCGCTGCGCGGGCTGTGCTCGTGCAGCGCGCGGGCCACGAGCTCCTTGCCGGTGCCGGACTCCCCGGTGATGAGCACGGTGACCGAGGAGCGCGACAGTCGCCCGATAGCGCGAAACACCTGCTGCATCGCCGGCGCCTTGCCGAGGAGCTCAGGCATCTGCGGCGCCGCGCCGGTTTCACTGCCACCGCCGAGGGCGCCGCTCGCGGCACGCCGCACCAGCGCCACGGCCTCATCGATGTCGAAGGGCTTCGGCAGATACTCGAAGGCGCCGCCCTCGTATGCCGAGACCGCGCTCCCGAGGTCCGAGTGCGCCGTCATGACGATCACCGGGAGCGCCGGACGCGCGTCGCGGATGCGCCGCAGGAGCTCGAGGCCCGAAGCGCCCGGCATGCGGATGTCGGTGATGAGGACATCCGGAGCATCGCGTCGCAGCGCATCGAGCGCACCTTCCGCAGCCTCGAAGGCGCGCGGCGCCATGCCCTCGTTGCGCAGTGCCCGCTCGAGCACCCACCTGATCGAGGCGTCGTCATCGACGAGCCATACCCGCAGCGCATTCATGTGTTGTCTCCGAGGGGCAGCAGCAGCGTGAACACCGTGTGCCCGAACTCACTCTCGAACTCGATGATGCCGCCGTTGCGCGTCACCAGCTCCTGCGCCACGGCGAGCCCGAGACCGGTGCCGTTGGCGCGTCCGGTGACGAGTGGATAGAAAATCGAGCCGCGCAGGTGCTCGGGGACTCCTGGACCTGAGTCCTCGACCTGCACGCTCGCTACCAGGCGGTGCACGGCGGAGCCGATGCTGACATTCGAGCGCGCGCGCGTGCGCAACACGATGCGGCCCTTGTCGCCCTGCGCCTGCAGCGCGTTGCGCGCAACATTGAGCAGCGCCTGGATCATCTGGTTCCGGTCGAGCCGTGCATTCGGCAGGCTCGGGTCGTAGTCGCGCTCGATGACGAGTGTCGGCGGCGCCTCGCCACGCAGCAGGTGATACACGTGCTCGCAGATCTCGTGCACATTGAGGATCACCGGGCTCGGCGACTGACTGGGTCGCGCCATGGAGTCGACGAGCGCGGTGAGGCGGTCGGCCTCACCGATGATCACGCGCGTGTATTCCTTGAGCGCCGCGGCGGGCAGCTCGCGCTCGAGCAGCTGCGCCGCGCCGCGCAGTCCGCCGAGTGGATTTTTTATCTCGTGCGCGAGCTGCCGAACCATGAGGCGGCTGCTGTCGAGACGCGCGAGCAGGTTGTTCTCGCGCGAGATGCGCTGGCGCTGCGTGGTGTCGGCGAGCTCGAGCAGCAGGTGGCGGCCGGTCACTCCATCGAGCGGCGTCAGCGTCACATCGAGGGTGCGAGCTTCGCGCGGGGACGCCGCGGGACGCACCGTGAGCTCACGGTCGGCGATGATCTCGCCGCCTGCAAGCGAGCGGCGCAGGATGGCGGCGAGTCCCTCCGGCTCGTGCAGGAGCTCGGTGAAGGGGCGTCCGCGTGCCATCTTCAGGCTGAAAGCGAGCAGGTCCTGTGCGGCGACATTCGCGTACACCGGACACAGCTGTGCATCGAGCATGACGATTCCGGTAGCGAGCGCATCCAGCAGGTCCGCCGGATCGAAGTGCGCGAGCGCCGAGGGAAGCGCGTACTCAGCGGCCACGGTCGCTCCCGCGCCCAAGGGCCATCTGGTTGGGGCGCTCGGCGACGGCCGCGCGCGCGAGACTCAGTGCGGCGTAATTCGGTTGTTGTTGGGATTGAGGACCGAGTTCTGCTGCACGTGGAAGGTCACGGCCGGAGTCTGGCACTGCACGGCGCCGCCCGCGTCCTTCACCTGGGCTTGTGCCGTGTGCGTACCGCGCTCGACCGGTGAGAGCACGAATTGCGCGCCGGTGGGGCTGCCGCCATTCAGCGCCTGACCATCCACGGTGACGTAGACCCGGTCGCCGGTGTGCAGCTGCTGCGGATCGGTCTGCACGACGACCGTGAGCGAGTCGATGTTGGCGAAACTCTGATCGTCCTGCGGCTGTACGATGGCGCAGCCGCGGTAGGGAGCCACTGCCGGGGTGGGCGTCTGGCCACCGCCGCCCCCCGGTGAATTCTCGAGCGCCGCCGGCTTGTAGCTCTGCGCCGCGTTCACGTGCAGCTTCTCCGCATTGGCGTGCGGCTGATCGGAGTAGTGCACCACGCCGTTCTCGTCGACCCAGCGGTACACCGTTGCCCCGGCGAGCGCCAGCGAGCACAGCAGAGACATTAAGGTAAATGCGAGTGCGCGCATGCGGCTCCAGCATAGCGCTGCGCGAGCCGGGCGACAAAAGCGGGTGACGGCATTTTGTGAACGCCGCCACCCGCACCCCTTCCCCTTGAGGCTGCGCGCAACGCGCACCGCGGCTGCCGTGCGCAAGGCTCGCCCGCAGGGAACTCACGCACCCCATCTCAGCAGCTGTAATACAGCTCCATCTCCACCGGGTGCGTCGACATGCGGAAGCGGGTGATCTCCTGGAGCTTCAGCGCCATGTAGGCATCGATCACATCGTTGGTGAATACGCTCCCACGGGTGAGGAACTCGCGGTCGTTGTCGAGGTGCTCGAGGGCCATGTCGAGCGAGTGGCATACCGTCGGGATGTGCTTCGCTTCCTCGGGCTCGAGATCGTAGAGATCCTTGTCGGCGGGATCACCGGGGTGGATCTTGTTCTGGATACCATCCAGTCCCGCGAGCATCATCGCCGCGAACGCGAAGTACGGGTTGGCGCAGGAATCCGGGAAGCGTACCTCGATGCGCCGCGCTTTCGGGCTCGAGACCCACGGAATGCGGATCGAGGCGGAGCGGTTGCGCGCCGAGTAGGCGAGCAGCGTAGGTGCCTCGAATCCCGGCACGAGCCGCTTGTAGCTGTTCGTGCCCGGGTTGGTGATGGCATTCAGCGCCTTGGCGTGCTTGATGATGCCGCCGATGTAATAGAGCGCCAGATCCGAGAGCCCGCCGTACTTGTCGCCGGCAAACAGCGCGCGGCCTTCCTTCTGCAGGGACTGGTGCACGTGCATGCCATTGCCGTTATCGCCCACCAGCGGCTTCGGCATGAAGGTGGCGGTCTTGCCGTAGCCGTGCGCCACGTTGTGCACGGCGTATTTCAGGATCTGCACCTGGTCCGCCTTCTGCACCAGGGTGCCCGCGCCGATGCCAATCTCGGACTGGCCGCCGGTGGCGACTTCGTGATGGTGCACCTCGACCTTGAGTCCCATCTCCTCGCACGCAAGGCACATCGCCGAGCGGATGTCCTGGTAGGCATCCACCGGCGGCACCGGAAAGTAGCCGCCCTTGACGGTCGGGCGATGGCCGCGGTTGCCCTCCTCGTAATCCTTCTCGGAGTTCCACGAGCCCTGCACGGAATCGATGCGGTAAAAGGCGCCGTTGATCTCGCTGCTGAAGCGCACGCTGTCGAAGATGAAGAATTCGTTCTCCGGCCCGAAGAGCGCGCTGTCGGCGATGCCGGTGGACTTGAGGTAGGCCTCGGCGCGCTTGGCGAGCGAGCGTGGATCGCGCTCGTAGCCCTGCATGGTGGCCGGCTCGATCACATCGCAGCGGATGTCGATCGTCGTCTCTTCGAAGAAGGGATCGATGACCGCGGTCGCTGCCTCGGGCATCAGGATCATGTCGGACTCGTTGATGCCCTTCCATCCGGCGATGGAGGAGCCATCGAACATCTTGCCGTCGCGGAACAGGTCCTCATCGACCAGGCGCGCCGGGATCGTCACGTGCTGCTCCTTGCCGCGCGTATCGGTGAAGCGCAGGTCCGCGAACTTCACCTGCTTTTCTTTTATGAGTTTCAGAACATCGGTCGGTGTCATATCGCCTCCGAGAAAGGGGTGTAACTCGCCGCACTGGCGGCCCGCAGCCTCTTCAGGTGTGACTCATGCGGGTCGGGCGGGAAGTGCCCCGGGGCATTGCAGGGGCTGTGCCAGCCGAGATAGACGCACAATCAATGAGTTAGAGACTTTCAGGACCGGTCGGTGCACCACTTTGGTGCGCAACCGGACCATTATTGCACCAGAGCAGTGCTCGAGGCAGCGCTGTTTGGCATCTCAACGCGCTCCGCGCTCGTAGTGGAGGCCCATGGCGGTGCAATTGTGTGTTTTTGGTGCGCCGGCACCGAGCCGCTGGCGAGCACCGTATACTCGCGCGCTCTTTCGGTCCTGATTCACGCAGCATGAAAATCGGCCACGCGCCGCGCACCTTCCAGCAGCTTATCTTCGCCCTGCAGCACTACTGGTCGCAGCAGGGATGTGTGGTGCTCGAGCCCTACGACATGGAAGTCGGCGCCGGCACCTTCCACACCGCGACTTTTCTGCGCGCCATCGGACCGGAGCCGTGGCGCGCCGCCTACGTGCAGCCCTCGCGGCGGCCGACCGATGGCCGCTATGGAGAGAATCCGTTTCGGCTGCAGCACTACTATCAATACCAGGTGGTGATCAAACCCTCGCCACTGCCGATCCTCGATCTCTACCTCGGAAGTCTGGCCGCGCTCGGCCTCGACCCGCTGGTGCACGATGTGCGTTTCGTCGAGGACAACTGGGAATCGCCGACGCTCGGTGCCTGGGGGCTCGGTTGGGAAGTGTGGCTGAACGGCATGGAGATCACGCAGTTCACCTACTTCCAGCAGGTCGGCGGCCTCGACTGCCGGCCGGTGACTGGCGAGATCACCTATGGGCTCGAGCGGCTGGCGATGTATCTGCAGGGCGTCGAAAGCCTCTACGACATCCTCTGGAGCGAAGGAGTCGACGGCCTCATCACCTACGGCGACGTGTTTCGCCAGAACGAGGTTGAGCAATCGGCCTACAACTTCGAGCACGCGGATGTAGCCACGCTTCTCACCCACTTCGAGGATTACGAGCGCGCCTGCCAGAGCCTGCTGCAGGCGAAGCTGGCTCTGCCGGCCTACGAGCAGGTGCTGAAGGCTTCACATACTTTCAACCTTCTCGATGCGCGACGCGCCATCTCGGTCACCGAGCGGCAGCGCTACATTCTCAGGGTACGCGCGCTCGCGAGTGCGGTGGCGCGCGCCTATCTTGCGAGCCGCGAGGCGCTCGGCTTTCCGCTCCTCAAGGCGCACGCGGCGCACGAGCGCGTGGCGCGGGCGGCGTCCGCCCGCACGGGTGCAACCGCGGATGCGGCGACTCCGCGGGCGCGCCCATGAGTGCAACGCGCGATTTCCTCATCGAAGTCGGTACCGAGGAGCTGCCGCCGAAGGCTTTGAGCACGCTCTCGGAGGCGTTCGTCCTTGGGGTCACTGCCGGGCTCGAGAAATCCGGGCTCGCCCACGGCGCCATCGCAGGATTCGCCACCCCGCGCCGCCTTGCGGTCAAGGTGTCGCGCCTCGCAGAGCGGCAGCCGGAGCAGCAAGTCCGCCGCCGCGGCCCGCCGCTCTCAGCGGCATTCGATGGTGCAGGAGCACCGACCCGGGCAGCGCTCGCCTTTGCTACGAGCTGCGGCACGACGGTGGAAGAGCTCGGACGGATCGACGAGGGCAAGGGCACCTTCCTCTTCTTCTCCGGCACGCGCGCCGGCGAGCGCACCGTGCAGCTGCTTCCGGGGCTCATTCAGAGCGCGCTCGATCAACTGCCCATTCCGCGCCGCATGCACTGGGGCGAGGGGCAGGCGATGTTCGTGCGGCCGGTGCACTGGATCGTGATGCTATTCGGACGCGATATCGTGCCGGCGACGCTTCTCGAGACCGAGACCGGCCGCCACACTCGTGGCCATCGCTTCATGGCCCCGCGGCCGCTGTCACTGGCGAGTCCGACGGCCTACGAGCGCACGCTGCGCGAGAAGGGGCACGTGCTCGCAGATTTCAGCGGCCGCCGCGAGCGCATCCGTACCGAGGTCGCGACCGTCGCCGAGGCGGTCGCAGGCCACGCGCTCATTCGCGAAGCGCTGCTCGATGAGGTGACCGCGCTCACCGAATGGCCGGTGGCGCTCGCGGGACGCTTTGAGGAGCGCTTCCTCGCGCTGCCGCGCGAAGTGCTGATCTGCACGCTCGAGGAGCACCAGCGCTACTTCCCCGTCGAGGACGGCGCGGGCTCCCTGCTGCCGGCCTTCATCACCGTGAGCAACATCGCGAGCCGCGATCCCCCGCAAGTGCGGGCCGGCAATGAGCGCGTGGTGCGCGCCCGCTTGTCCGATGCGGCATTCTTCTGGGAGCAGGACCGGCGCGAGCCGCTCGCAGCGCGGCGCCCTGCGCTCGAAAAAGTAACCTTCCAGGCGAAGCTCGGCTCGCTCGGCGACAAGACGCGCCGCGTGGGCGCGCTCATCCCGCACATCGCCGCCGCGGCGGGCGCGCCGGCCGATGAAGCGCTGCGTGCCGCGGATCTCGCCAAGTGCGATCTGCTCACCGCGATGGTGGGAGAGTTTCCGGAGCTGCAGGGCATCATGGGCGCCTACTACGCGCAGGCCGACGGCGAGCCGCCGGAAGTCGCGGTGAGCTTGCGCGAGCAATACCTGCCACGCTCGGCGGGAGACGATCTGCCCGCGAGCCGCACCGGACTCGCGCTCGCCATCGCGGACAAACTCGACACCGTCGCGGGGATCTTCGCGATCGGCGAGAAGCCCTCCGGCACCAAGGATCCCTTTGCGCTGCGCCGTGCGGCGCTCGGTGTGCAGCGGATTCTCATCGAGAAAGGACTGGATCTCGATCTGGGTGCCACCATCGAGCAGGCAGCCATGGGCGTGCGCGCGGACATCGAGCGGCTCAGGAGCGCAGCCCCGGGTGGCGCGACCGCCGGGTCTACCGATGCACGCGCAGCACCGGCCTCCCCCGCGGCGCCGCGTTCCGGAGCGGTGGCACTTGTCGATGAGATCTACGATTTCCTCATGGAGCGGCTGCGCGCCTACTATCTCGAGGGTGCAGGCGCGGCTGCGCCTGGGCGCGCGGCGGTGACCACGGAGATGTTCGATGCGGTGCTTGCCACACGTCCCGCATCGAGCGTCGACTTCGATGCGCGCCTGCGGGCGCTGAGCACCTTCCTCGAGCTCCCGGAGGCGGCGAGCCTCACCGCCGCCAACAAGCGCATCAGCAACATCCTTCGCAAGGCCAACGCCACACCTTCGGGCGAGGTCGATGTCACGCAGCTGCGCGAGGAAGCGGAGATGCGGCTCTACGACGCCATGCGCGGGCTGCGCGATGCGGTGTCGGCGCACACCGAGCGGCGGCTGTACACCGATGCACTCGGACGGCTCGCACTCTTGCGGCCGGCCGTCGACACCTTCTTCGACAAGGTGATGGTGATGGACGAGAACCCGCAGCTGCGGGCCAACCGGCTGAGCCTGCTCACTCAGCTCCAGGGACTTTTCGCGGGGATCGCGGACCTGTCGCGATTGCCCGGTTGAGTACGGTGAGCGAAACCAACGCCGGCGCCGCAGGCTGGCGCCGGGGCCCGGTGCAGCTGATCCTCTCGCTTTTCTTCACCGGCTTCTGGTTCGCCTGGACTTTTCTCTACGCCATCCCCTTCGTGCTCATCTGCGCCCTCCTGCCCTTCCGGCGCCGCTTCGCGCTTGCGCGCGCTTACGCTGCGGTAGTGCTGTGGGTGCTGAAGTGGAGCTGTGGGCTCACGTACCGGATCGAAGGCGCCCCGCTTCCCGCGGGTTCGCACATCGCCCTGTGGAAACACTCCTCGTCCTGGGAAACCATGGCGATGATGGTGGTGTTTCCACGCCAGGTGTGGGTGCTGAAGCGCGAGCTGCTGTGGATCCCGGTGGTCGGGGTTGCCGTGCAGCAGATGCATGCGATCGCCATCGATCGCGCCGCCGGGCACTCCGCGGTCGCACAGGTCATCGAGCAGGGCAAAACCTGTCTCGAAGAAGGTGACTGGGTCATGATTTACCCGGAGGGCACCCGCATGCCGCCAGGCGAAACGCGCCGCTACGGAGTGAGCGGCACGCTGCTCGCGATCGAGACCGGCCACCTCGTCGTGCCGGTCGCGCACAACGCCGGCTATTACTGGCCGCGGCGTGGACTGCTCAAGAAACCCGGCGTCGTGCGTGTGGTCATCGGTCCAGCTTTCGCGACCGCCGGACGCGAAGTGCGCGAGCTGAACGAGGAAATTCAGGCCTGGGTTGAAGCCACCGTCCGCCGCCTGGCCCCACAGTCCGATGCCTAAATTTAGCTGTGGGACGAGTCAATTACCTCGCATATCACGCTTATAGATTCATATCTGATCCAATCGATCAGATATCGAGGTTGGTCACCGACAGGGCGTTCTTCTCGATGAACTCGCGCCGCGGCTCGACCTGATCCCCCATCAGCGTCGTGAAGATGTCATCAGCGGCTACGGCATCCTCGATCTTCACCTGCAACAGCCGGCGGCTTTCGGGGTTGATGGTGGTCTCCCACAGCTGCTCCGGATTCATCTCGCCGAGGCCCTTGTAGCGCTGGATCGTCTGGCCTTTCTTCGCTTGATCGAGTAACCACTTCATCGCTTCCTTGAAGGAGCCGATCTCCTGGCGCTCGTTGCCGCGCGTGGCATAGGCGCCCTCCCCGATGAGCCCCGCGAGGGTGCGCGCCAGATCCGCGATGCGCTGATACTCCGCCGACTCGAAGAACTCGCGCGGCAGATATTTCTGGCTCGGCGTGCCGTGCTCGGTCTTGTGAATGATGATGCGCGCCGCGTGTCCGTCCGTCGCCGCGCGCAATTCGACCCGGTAGGTGCGCGTGCCATCGGCAAGCGCGTTCAGCCGCTGATCGAGATCGCGCGCCCAGCCGCGCAGCCATTCCTGCCGGTCGAAGTTCGCCGGGCTCACCTCGGGCATGTAGACGAGCTGCTCGAGGAGCCGATCGTCATAGCGGCGCGCCCAGCGCCGGATGATCGCCTGCACCTCCATGTACTTGCGCGCAAGTGCCTCGAGTGCTGACCCGGAGAGCGCGGGCGCGCCGGCATTCACGTGCAGCTGCGCCTCTTCCAGTGCTGCATTGAGCAGCAGCTGATTGAGCTCGTTGTCGTCCTTGACGTAGGTTTCCTGCTTGCCGCGCTTGATCTTGTAGAGCGGCGGCTGCGCGATATAGATGTGGCCGCGCTCGATGAGCTCCGGAATCTGCCGATAGAAGAAGGTGAGCAGCAGCGTACGGATGTGGCTCCCGTCCACGTCCGCATCGCACATGATGATGACGCGGTGGTAGCGGAGCTTGTTGATGTCGAACTCTTCCTTGCCGATACCGGTGCCGAGCGCGGTGATGAGCGTGCCCACCTCGGCGGATGACAGCATCTTGTCGAAGCGCGCTTTTTCCACATTCAGGATCTTGCCCTTGAGCGGCAGGATCGCCTGAGTGCGCCGGTCGCGCCCCTGCTTGGCCGAGCCGCCGGCCGAGTCGCCCTCGACGATGAAGATCTCCGAAAGCGCCGGATCCTTTTCCTGACAGTCGGCCAGCTTGCCTGGAAGTCCGGCTATATCGAGCGCGCCCTTGCGCCGGGTCATCTCGCGCGCCTTGCGCGCGGCCTCGCGTGCGCGCGCCGCCTCGACCATCTTCGCGACGATGAGACGCGCCTCCTGCGGATGCTCGAGCAGAAATTCCTGCAGCTTGGAGCCGACCGCGTTCTCGACGATGCCCTTGACCTCGGAGGAGACGAGCTTGTCCTTGGTCTGCGAGGAGAATTTCGGATCGGGCAGCTTCACCGAGAGGATGGCCGTCAGCCCCTCGCGGGCGTCATCGCCCGTCATCGGGATGCGGTCCTTGTTGGAAAGCTCCTTCTCGACGTAGTCGTTGAGCGTGCGGGTCAGGGCACTGCGGAAGCCGGCGAGGTGCGTACCGCCGTCCTTCTGCGGAATGTTGTTGGTGTAGCAGAACATGCTCTCCTGGTAGGAGTCGTTCCACTGCATCGCGACCTCGACCGTCACCGTCCCATCGTGGGTGCGGAAGTGAAACACCGACTCATGAATCGGCGTGCGGGTGCGATTGAGGTACTTCACGAACGCCTGGAGTCCACCGGCGTGGGCGAATACATCGTGCTTGTTCTCGCGCTCATCGATGAGCTCGATGCGCACGCCCGAATTCAGGAACGACAACTCGCGCAGGCGTTTTGCGAGGATGTCGTAGTTGAAGCTGATGTTGGTGAAGATCTGGGCGCTCGGCCGGAAGCGGATCGTGGTGCCACGGTCATGCGTCTCGCCCACTACCGCGAGCGGAGCCACGGGCTCGCCGAGGTGGTACTCCTGGCGATGCAGGCTGCCATCCCGGGCAATCGTGAGCTGCAGGTAGTCCGAGAGTGCGTTCACCACCGACACCCCGACCCCGTGGAGCCCCCCTGAGACTTTGTACGAGCTATCGTCGAATTTCCCGCCCGAGTGCAGCACGGTCATGATGACTTCCGCTGCAGAGCGCCCCTCCTCAGGGTGGATATCCACAGGGATGCCGCGCCCGTTATCGGAAACGGTCACCGATTCATCGGCATGGATGGTGACCACGATGCGGTCGCAATGGCCGGCCAGTGACTCGTCAATGGAGTTGTCGACGGCCTCAAAAACCATGTGGTGAAGGCCCGTCCCGTCATCGGTGTCACCGATGTACATACCGGGGCGTTTCCGCACCGCATCAAGACCCTTTAAGACTTTGATTTTACTGGAATCGTAGACGTCGTCAGTGGCCATGAACAAGCTCGATTTTGAGACACGGCATTATATCGGTTGGACCCTGCCTGCAGCTATGCAGAACGTGCTTTCTGGTGCTCCGAAAAGTCGCAATTCGGACTGCAACGAAGTGACAACGAGCTGACATCGGAGGCTCGTCACTTCATCGATGAAAAGCTGCAATCGTTCGGTGTCGAGCTCCGCTGCCGGGTCATCGAGCAACAAGGTTGGAGTGGTCCCGGTGAGGTTTTGCAGGAGGCGTACCTGCGAGATGGTCATCGCGACTGCGACGAGCTTCTGTTGCCCCCGCGAGAGCACATCACGCGCCGGCCGGCCATGGAGCCGTACCGCCACGTCGGCCCGATGGGGCCCGGTCTGCGTCTGCCGCCGCAGCCCGTCCGCCGCCCGGGAAGCCACGAGCGCCTCCGCCAGTGAGTGCTCCTGGGTCCAGCCACGCAGGTAGTGCAGGTCTACCTCTAGGCCACTGAGTGCGGCGACCGCGGCTTTCCAGTAGGGCTGCAGTCGGTCCAGGAGCCGTTGTCGCGCCGCCGTGATTGCCTCACCGGTCCGTGCCAGATCAGCGTCCCACACACCGACTGCTGCTGACTGAGTCTTGAGCGCTGCGTTGCGTTGCTTGAGCGCGCGGGTGTAGCGCAACCAGAGGTCGACGAACTGCGGTTCCACGTGGAACACCGCCCAGTCGAGCCAGCGCCGCCGGCGATAGCCACCCTCCTCGACGAGGCGGTGGATGCCGGGCTCGATAACCTGGACCGGGAAAACTTGCGACAGCTCGGTCAAGGTA
>Ga0070714_100001673_pt1 | contig 16126 bp, 16 predicted proteins | sample LARL83metaG_FD_65450 | JGI IMG/M metagenome (GOLD analysis project Ga0070714, IMG submission 65450) | Corn, switchgrass and miscanthus rhizosphere microbial communities from Kellogg Biological Station, Michigan, USA - LAR L8-3 metaG | ecosystem: Host-associated > Plants > Roots > Rhizosphere ...
GGCAACGACTTCCTCGAGTGGTGCGAGCAGGACGAGCGCACGCGCGCGATCCTGCTCTACCTCGAGTCGTTCGGGAACCCGCGCAAGTTCGCGCGGATCGCGCGGCGCGTCGGCCGCGCCAAGCCGATCGTCGCCGTCAAGGCCGGGCGCTCGGCGGCGGGCGCGCGCGCCGCCGCCTCGCACACAGGCGCGCTGCTCGCCTCCTCGGAGGCCGCGGTCGGCGCGCTCTTCCGCCAGGCGGGCGTGCTGCGCGCCGACACGCTCGGCGAGCTGTTCGACCTCGCCGCGCTGCTCGAGCATCAGCCGCTGCCGGCCGGTCCCCGCGTCGCGATCGTGACGAACGCCGGCGGGCCCGGGATCCTCGCCGCCGACGCGTGCGTCGCCGCCGGGCTGGAGCTGCCGACGCTGCCCGACGAGGTGCAGGCGGCGATCGCGCGGGCGGTGCCGGCGGGCGCGGCGCTGGGGAACCCCGTCGACCTGCTGGCGGCGGCCTCCCCGCAGGCGTTCGCGGCGGCGATCGAGGCGATCGGCGACGCCGACGTCGTCGACGCGATCGTCGCGGTGTTCGTGCCGCCGCTCGTGACGGAGGCGGAGGACGTGGCGGCGGCGATCCGCGGCGCGAGCCGCACGCTCGCCGGGCGGCTGCCGCTGCTGACGTGCTTCATGACGGCGGAGAGAGCGCCGGCGGTCCTGCGCGAGGTCGCCGGGGGCCCCGCCTTCGCCGGCCACGTGACCGGCTCCGGCACCCCGGAGGCCCCGCCGCTGCCCTCCTTCCGCTACCCGGAGGACGCGGCGCGGGCGCTCGGACGGGCGGCCGAGCATGCGCGCTGGCGCGCGGCGCCGCGCGGCGAGATCCCGCGCTTCGCGGACGCCCGCCCGGACGAGGCGGCGGCGATCGTCGCACGGGCGCTCGGCGCCGCGAGCGGCGAGGGCGCCGGCGCGTGGCTCGATCCGGGGGAGGTCCAGGCGCTGCTGCACTGCTACGGCGTGCCGCTCGCGCCGCAGCGGATCGTCGCGAGCGCCGCGGCGGTCGCGCGGGCGGCGAGCGAGCTGGGCGCGGGCGGCGCGCGTTCTGTCGCGCTGAAGGCGATCGCGCCGGGACTGCTGCACAAGAGCGACGTCGGCGGCGTGGCGCTCGGCCTGGGCTCGCCGGCGGCGGCGCGGCGCGCGGCGCAGGAGATGCGCGAGCGCGTCGCCGCGGCCGGGCACGAACTGGAGGGCTGGCTCGTGCAGCAGATGGCGCCGCCCGGCCAGGAGCTGCTCGTGGGCGCGACCTCCGACCCGCTGTTCGGGCCGGTGGTCGCGTGCGGCGCCGGCGGGCGCGCCGTCGAGCTGCTGCACGACGTCGCCGTGCGGCTCACGCCGGTGACCGACCGCGACGCGCGCGCGATGGTCGGCTCGCTGTCGATCGCGCCGCTGCTGCGCGGGGCGCGCGGCGAGCCGCCCGTCGACCTGCCCGCGCTCGAGCAGGTCGTGCTGCGGGTCGGCGCGCTCGTCGACGCGCACCCGGAGGTCGCGGAGCTCGACTGCAACCCGGTGATCGCGCACCGCGGCGGCGCGGTCGTCGTCGACGCGCGCGTGCGCGTGACGCCCGTCGCGCCCGCGGCGCCGGTGCCGGCGCTGCGGGCCTGAGGGCGCGATCGGATCAGCCGCCGCGGCGCACGGCGATGCGCGGCGGCGGGCTGCTCCGGAACGTCCGCAGCAGCCCGGCGGCGAGCTGCGCGCGCTGGACGGAGGACAGGCGCGACTCGGAGTGGATCAGCTTGTACTGCAGCGGCGGCATGCGGCCGGAGCGCACAGCCTCGGCGACGCGCTCGGCGGACGGCTGCGGCTGCTGGCGCCAGTCGGAGACGTCGAGGCGCCGGCGGCCGTCGTCGACGTCGTGCTGCACGAGCCACGAGACCGGCGCGACGTCGCTGTACCACGGCCAGCTCGTGAGGTTGCTGTGGCAGGCGCCGCACGCCTGCGCGAACAGCGCCTGCGTGCGCGGGCTGTCCCAGCGCGGCTGCGAGCGGACCGGCGGGTTCGCGTGCGCGCGTCCGTAGGGGACGAGCTGGATCAGCGCGAACGCCGCGAGCGCGGCCAGCCCGACGCGCGGCGCCCACCAGCGCAGGCGCTCGCGGCGGGTCGACGTCGTGATCTCGCTCATCGCGCGCTCATCGTCCCGTCAAGCGCTCCACACCACTCAGCGCCTTTCTGCCAGGATTCTGGGCAATGGCTCGCATCCTGCTGGTGGAGGGGGAGGACGCGGTCGCCGAGCCCCTCGCCCAGGAGCTCGCCCGCGCCGGTCACACGACGATGATCGCGCGTACGCGCGCCGAGGCGCTCGCGATGGCGGAGGGCGCCGCGTTCGACCTCGCGCTCGTCGACGAGACGCTGCCGGACGGCGACGGCCGCACGCTCGTCCACGCGCTCCACCGGCGCGCCTACGCGCCGGTCGTCGTGCTGGCCGAGAGCCGCGAGAGAGCCGACCGCGACGCCTGGCGGGACGGCGCCGAGGACTACGTCGTCAAGCCCGTCGCCCAACGCGAGGCGATCTCGCTCGTGCACGCGGTGCTGCGGCGCTGGCGCGCCGGCGGCGAGGTCCTGCGCGTCGGCCCGCTCGAGGTCGACACGGTCGTGCGGCGCGTGCGCATCGCCGGCGACGAGCTGAAGCTGCCGCCGAAGGAGGTCGCGCTGCTCACGCGGCTGATGCGCGACGCCGGCAGCCCCGTCTCGCGCGAGCAGCTGCTGGACGACGTCTGGGGGGACGGCCGCCCGGACAGCTCGCGCACGCTCGACGTCCACGTCGGGACGCTGCGCAGCCGGCTCGGTGACGATCCCGCCGCCCCGCGCTTCATCCACACCGTGCGCGGCGTCGGCTTCCGCTTCAGCTCGCCCGCGGAGCTGGGCGCGGACGACGGCGCGAGGCCGGCCTCCGAGTCGGACCGTCATCGATAGGGACTCCCTTCCGGATCGCGGGATCGCGGCGCGCGAGACGGCGCAGCGAGAGGACGAGCACGAGCGCGGCCGAGACGAGCAGCGGCCAGCGCAGCCACGCCGAGCCGGCGTCGGTGCCGGCGCCGAGCGTGTGCGCGACGGCGAGCGCGTAGGCGACGAGCGTGAGGCGGTGGATCGTCCGCCAGCGCTGCACGCCGATGCGCCCGCGCAGGTAGTAGGAGAGGCCGAGCAGCGCCGCCAGCCAGCCGGCGACGACGCCGAGCGAGGTGAGCAGCGGCCGGTAGGCCATCGCCCCGGGCAGCGCGATCCCGGCGAGGCCCGGTCTCAACCACGGGTCGCCGAGCAGCGCGATGCCGTGCACGGCGATCGCGACCAGCCCGGTCAGCGCCAGCTGCTCGTGCAGCGTGACGAGCCGCGCCGCGCGGCGGCGGCGCGGGCGGTGGGCGCGCGACGCCATGGCGAGCCCGAGCAGCGTCGAGCCGGTCACGAGCGCGAGCGCGACGACGCCGGCGGCGCGGCTCGCGAGCCACCAGCCGTGCGCGAGCGGGTCGGGACCGACGGCGGCGATCATGCGGCTCCTCCTCCTGCGCGCGGAACGGGCAGGGCGACGCGCAGCCGCGGCGGCAGCCGCTCGGGCGGCGTGCGACGACGCGGCCACACCGGTCCGATCCACTCGGCCGCGCCGTCCTCGTGCACGACCACGCCGCCGCGCTGGGCGAGCCAGCGACGCGCGCCGAGCGGTCCGCTCAGCAGCGCCGCCTTCGCGAGCGTCTCGGCCTCCAGCGCGGTCGGCGCCAACGCGGTCGCGGCGACCAGGCCCGTCCACGCGGGCGCGCCGGTGGACGGGTCGAGCAGGTGGTGCGCGTGACCCCCCGCGCGCGTCGCCCACAGGCGCGAGCCGACGCCGGAGGTCGCGATCGCGCCGGCGGCGATCCGCACGGTCCCGAGCGGCTCGGGATCCCACGGGTGCGCGACGTCGATCTCGTGCGGGCGCGTCGCGGTGCGCACGCCGCCGAGGCGCACGTCGCCGGCGGCGTCGACGACGAAGCGCGCCTGCGCGGCGAGCCGCTCGGCGACGAGATCCGCGGCGAGCCCCTTCCCCACGCCGCCGAGGTCGAGCCGCAGCCCCGGCGGACGCGCGATCGTGCCGGCGACGTCGTCCACGCGCACGGCGCGCCAGCGCTGGTCGGGACGGGGCTGCGCGGGGCGGCGCGGCGGAGCACCTTCGAGCGCGGCCGCGAGCGGCGCGGGTGGCGCGTCGGCGAGCGAGTCGACGTAGCCAGCGCGCTCGAGCGCGCCCAGCAGCGTCGGGTCGACGAGGCCGTCCGTGCGCTGGACGGCCCACAGCGCGGCGCGCACGGCCGCGCGCAGCAGCGGCGAGGCCGGCACCGTCGCGCGCGGGTCGGCGTTGAGGCGGCTCAGCTCGCTGTCGGGGCGAAAGCGCGTGAGGGCCGCGTCGATCGCCGCCAGCTCCGCCTGCACGGCGACGGTCGCGCCGGCGCCCTCGGGCGGGCCGACGAGCAGCCGGAACGTGCAGCCCATGCACGCGAACGTCACGTCGTGCTCGTGCGCGAGGTGGACCGTCGCGGTCATGAGCTGCGCGTCGCGACCGGCGCGGGGGCGGGCGCGGGGGCCGGAGCCGGCGCCGGCGCGGCTGGAGCGGGCGCCGGCGCGGACGCAGCGGGCGCGGAGGCGGCCGGCGCCGAGTACGCCGGGGCGGAGGGCGCTGAGGACCCCGAGGAGGCCGGCGCGGCGCTCGCGACGAGCACCGGCGGCCGGTGCTCGTGCACGATCACGACCTTGCGCACGACGCGGTGCACGACGACGACCTGCAGCGGCCGCGGCGGCGGCTCTCTGAGCGCTCCGAGCGCGGGGTCGCCGCCCCCGCGCATCTGCCACGCGAGCAGCGCGAGCAGCGTTCCGAACAGCGCGAGCGCACCGAGCAGGATCCCCCCGGGCGCGGGGCGGCGCCGCCGCGACACGGCGACGGAGCGGCGGTCAGTCGTCCTGGCCATCGCCCTCGCGCTCCGTTCGACCCGCGCCGTCGGATCCGTCGTCGCCGTGGCGCGCGCCCGCGCCGCCGCTTGCGCGCGAGCGAACCGGCGCAGGCGCCGGGACGGGCCGGACGACCGGCACGACGCGCCGGACCGCCGCCGGCGCCGAGACCGGCGTCACCGCGACGTGCGGGGCGGGCGCCGCCGGGCGCACCGTCTGCGGCGCCTGCAGCGGCGGCAGGTCCCGCTTGACGCGCGTGATCGTGTGGACGTCGGTCTGCGTGCGCACGACGATGCGCGGCGTCAGCGTCGTCGCCGCGGTGGCGCGGCGTCTGCCCGGCTGAGAGCCGAGCGCGATCGCGGCGAGGCCGCCGAGGCCGGCGACGACCGCCGCGCTGGCGAGGGCCCTGCTGGTGCTGCGCTGCATGAAGGGAAACCGCTCCTTCGAGACGGGGGAGACCGGCGACGCGTCTGCAGGGTTGCGGGCGAGGCGCCAAGTCACCGTCAACGAGCGGTAATGGGCTGGCAAAACCGTGCCGCCCTCCGGTCTGCCGCGGCGGCGACAGGGGACGCGAGCGCTAGCCTCCGCTGGATGACGGACGGCGCCGCTCCCCGCATCCTGTTCGTCGAGGACGAGCCCTCGATCGCCGAGCCGTTCACGCGGGCGCTCACGCGCGCGGGCTTCGAGACGACGACCGTCGGGACGGCCGCCGACGCGCTCGCGACGGCGGCGCGGCTCGACCCCGACCTCGTGCTGCTCGACCTCACCCTGCCCGACGGGGACGGGCGCGAGGTGTGCCGCGAGCTGCGCCGGCGCGGCGACGTGCCGATCGTGATGCTGACCGCGCGCGGGACCGAGACCGACCGCATCGTCGGCCTCGAACTGGGCGCCGACGACTACGTCGTCAAGCCGTTCAGCGGCGCCGAGGTGATCGCGCGCATCCGCGCGGTGCTGCGGCGGACCGGCAACGGCGCGAGCGGCGGCGCCGCGCCCCGCGGCAACGCCGAGACCGACGACGTGCTGCGCGTCGGCCCGCTCGAGGTCGACGCCGGCGCGCGTCGCGCGTGGCTCGACGGCGAGGAGCTGCAGCTCGCGCGCAAGGAGCTCGACCTGCTCGTGCGGCTGATGCGCGAGGCCGGCCGCGTCGTCACGCGCGAGGACCTGATGACGGACGTGTGGGACGTCAACTGGTTCGGCTCGACGAAGACGCTCGACGTGCACGTCGGCTGGCTGCGCCGCAAGCTCGGCGACGACCCGGCCGCGCCGCGCTTCATCCACACCGTGCGCGGCGTCGGCTTCCGCTTCGCCTCCGGCGAGGAGCTGAAGCCGTAGGAGCGCGACCGTGAGCCTGCGGACGCGCCTGCTGCTCGCGCTCGCGTACGTGCTGCTGCTCGCCGTCGTCGCGCTCGAGGTGCCGCTGATCTTCAGCCTCAACGGGCGTGTGCAGGCCGAGGTGCGCACGCAGGCGCGCGGGCAGACCGACGTCGTCGCCGCCTCCGTCGCGGACCTCGTCGCGCCCGCCCAGCCGCGCGCGCTGCAGCAGCTGGCGACCTCGGCGGCGCACTCGGTGCGCGGGCGCGTGATCGTGCTCGACGCGCAGGGGCGCCTGCTCGCCGACTCGGCCGGCGGACCGCTCGGGACCAGCTACGCCGACCGCCCCGAGGTCGCCGCCGCGCTGCACGGCCGCGCGATCCAGAGCCAGCGCGACAGCCAGACGCTGGGCCAGAACATCCTCGCGACCGCCGCGCCGGTGCTGCGCGGCGCGCACGGCCACGTCGTCGGCGTCGTGCGGATCACGCAGAGCGTCGCCGCGGTGCGCCGCGCGGTGCGCCGCTCGACCGCCGGGCTTCTGCTCGTCGGCGCGATCGTGCTCGCGCTCGGCCTGCTCGCCGGCGCCGCGATCGCCGGTCAGTTCGTGCGCCCGATCCGCCATCTGCGCGCCGCCGCCGCGCGCGTGGCGGCGGGCGACCTCGACACGCGCGTCGAGTTGGAGGGCTCGACCGAGGAGCGCTCGCTCGCCGACTCCTTCAACCACATGACCGACCGCATCCGCGACATGCTCGCGCGCCAGCAGGCGTTCGTGGCCGACGCCTCGCACCAGCTGCGCACGCCGCTCGCCGGGCTGCGGCTGCGGCTCGAGGAGGCGGAGGCGGCCGGCGTCTCGCCGGAGGCGGCGCGCGAGCTGGCGGCCGGCGAGCGCGAGGTCGATCGCATCGCGCAACTCGTCGAGGAGCTGCTGGTGCTCTCCAGCGCCGGCGAGCCGGACGCCTCCGCCGAGCCGATCGACCTCGCGGCGGCGGCGGCGGCGGCGCACCGCCGCTGGGAGCCGCTCGGGCGCGAGCAGGACCGCACGGTCGTGCTCGCGCGGCCGCAGTCGCCGGCGATCGCCTCCGCCGCCCGCGCCGACGTCGACCGCGCGCTCGACGCGTTGATCGAGAACGCGCTGCGCTACGCCCCCCGGGGCTCGACCGTCGCGCTGCGCGCCGCAGGCGAGGCGATCGAGGTGCTCGACGAGGGCCCGGGGCTCACGCCCGGCGAGGCCGAGGCGGTCTTCGAGCGCTTCCACCGCGGCGCCGCGGGGCGGCGCGCGCCCGGCGGGACCGGCCTCGGCCTGACGATCGCGCGCACGCTCGCGCGCCGCTGGAGCGGCGACGTGACGATCGCCAACCGGACCGACGTCGCGCTCGGCGCGCGCGCCGTGCTGCGGCTTCCGCGCGTGGAGGTCGTCTCGCGATGAGCGCGACCGCTCTCTTCGCCGGAGCTTTGCCGGAGGACGGCTAGCGTCGTGTCAATGCGCATGCGCAACCTGCTCGTGTGGATCGCCGTGGGCCTGGTCGGGCTGGCGCTCGCCGCCGGCGTGACGTACGCGGCGACGCAGCTCTCCAGCCAGCGCATCGGCCTCTCCGCCGAGCCGCCGTCGGCCGGAGAGGAGCTGGCGCCGCCGCGCGCCGCCCACCGCACGCGTTCAAGCGGCCCGTCGGGCACGACCACGACCGCGACCGAACCGGCGGCCCCGGGTCGCGACGACCGCGGCGGCGAGCACGGCCGCGACGGCGAAGAGCGCCGCGAGCCGACGGGCGGCGGCAGCGACTGGGACGACTGACGCGGCGCCCGCGGCGGCGATCGATGCCTTCAGCGTTGTGCTGACTCGCGCAGCTCGCGCTCGGCGAGGTAGGGCGCGAGGTGATGGGCGACGAGCTTCGCCGGCGGCCACCACAGCGGCTCCTCGGCGACCGCCTCGCCGTCGTGCTCCTGGCCGCCGCGAGCGACGTGCGCGCGCAGGAAGCGCGGCGCGCCGCCGGTCAGCAGCATCGCGCGCAGGACCGGCTCGAACGGCGCCGGGCGCGGGCCGCCGAGCAGGCGGTGGACGACGTCGGCGGCGACCACGTCCGCGAGCTGCGCGGCGAGCCCGCCCTGCTTGACGGGCGTCGCCGCCGCGTCGCCGGCCGCGTGGACGTCGTCCTCGCCGACCACGCGGCCGAACCCGTCGACCGGCACGAAGCCGGCCGCGTCGGACGGCAGGCCGGGGATCGCGGGCCCGCGCAGGCGCGGCAGGGCGATCGCCGCGTCGACCTCGGCCGCCCCCTCGAGCTCGAGCCACAGCAGACCGTCCTCGAACGCCTCGACCGCGCTCGCGGTGCGCAGCTGCACGCCGTGCTGGTCGAGCACCTCCCGCACGGCGTCGGCGACGTCGGCACCGAACGCGTCGAGCGGGGCGTGCTCGGGCGTGACGAGCAGCAGCTCGGGCGCATGCCCCCGCGGGTCGCGCTCGGCGGCGAGCCGCAGCGCAAGCTCGTAGGCCGGCAGCGTCCACGCGACCCCGCCCGGCACCGCGAGCGCGACGCGCCGCACGCGTCCCGCGCGCACGCCGCGCACGACGTCGGCGATCGCCTCCGCGTCCTGCGAGAGCCCGAACGTCAGCGCCCCCTCGACCGCGGCCTGCGGCCGCGCCCCGACGGCGACGACGAGGTCCGCGTAGAAGATCCGTTCGCCGCCCGCGGTCACCGCCATCCCCGCGTCCGCGTCGACCGCGGCCAGCGCGCCCGTCAGCAGCGTCGCGCCCTGCTCGGCGGCGACCTCCGCGAGCGGCAGCCTCGGCACGACCGGCTCGGTGCCCGTCCTGAACGGCTCGAGCACGGTGAGCGGGCGGTAGACGAACTCCGGCGCGGGCGCGAGCAGCACGAGCTCGAGCCGCTCGGCGGCACGATCGCGCAGCGTCAGCAGCGCCTCGAGCGCCGCGACGCCGCCGCCCGCGATCAGGACGCGCGGGCGACGGACTCCGGATGCGGCGACGGAACCGGTACCGGCAACGTGATCTCGCATGGGATCGCCCCCTCCAGCCAGCGTTCGTCTGGTCGCGCCGCAGGTGGCCGCGCGCCGAGGCGCTCGGCCAGGAACGGCGCCAGGAAACGGCCGGCGACCTTCGTCGGCGGCCACCACAGCGGCGTCTCGGCGGCGTGCGCGCCGCCGCCGGCGACGTCCGCCTCGAGGTACTGCGGGCGCTCGCTCGTCACGAGCATGCCGCGCAGCACCGGCCGGAACGGCGCCGGCGCGATCGGGGCGCCGACACGCGCGGCGATCGCCTCGGCGATCGCGTCCGCCTGCTGGGTCGCCAGCCCGCCCTGCTTGATCGGGTAGTCGGTCGCGTCGCCGGCGGCGTAGACGTCGGACACCCCGCGCACGGCGCCGTGCGCGTCGACCGGGACGAAGCCGTTCGCGTCGTGCGGGAGGCCCTCGATCCGCGGGCCGCGCAGCACGGGAAGCGTCACGACGCGGTCGGCGCGGCGGACGCGCGCGCCGGGCGCGAGCTCGACCTCGCCCGTGCGGATGCGGGCGACGCGCGTGTCGGGCAGGAACGAGATGCCGAGCTGCTCGAGGTACTCGAGCAGGCGACCGCTCGCGCGCCCGCCGAACAGCTCCAGCGGCGTCCGCTCGGGCGTGGCGAGCGCGATCCGCGCCGCCGGCGCGCCGCCCGGCGCTGTCAGCGCGCGCGCCGTCATGACCGCGAGCTCGTAGAGCGGAAGCGGCCAGCGCACGCCGTCGGGGACCGCGAACAGCAGCTGCTCGACGCGGCCGGCCCGGGCGCCCCGGCCCGCGAGCGCGAGCAGCTGCGCGAAGGCCGCGCGCGAGCGCGGGTCGCCGTAGACGAGCGCGCCCGGGAACGGCGCCAGCGGGCGCGCGCCGACGGCCAGCACGAGCGCCTCGTAGTGCACGAGCGCCCCGGCGCGGGTGTGCACCCAGCGCTCGCGCACGTCGACGTCGTCGACGGCGTCGAGGCGATGGCGCACGCCGAGCGGCGCGAGCGCCTCCGCCAGCATCAGCCGCGGCGGCGCGAGGCCGAACGGCTCGACGACGTCGAGCGGCGGGTAGCGCAGCTCGGCCGCCGGCGCGATCAGCTCGATCTCGACGCGCATGCCGGCGTGCGCGCGCAGCGCGAGCACCGTCTCCAGCGCGGCCACGCCGCCGCCGAGGACCAGCACGCGCGGCGGCGCCCCGCCGCCCGCTCGTCGCAGCGCGTCGGTCATCGCCTACCGCCGATCGCGGCCGAGCAGCTCGATGCCGGCCGCGTCGCCGTCGCCGTGGACGACCGCCGAAGCCTCGCCGGGCCGTGGGACCGCGTACAGGTGGCGCTTCGCCGTGTCGCGGTCGGCCTCGTCGCGGTCGGCGAGGTAGGGCGCGAGATAGCGTGCCGCGACCTTGTGCGGCGGCCACCACGGGCAGTGCCGCGAGGCGCTCGAGGCGACGCTCTCGCCGCCCGTGATCGTCGCCCGCAGGTAGAGCGGCCCGTCGCCCGTGAACAGGACGGCGCGCAGCAGGGGACGCACGATCGGCGCCGGCACGCGCACGCCGGCCGCGCGCGCGATCAGCGCCGCGACGGCGTCGGCCTGCTGGGCCGCGATCCCGCCCTGCTTGATCGCGAAGGTGGTCGCGTCGCCGACCGCGTAGACGTCCTCGGCGCCCGGCACGCGGCCGTGCTCGTCGACGTGGACGAAGCCGTCCGGGTCGTACGGCACGCCGGCGATCGCCGGGCCCGACAGGACCGGCAGCGCGACGACGCGGTCGGCGTCGAGCGTGCGCTCGCCGGGCGTGAGCGCGAGCGTCGCGCCGTCGTAGTCGTGCGCGTAGGTGCAGCCGGCGAACGCGATGCCGGCCGCCTCGAGCCGCGCGGCGACGGCGTCGCTGCCCGCTCCGTGGAAGAGCCCGAGCGGCGCGTCCTCGGGGGTCACGAGCATCAGCTCGGCGTCGCGGACGCCCGACTCGCGCACGCGCGCAGCGGTCATCAGCGCCAGCTCGTAGAGCGGCAACGGCCAGGTGCGGCCACCCGGCACGACGAACGCGACGCGCCGCACCGCGCCCTGCTCCAGCTCGCGCACGATCCAGTGAAGGCTCTCGGGGTCGGCTTCGGCGCGGAACGTGTGAGCATGCGCCAGCGCGGCGCTCGTCCTCGCGCCGGGCGCGAGCACGAGCGCGTCGTAGCCGATCCGCTCGCCGCCCGCGGTCGCGACGGTGCGCGCGATCGGGTCGACGGCGGCAGCCGCGTCGCGCACATGCTCGACGCCGAGGTCCTCGCAGATCTCCTCGATGTCGTAGTGGCGCGTCATGCGGGCGCTGAACGGCTCCAGCACGCTGTACGGGCGGTAGTGGAGCTGCTCGGCGGGACTGACGAGCGTCAGCGCGAGCGCGTCGCCGGTGAGCGCGCGCAGCGCCAGCAGCGTCTCGACGCCGGCGATGCCGCCGCCGACGACGACGACGCGGAGCGATGGGAGCGCTGCATGCGGGGTGCGAATCATGGGATCAGGCTATGAGGCGAGGGTCGACGCGCCATCGGGAGAGTGCGCGATGGCGCGCGCGGACGACTACGGACTGTGCTCGCGCGCCGCGCTCGTGCCCGCGGGCTCCGGCGCGCCGGCGGGCGCATGCGCCCCGCGCGGCGGCAGCAGCAGCGGACAGCGGGCGTGCCGCACGACGTGCGCGCCGACGCTGCCGAGCAGCAGTCGCCGCAGCGGGCCGTGCGCGCGCGAGCCGAGCACGAGCAGGTCGAGCGCGGCGCTCGCCTCGACCAGCTCGCGCACGGGGTCGCCGTCGCGTCGGTCGAGCTCGACGTGCGGGACGTCGGACAGCGCGGCGAACGCGTCGCGCAGGTGCGCGTCGGCGATCGCCTGCAGGTCGATGACGTAGCGCGGGTGCTCGTAGGGGACCGCGAACGGCCGTGCGAGGTCGACGACGTCGATCGCGACGAGCGTCACGTCGTCGCGCCTGCGCGCGAGCGCCCGCGCCGTCTCCAGCGCGGTGCGCGCCTCCCGCGAGCCGTCGTAGGCGACGCCGATGCGACGCAGCGGTCGCGACGCGCTCGCGTAGCCCGGCGGCGCGACGAGCACGGCGCAGGGCGCGCCGTGCAGCGTCTGCTCGGTCGCGCTGCCGGGAAAGACGCGTCCGGCGGCGCCGCGGTGGCTTGCGCCCACGAGCACCGCGTCGGCCTCGCGCTCGAGCGCGAGCGCGTGCAGGCCGGCGGCCGGCGAGCCGGCCTGCAGCAGGTGGAAGGCGCCCGGCGCCAGCTGCGGCCAGGCGCGGCGCGCGCCGTCGAGGATCCGCTGCGCCTCGGCGCGGTGCGCGGCGTGCAGCGTCCGCAGCCCGGAGGAGCCGACCGGGCCGTCCGGATAGACGAGCGCGATCAGCGCCTCGAGGTCCCCGCGCAGGAGCTCGGCGAGCGTCCGGCCGAGCGCGAGCGCGTCGCGGCCCCGGTCTGAGCCGTCGTAGCCGATCACGACGCGTCGCATGCGCCAACGCTAGGCGGCCGCGTGCGCCGCGCTCATCGGCGCGCGCCCGGAGCGCGCATCCGTGGAAACGACGGATCGCGCTGCCGTGCCTCCTGCGGTGGCGTCGCATCGCCGCGGACCGGTATCGTCGCGCGCCATGAGCGCAGCGGAGGAGCAGTCCGTGCCCGCGACCGGCGAGGCGACGACGCGCGTCGTGATCGCCGACGACCACGCCGTCGTCCGCACCGGCCTGAAGATGGTGCTGGACGCCGAGGAGGGGATCGAGGTCGTCGCCGAGGCGGGCGACGTCGAAGCGGCGCTGCGCGCCGTGCGCGCGTATCACCCGCACGTGCTCGTGCTCGACCTCAACATGCCGGGCGAGCCGAGCCTGCAGGCGATCCCGCGCTTCATCGAGCAGGCGCCGGAGACGGCGATCGTCGTGCTGACGATGCAGCAGGACCCGGCCTTCGCGCGCGAGGCGCTGCGCTCCGGCGCGCGCGGCTACGTGCTCAAGGAGGCGGCCGACGACGAGCTCGTGCAGGCGGTGCGGCTGGCGAGAGAGGGGCGCACGTACCTGAACCCCGAGCTGGGCGCGCGGATGGCGGCCGAGCCGCCGCCGAGCGGGCCGCCCGACGACCTCACCGAGCGCGAGCTGGAGGTGCTGCGGCTGATCGCGCTCGGCCACACGAACAGCGAGATCGCCTCGCAGCTCTACCTGAGCGTGCGCACGGTCGAGTCCCACCGCGCGCACATCCAGCAGAAGGTGCGCCGCTCCTCGCGGGCCGAGCTCGTGCGCTACGCGCTCGACCACGGCCTGATCGAGGCCGGCGGCGACTCCTAGGGCCTACGAGGCGACGGCGGCGCGGCCGCCCGGCGCGGCCGCACGCTGCAGCGTCGCGCGCACCGTCGTGCCCTCGCCGGGGCCGCTCGCGATCGCGAGCGTCCCGTCGACGAGCCCGACGCGCTCGCGCATGCCGGTGATGCCGAAGCCCTCGCGCGGCGCCTCGGTGTCGAAGCCGGCGCCGTCGTCGGCGATGATGACCTCGACGTGCCCGTCGGCGGCGACGATCTCGATCGTGACGCGGTTGGCGCCGGCGTGCTTGACGACGTTCGTGAGCGCCTCCTGCACGAGCCGGTAGACGGCCGTCTCCAGCTCCGGCGCGAGCCGCTCGCCCTCGCCGCCGAGGCTCACCTCGGTCTCGACCTCGAGTCCCTCGACGGCCGCGACGCGGCTCGCGAGCGACTCGATCGCCGGTTGCAGCCCCAGCTCGTCGAGCGCGGCGGGGCGCAGCTCGGTGATCAGCATGCGCAGCTTCTCGATCTCGGTGCCGATCTGCTCGACGGCGGTGCGCACGGCGGTCTCCAGCGACGCGGAGTCGCTGCGGCGCAGCGCCGAGGACAGCAGCACCTGGAAGCCGGCGAGCCCCTGCAGCGTCTCGTCGTGCAGCTCGCGCGCCCAGCGGCGGCGCTCCTGCTCGGCGGAGGCCATCGACTCGCGCAGGCGCTCGTGCTCGACCGTCTGCGCGGTCGCGACCGCCGTCGCCGCGCTGGCGGCGAAGGACTGCAGCAGCTGCTCCTGCTCGGCGCCGAACTCCTGCTCTGAGCCGATGCGGTCGAACGCGACCAGCACCCCGAGCGCGCGCGAGCGGAACTCGAGCGGCACGAGCAATGCGGTGTGCGCGTCGGGGACGCCGAGGTTCTCCGAGGAGATGCGCAGGCGCGCGGCGACGTCATGGATGCGCTCGGGACGGGTGCCGCGCAGGATCTCGCCGGACGTCGAGCCTGCGACCGGGATGCGGCGGCCGACGACGTCCGGCTCGGCCTCTCCCGCGCACGCGGCGACTTCCATCTCCTCGCCGTCGCGCAGGAGGATCACCATCGCGCGCGCGTCGACGAGCGCGCGGCCACGCTTGACGATCAGCTCCAGCACGCGCTCGAGCTGCGTCTCGGCGCCGACCGCGCGCGCGATCGCGGTCGTCGCCTCGAGCCCCTGGACGACCTGCTCGAGCTCGTCGCGACGCTGCTGGAGGCGCTGGTAGAGGTTCGCGTTCTCGATCGCGACGGCCGCCCAGTCGGCGAGGATCACCGCCGTCTGCTCGTCGCGCTCGTCGAAGTCGCCGTCCTCCTTGTCCGTCAGGTACAGGTTCCCCCACGCGCTGCCGCGGATCAGGACGGGAACGCCGAGGAAGCGGTGCATCGGCGGATGGTTGGCCGGGAAGCCGTACGAGCGCGGATGGTGGTGGAGGTCGCGCAGGCGCAGCGGCCGCGGCTCCTGGATCAGCAGGCCGAGGATGCCGCGGCCGTGCGGCAGGTCGCCGATCGCCTGGTGCGTCTGCGGGTCGATCCCGCGCGTGACGAAGCGCGCGAGCGCCTGGCGCGACTCGTCGAGCACGCCGAGCGCGGCGTAGCGCGCGCCGGTCAGCTCGCGCGCGACGTCGAGCACCTGCGCGAGCAGCGTCTCGAGGTCGCGCTGGGAGACGAGCGAGCGTCCGACCTCGATGAGACGGCGCAGTCGCTGCTCGTCGAGCTCCTCGCCGCTGATGATCTCGTCCGGTGCCAAGGTGCGGGTCCCTCCAACCCGTCGAATACGACGCCATGCTCCGATGACGCCGAATGCACGGACCGTTCGCCGTTAAATAGCACAGGCACCGTAGTTAGCACGGACGCTGGCACCCCGCCGCGCGCCGTCACGGCCCACGCCCGTCGCGCAGTTGGACGACGCGGTCAGCGCGCGCCACGGCGGCGGGGGCCGTGCGTGACGGCGACGTCGTGCGCGGCCGACGACCAGCTCGACCGCGCGCGGCGAGCGAAGGGCGGTTCGGGTTGCGGGTTGCTACGGCCTCGGCGGGTAGACGCCCGCGAGCGCGATGATGTAGGTGATCGGCAGCGGCGCGGACGGCGAGCCGTCCTGGCGCAGGTCCGGCAGCGCGAACGTCTCGACGCCGTCGCCGCCGTAGGTCGTGCCGATCAGGCTGTAGAGCGGCGCGTGCTCGGCGATCGGCAGCAGCTGCCCGTGGCAGCGCGCCCAGCCGCGCGGTGCGAAGTCCCCTCCGAACATGCGTATCTCTCCCAGAAAGGGCTCTGCCATTGCGCCTCTGCTCCCGCTCGTCCTACGACACGTACCCGGGGCGGCACGCTATCGCGCGGCGGCCCGCTGAGCAAAGCTGCTCTGAACGATCAGCCGAATTCTGTGTAATCGCGCGGACGTCACGCGCGCGGCGAGAGCACCACGAGCGGGATCGTGCGTCCGGCGCGCGCCTGGTAGCCGGCGAAGCCGCCGTAGGTCGCGACGCACTTCGGCCACAGCCGCTCGCGCTCCTCGTCGCTCGCGACGTGCGCGCGGACGGCGAGGCGGCGCGGCCCGACCTGGATCGTCGTGTCGGGGTGCGCCTTGAGGTTGTGCAGCCAGGCGGGGTGTCTCGGATAGCCGCCCT
>Ga0070714_100001674_pt1 | contig 16119 bp, 5 predicted proteins | sample LARL83metaG_FD_65450 | JGI IMG/M metagenome (GOLD analysis project Ga0070714, IMG submission 65450) | Corn, switchgrass and miscanthus rhizosphere microbial communities from Kellogg Biological Station, Michigan, USA - LAR L8-3 metaG | ecosystem: Host-associated > Plants > Roots > Rhizosphere ...
AACAGTGACTGACGCGGCCGGTGCTGTGGTCCCCCAAGCGCAGGTTACGCTGCTCGATCGAGCAAAAGGAGTGTCCCAGCACACTGTAACCAGCAGCGCTGGCGTGTACACCTTTATCTCTCTGAATCCAGGTGTCTATCAGGTCACCGTGACCCATGAGGGCTTCGCGAAGGTCCAGCACGATCAGATCCAGGTCACCGTCGATCAGCTTACGGAAGCCAACATCACTCTTCCTGTCGGCGCTACCACCGAAACCGTCAACGTCACGGCCGGAACGGAACTGGTCGAAGCTGCCAATTCTACCGTGGGATCGCTCATCCCGTCCGAAACCATCGACCGCATGCCGTTGGTCTACCGCAATGTGTACGATCTCGCGCAACTGAGCACCGGCGTAACCCCTCCGAATGGCTCCCCGAATTCCAGCGATTCCCTGCAATCAGTCCAGAACATTTCCGTAGGCCGTCCTGGAGTTGATATTTCCTCCGCTACGATTAACGGCGCCATCGTGGGATCGGTTTACTACATGGTTGATGGCAGTCCCATCGGGATTGCCGAGAACAATTCTGCGGCCATCATTCCCGCCATGAACATCCCCGAGGATGGCGTGCAGGAAGTTCGCGTTGAAACACAAAACACGCCGGCGTCTTACCAGAGTGGAGCTGCAGGCGTCATCAGCCTGGTAAGCAAATCGGGCGGCAATCAAATCCATGGGGATGCGTTCGGCGTGTTTCGTCCAAATGCCCTGTCGGCAAATGACTACTTCAATAAGAATCTTCAACTGTCCGGCGGCCTCAGGAATTCGCCTCCGGACTTTCATCGCTATCAGGAAGGCGCCGCGGTCGGCGGGCCGATCAAAAAGGACAAGCTGTTCTTCTTCGCGGACTACGAGCACACCGATCAGATACAGTTCGAGGGGATCAACACGTTCATCGTTCCCACGACGGCGGAAAGAACCGGGGATTTTTCTAACTTTCTTAATGACCCATCTTGCGCAGCCTCGATTTCTCAGTGCGAGATTTTTGATCCGACGCGACCCGATGTAGGAGGAATAAGGCAGCCATTCCCGGGCAACATCATCCCCAACCCAAATCCTATCGGGTTGCTCTACTTGTCGAAGATGCCGCACTGCAATTACCCCGATCCCACCACCTGCGATGCCGCAACGAACGATGCTCCTCCCACCGGCGCCAATTACAAGGCGCCAGGCTTGGATCCGTTCAAAGCAAACCGGTTCGACGTTCGCGTCGATTGGGCGCAGAGCGACAAACAGCGGATCTTTACCCGCTTTTCATATGACAAATTGGTGTTTAGCACGGCCAATGTGTTTCCTAGCGGGTGGGACCTGAACTACGCCCAGAACGTCACCAACGGACGCAACATCCTGGTGGCAGACGACTTGACGCTGAATTCCTCCACCGTCCTCCAGTTGCGCTACTCCTTTACTCGCCATCACGAGAATCAGGGTGGACCGCCATCGTACAGCAGCGTTGACATCACCAATCTGGGTACCGTCAACGGGGTTACTGCCGGCTTTCCCGCTTCCCTCGCCGCACAGCAAGTGCTTAAGCAGCTTCCCTTCATGGTGTTCGCCGATGTCGGCCAAGGCGTGGGCGGCAGCGCCAATTACAACGTTTTCAGGTATGCCAGCGAGAACAGCGATGTGAACGCGACCGTCACGAAAGTTCACGGCAAACATCAAATCTCGTTCGGGTTCGAGTGGATGAAACGATATCTCAACGTCGGCCAGCCGCCGGCGCCAGCGGGTGCGTATACGTTCGATACCAGCGCCACCGCTGACTCGAACTCCACTCTCAACGGCGGCAGCGATTTCGCTTCCCTGCTGGTTGGTATGGCTACAGACCCTGCCGGCGCAAATGCCGAACCAAATTTCTATCCCAACTTCACCAGGGACGTATTCGCCGCGGAGTCGAATCCGTATTACGCCACCTTTATCGAGGACACCTATCACGCGTCAAAGACCCTAACCGTAACCGCTGGTCTGCGCTGGGACATCTTTGGAGGACGCAACGAGCGCTTCAACCGGCAGGAGTATTTCAACCCCAACGTGAGAAACACGGTCAATGGCGTCACCTACACCGGCGCAGAAATCTACACGGACAGTCGCAATCGTTCTCCGTTTACCAAGAATCTCCACGACTTTGGCCCGCGCTTGGCTTTCGCCTGGCAGCCCATCAACCGCTTTGTCGTGCGCGCGGGCGCCGGCATCTATTACGGCCCCAGCACCCACAACGTCGGCAGTGCGCTTCTCAATACCGACGGCTACTCGTCCTCCACGACATGGGACGGTACTTGTCCAAATATCGACGGCAATACAGTTTTCAATGGCACCTCCTGCGGCACGAACACAGGAAGCGCGCTGGATAACTTCACGGTGCCATTTTCGTTGAGCAATCCATTCCCGAATGGAACCACTCCAATTTTCACGACACCTCCGCCCGGTCTGGCTAACAATCTGGGTACGACGCTGAACACAGTGCTGCGATCGCAGCACACACCCACAACGTACAACTACAACCTGGCAGTGGAGTACGAACTTCCGCATCAAGTGGTCGTAACTGTGGGGTATGTCGGCAGTCGCGGACTCTTTCTTCCCTTTGAGAGCGTCGACCTGAATCAGCTTGATCTCGCAACCATCCAGAAATATGGGACTGCGCTGTGCATTGATAACAACCCAGGTTGTTCCACGACTCCGAACCCGTTTGCAAATCTTACGGGTTCTCCATTCGCGGGCCAACCAACCGTTCCGCTTTGGTATGTTCTCCAGCAGCATCCTCAATTCGGCAATGGTGCCTATGGTTCTGGCAACGGCATAATCGTGCATGGCTATCCTGCCGGCGATTCTTCGTACAATTCCTTGCAGGCCAAGCTGCAGAAAAGACTCTCGCACGGCCTGACCACCCTGACCACCTTTACGTGGGGCAAAATCATGACCGACGATGGAAATCCACCATTGGGTTTTGTTGGCACGCACAATGGTGGGGTCCAGGATTGGCGGAATTTGCGCTATGAACACTCCATCAGCCCCCAGGATGTTAAGTACCAGTTCACAAGCCAGCTTTCCTACGACTTGCCGGTCGGAAAGGGACAGCGCTGGAACCTGAACGGCGTTTCAAATGCAATCGCGGGTGGCTGGACGGTAAATGCCATCCTTTATCTCAGCACCGGCGTCCCCATCAACTCGCCGTCATCCGGCACGAGCCCGTCATTCTTTGGGCAGCGTGCTGACATGGTTTGCGACCCCTCCAAAGGCGCTCCTCATACGGTAGACCAATGGTTCAGCGGCGCCTGTTTTGTGCAGCCCGGGACAGAAAATGGGGGCGCCGCAAATCCACTGATTCCAGGAACTGCACCGGCCTATCTGGATCACCTGCGCACCAGAGGTGCGCGGGATCTAGACCTCTCCCTTTACAAGTCATTCCCGTTGGGAGAATCGCGTAGCCTGCGCTTCGATGTTTCCGCTTATAACATCAGCAACACCCCTCAGTACGGATACCCAAACGTGCCGAGTGTGCTCGACGCGGCGCAGCAGGGTCTGCTTTATGGAGTAATTTCAAACACCGTCAACACGCCACGCCAATTCCAGTTTGGCGCGCGCTTTGTCTTCTAGGCGAACCGATATTAAATACCCGGCCTGATTGAGGCCGGGTATTTTTTTGATCTGATGCACAGGACGATGACAGACTTTCGCGCGATTAAGAATTCAATGGAGAAGTCGATTCGCGGACGATGAGCCGCGGCATGAGCTTGCGATGTGCACTCGAAACTTTCTCTTGCTGCTGAAGCGCGGTAATGCTTTCGGCCACAATATTGACCGCTAACTGTCCCATTTCGGGTAGCGGCTGGCGGACGGTTGTAAGCGCAGGCGTAAGAAAACTGGAGTGAGAAATATCATCGAAGCCGATGACGGAACATTGCTGAGGCACTTTCACGCCCGCATGATGCAGAGCGCGGATCGCTCCGAACGCGGTCATGTCATCGAAAGCCATCAACGCAGTGAACGAACGCCCTTGCTGAAGCAGCTTTTCAGTGAGCGCATAGCCGGCATCGAAGCTGGAAAGTGGGTCGCTGGATTCGGGTAAATCGACCACCAGGTTCGGATCGATTTCAAGATCGTTGGCTGCGGCAAAGGCGCGAATTCCCTTCCAGCGCGGAGCCGTATCGGTGATGTGGCGCGGGCCGCGGATGAATGCAATCCGGCGGTGGCCAAGCGAGTAGAGATGTTCGACAGCGGCGTTCGCGCCAGACTCGTTGTCGACGGTCACGGAACTGACGGAACCAGCTTTCAGTTCCCTGCCGATCATGGCTGTCGGGATGTTGCTCTTCTCCAGATCCCCAAGAACGTTTACATCCACGAACAACCAGTTGGCGACGATGATGAGAGCTTCAACCCGGCGATCGAGCAACATCTCCAGATAGCGCTCGAAACGGCTGCGCTCATTGTGCACGTCCGTGAGGATCGGCAGGAACGAAGCTTCGTACAGCGTGTTTTCGATTCCACGCAGGATCGGAATGCAGTAAGGGTCCGTCATGTCGAAAACCATGACGCCGACCGTGTGCGTGCGCTGGTTGCGCAGGGTGCGCGCAAAAACGTTCGGACGGTAACCGAGCTTTTTGGCCGCTCGCTCGATCCTCTTCTTCGTGGTTTCCGGGATATAACGGGCAAGAGGAGCATTGTTAAGCACAATGGAAACGGTTGCGGAGGCAAAGCCGCTTTCCTTCGCCACTTCGCGAATGGTTACCGCTGACCGCTGCCGTCTTGTGCCCACTTCCGCGATGTTCCCCTCCGTTCAAAGCTAAACTAACGGCCGCGGGAAATGCAGTTTCATTCCGTGTTCCAGCCCTTCACCTCAACGATGGGCTTTCCCGACCCAAGCTGGCTCGCACGGTACTCCGCCGTCAGTTCTCTAGTTTCTCCGGGCAACAGCGATATGTAGTTGTCTTGCCAAAGCACCGGCAAAATCTCAGATCCCGTCGCACCTTTCTTCAACTTCAACCGAACAAAGAAAGCGAGGGTTTTTGAGGGATTCTCGACGGTGACATGAGTGATTTCCTGGTCCCCTTTGCGTTCGCTGCGTTCACCGACGCGCAGCTTCACCTTAGGCAATTGCGCAAGCGCGGTGAAATCAGCGTAAGAGAGAGTCGGAGTGTTGAACCACGTTGATTTCGCCCAGTCGAGCGTCTCGGGTTTGGTCGAAAGCCAATAAAAGTTCGAGCCCAGAAGCTTTCCGCTGGGGTCCGATGCTTTGAGAGAAACAAAGTAAGTCGGAGACAGGTCTGAAATCTCTGGCAATGAGACGACCTTGACGACGCCGTCGGGAGGCACCTCAACCGTGGTCTCGTTGGAGAACTTTTCGGACATGTCGAGGTTGAGGACTTTGGTCGAGACGCGCACCTGGTGCGCATCCGCATATCGGCTGTTCACCAGATAAATGGAGCGGTCATCATATCCGTACAGCGGATTCAACGGCTGCATGGCGGTTTTCGCGCCAAAATACCCACCCCCAGGACGCAGATAAAAATCGTAGAGATGCCAGATCAGCGAAGGCCAGGCGTTGTTCAACATCCACTGAATGACGCCCCCCGAAGCGTATTTGTTGCGGCTGTACGCTTCAAACATGGCGCGGATGCCTTCGTAGGCCTGCGCTTGTGACTTGAAGGTGTAGTCTTCGAGCGTTGTGGTAGGGCCGTAACGCGCATTCAGCGCGTCAGTAAAGACGTGAATGTCTTTGAAGTTCTCGCCGCCGGCATGAAAATTCCACCAGTCGTCCATCGGCCACCAGTGCTCTTTCGGCAACATCGTCTGAATGCTTTCGATCGGCGGCACAGCCGGGCCAGGACTCGTTTCCGAGTTGAATCCGTAGGCGCCGCCACAGCCGCCCGGATTGCAACCTTGCGCATGCACCGCGCCGAAGGAGTCTTCCATCCAGTACTTGGGCGCAACGTATTCGTAAGGGCCGGTCATCTTTACACCACTCTCACCCGACACGCTTGTGGCCTTTGCGGTCGCTGAAGAAATCACCGGGTTGGGCCACTGCAACTCTTTTTCAATATCCACATAAGCTTGCTCGACGTTTGGCGGGGGAGGATTGTCGCTGCCGTTCAGCCACACCAGCAAACTCGGATGACCTCTGAGGCGGTAAATTTGGTCGCGCAGAGACGCCTTTGCGATCGGAAGCTCTTCCGGTGTCCATTCCGACCAGTGCTCCCATGCGTCGCAGCAGCACCATCCGGCCATCACCAGAATGCCCTGCTGATCGGCAAGATTGAAGAAGTCCTCATTCTCCAGTTTGCCTTCCAGGCGGATGGTATTCAGGCCCATATCGCGAACGTAAGCAAATTCATCGCGCAAACGCTGAGGGTTCTCGCGCAGCATCATATCGGGCGACCAACCGCCGCCGCGGATCAGAATCTTCTTGCCGTTGACTGAGAAAATGCGGTGGTTCGCAGGATCCAGCTCAGATGTGATCTCTCGAATTCCAAAGCTGGTGTTTGAGACATCGGAAGTTTGTCCGTTCACCTCGAACCGCAAATCGAGTTTGTAGAGTTCGGGAGTGCCCATCTGTGCGGGCCACCACAGGCGCGGATGGTCAAGGTTGAGCTGCGGAAACTGAGTTGTATCGAAGGTAACGTCTTTCTCTTCGCCGGCCTTCAGTTGTACGTCCTGCGAAAACTCGGCGCCTTCAATCTTTCCTTTCAGCTGACCGGAAACCTCCTGCTGGGAGCCGTTCTTCAGAAGTGCCGTTACGGTTAAGTGCGCCTTGTGGTCTGCGTCGACTTTCGAAAGGACCGCCGGGTGGCGGATTGCGACGGGCCCGCTGGTTCGGATTTCAACGTCACGGAAAAGCCCCATGTTTTTGTCCGGCGGAGACGGGTTCCAATCCACAAACGTGATGGCAAGATCCTTCTCCGTGGGCGAGAACACCTCGACGGCCAGCACGTTCTGTCTTCCCGGCAGCGCCGCATCGGTGATGTTGAACTCGTATGTCCGCCAGGCGCCGGCCACGTCGTCATAGCTGCCGATCTGCTTGCCATTCAGAAAAATATTCGCGCGATAGTTGATGCCGCCAAAATAGAGCCAGAGAGTCTTGCCTCTGTCGGTTGTCGGAAGGACAAAGGTCTTGCGGAACCACCACGGCACCATAAATGGACTGTCCTGGCGCATGGGGATGTTTGAGAAGTTCTCCCCGATGGGATAGGTCACGCCGGGTAGCCTGCGCAAATTCATTCCGAAGTCCGGGTCGGGGGATTTATTGAGCTTCACCAGCGCTGACACCACAGTGGTCGGCGCAGTCACCGGATACCATGTTGCATCGAAGAATGCTGAGGTGGATATTTCGCTGCCGGGCTTCTCAACTTTGCAGGACGACTCCATTCGCCAGCCGTCGCGGAGGTGCAAAACACCGTCGGCAGAAGCCGCGTTCACGCGCGACATAGTGCCGACAAGTATGAGGCCGGCAAGTGTAAACAGTGCAAGATTGCGATAAGGGATCACAAGGCGACCATCTTTTCCTGTATAGCAGTGCGCACCATGTGTATCACGGTTTATTAACACGTTTCAATAGCTTATTTTCGTGAGTTTCCGATGGGAGATGTGCACTACAGGCACCTAATCGGCGGGGAGGTTGAAGTCAATGAGACTGCGGCGGAAGCCGTGCGTCTTCCAGGCTCCGAATGCGATTCCTGCCCCCATCCAGATGACGCCGGCGATTTTTGCCGGCCAGCTCAGGCTCAACCAAAGTGCCAGGCAGATAAGAAATCCGGCAAGAGGTGGGAGGAGGTCCAACAGGGTTCTTTTATTTTGACGGACGTAATAGTGGACAATGGCCGCTGCGTTGACACCCATGAAAGCCAATAATGCGCCGAAATTAAGCATCTCTGCGCCGAGTCCGTAGCTGAACATGCCTACGCTGACGAGCAGTGCAGCGGTCAAAGCGCATGCGCCGACGAAGATCACGTTGTTCCGCGGGATGCGATGGCGTGCGTCCACCGCTCCGAAGAAAGATTTCGGTAACGCGTTGCTCCTTCCCATGCCATACAACAGCCGGGCAGCGCCGATCTGCGCGCCAAGCCCAGAGCCGAAATTGGCCACCAGCAGCGTGAAGCCTACGACCGCAAATAACGGTGGCCACGCCCGCTGCGCCACGGCAACGAATGCGGTGTCTTCGTTTGGAAACGGCTGGGACGCAGGCCAGATGAGTTGGGCGGCGTACACTTCGAACGCCGACAGGATTCCAATCACCAGGCAAGTGAGCACGGTGGCCAACAGAATATTGCGACGCGGATTCTCCGCCTCTTCGGAGAGAGTTGAGATTCCGTCGAAACCGATATACGTCAGGACTGCAATCGAAGTCCCGCCCAGAACCGCTCGAAAATCGAAAAGCTTTGGATCGTAGAAGGGACGCGTAAAGAAACCGGCGCTATCATGCGGCACTCCAAAAATGAATCGCGCCGCAGCGACGAAGAAGACGACGATGACGGCACCCATCGCCGCTGCAAGCCCCGCATTCACGCGCGCTGAGGTTTTCACTCCCTGGATGTTGAGGACTGTGAGCATCAGCGCGAAAAAAATGGCCCATCCCCAGTACGGCACTCCCGGAGCGAACACATGCGCCTGCTGGCTGCACCACACGATGCAGATCATCGGATTCAGCATGTAGTCCATGACCATGCTCCATCCGGTGACGTACCCGAGCACGGGATTGATTTCCTGGCCCACGTAGGTAAAGGCTGAACCTGCGCTGGGATAAACGCGCGCCATTCGTCCATAACTGATGGCGGTGAACAGCATGCCGACCATCGCAATCAGAATTGTCGTTACAACGTGTCCATGCCCGCGATTACTCAGGACGCCGAACACAGACATCGGAGCGACCGGCTGAATGACAATCACGCCATACAGGATTAGGTCCCACAGAGTGAGCGAGCGCTTCAGGCGCGTGGTGGTGGAGACGGCGGTGGCCGCGGGGTCCATGGTCAGCTATTGAAACGTTTTATTGCTCACAATGTCAATTGCAGAAATTATGCCGCGAATCTCATCTCGCAGGCTCGATCCATGCCACCGCGCCTTTTTCGATCGATGGGAGAACAAAGACTGTACCGCCATGGCTGCGTTGACCCTCGACACTCTGAGCCTGACCAAGGAATGGCAAGAACGTCATCCGGGCTCCCGAAGTCCCTGCAACCCGGATCTTGATGCCAGTCACCGGTGTCTGGCTCGCATTCTTGCGAGGCTCAAGCCCAGCAAAATTAGCAAAGAAAATGTGCGGCTTTCCGTCAACACTTGCGATCTGAGTGGCGACCAGAGGCGGTGCTTCGACCTGAAGCTCCGCTTTAGTTCCGAGACCCGAGAAAAAAATGCCCTCGCTGCCGCGGTCCGGAGCCGTCATGTCCTTCTCGACGGCGGCCAGGTGCGCCTTTCCCGGGCAGTCGGGCAGGATTGTGACCCTCTGGCTTGCGGCGAGTCCGGTTGCGTTCTCGCCGGTAATCACCAACTTGCCGCCGCGCTCGACGTAAGCGGCCAGTGCGGTCTTCTCTTCCGGCGAGGAAATACGCACGTCCGGCAGAACTAATGTCTCGCCCCGAAATGCAGCGAAGGTTCGCGGCGTGACCACTTGGTATTCGACGTGATGCTGCAAGAGAAGAATGATCGTTCCCTGGTAGCTGTTCAGAAAATCTTTCGTGAAGTAGTTGCGGGTGGTCGGCGAGAAGTACACGCCGACCGGGTGCATAGGACTTCGCGGAGCATAGAACGTGCGTTCATGAGCAGCAATCCAGGCATACACTGTCCGGCGCGTCGCGACGTCATTGGAACCGGACATGACATGGCCGGCGGCGTCCCAGACGTTCACTCCCGCCGTTAGTTCAGCTGCAAACAGGTTCTGCATGGCTTCGCTGGGCGGAATGTTCTTGTCGCCGTCCCAGGAGTAATTCAGCATCCAGGTTGCTTTCGAGCCGGCAAATGATCGGAACGAACTCCAACCGACCATGTATTTAAACCAGTCGAGTTGGCTGCGCGAGGACGCCATGTGCTCGCCTTCGCCGAATTCGTACTCGTGCGCGATCGCGTCCACCACGTCATACATCTGGTAGACGTCCGCGCCAACGCGAACCGCCTCTTCCTCGATCCCAGGATAGATCTCGGGAATCACCATGATCTTAGGATTCACCGATTTCGCATTCTTTGCTATGTCCGACATGAAGTCGGTCAAGACGTGAATGCGGAAATCGACCCACTTGCGAAAATTGGGATCTGAAAAGTCGCCGAGCTTCAGGTCGTTTTTCGCATCCAGACCTGTTTCTTTCTTGAAGGCTTCAACAGTGAAGTCGTCGAAACTGGCCCAACTATTTTCCCAACCCTCGAAGTGTGTCATCCAGTACGGGATGTCGACGTAGATTCCATCGATTCCAGTTGCGGCGATCTGACGAACCCGCTCCATGTAGATCTTGCGCCACTCCGGTGCGGTCGGAGTGACCCATACATCCTCGTCGCCGGGTTTGATCCAAAAGGCGCTGCCGCCACCGAATACGGCAGGCTTGCCGCTCAAATCGCGTTGCAGCCAGTCTGGATGATCTTTCGCCATGGAGTGTGCAGCTTTGTCGGCATTCGCTGTGATGCACTCGGTTCCGGCGATGTAGACGAAAGCGCGATTGCTGACCGCGTGGGCTTTCTCGGCCACTGCGCGAATCTCCGCCAGTTTAGCGGTGGGATCGACGAAGCTCTCATAGCGTCCCGGGATGTCGTTATCGGCTTCGATTCCGAACACGTGATCTCGCTGCGCGTCACGCACGATCTTGTCAGGATCAGTGCGCTCCAGCGGGTACGCGGCTATGCGCACATAATTCGTCCAATTCTGCCCGGCAGGGTAGTTGCCCGAAGCAGAGGCGAGTAGCAAAAGCGGTGTTAAGCAAAGTGGAACGCGGAAGATTCTTATCCCGAGGCGCACAAGATCTCCTGAGTAGCAAGGAAGGCGCTGGCCGCCCCCTGACTCGGCCAGCGCTTGGCGGAGTGGCTAAAACTGGAACCGTGCTCCGAACTGCATTCTGCGGAAATTGTTGGTTGTGGAGGTGACCGTTCCTAACGCGCCGTCTCCCGAACCCAAGTCTGGAAACGCGAAGCGCTGGTGATTGAACGCGTTGAACATTTCGGCGCGAACCTGGAGCGTTTTGCCTTCACGGATCTTAAATTCCTTGGACAGCGAAGCGTCCAGGTTGCGAATGCCGTCGCCTCGCAGATTCGAGAAATGTCGAGGTGCATTGCCCGGAATGTTGTCCCCGGGATCAGCAAAGCAATTCTGGTTCAGGACACTTCCTCCTGTCTTGGCAGCCTGGCGATAACTAAGGCCGGTAGTTAGTTGAGAGCAGACCACATTAGGCCGGGGATTGCCGTCCGCCAGAAGTCCGTTGGCGTTGAAGATCGCCAGCGGCTGCCCAGTCTGTATCGTGACAAAACCGCTGAGTGCCCAGCCACCGACGATTCCGTCCAGCACGGGATTCATCGCACCACCAATCAGGCGGTCCTTCCCAACTGGAAGGTCAACGATAATCGCAGTAGACAGTCGGTGGGTGGCGTCATTGGAGCTGATTCCATGTTCCACCTTCAGGTTGTCAAGCACCTGTGGGTTGTCCAGAAACAGGTTTCCCAACCACGCATTCCGTCCGGCGGAGGAATCGTCGGTGGCCTTTGACAGGGTGTAGTTTCCTTCAAAACTGATGTAATGGCTGGCCCGCTTCTGGAATCGGATCTGCAGCGAATGATACCAGGAGGTCGCAGTGAGCGGTGGCAACCCCGCGAAGCCGCCATCGAACTGCGGGTAGGGTTCGAGCAACAACTGTTGCGGGATTGTAGAGTCAAGGTACCGCGAATCCGCCACATCTGCCGCACTGAAAATCGGGCTGGCCGGACACCAGGATCCCATCACTGCGGCACCCGTCGTGAAGAAGCATTGGAACGGATTTGGCACTTCGGTGTTGAGATAATCTGTTACCCAGGTCGCATCAAAATTAGGACCAGGCGGATTGATGGTGGGATCCTGCGCCGCCTTTACGAGTTGATTTCGGATCGACGAAGGCAGGAAGTTGCGGTTGCGGGGATCGACGCCATTTACGGGTCCCCCAGCGCCTGCCCAAGGCAAGTGCGTGCTACGGTTCGCGGAGTAGTCCACAGCGACTACGATCTGTCCCGGGAAGAGATGTTGAATTCCGAGGTTCCATTGGTAAATTTCGGCGTTCCTCACGGTGCCGGTATCCAGATCGCTGGAGTTGCCGAGGCCCCACTGCGCTAACTTGCCGTACTTGGTTCCTTGCGGACCCGCCAAACCGCCGGGGAATGGGCTGGTACATGTCGGCTGTGTTGGGGAGGGGCCGAGACAAGCGGATTGATGGTCGAAATTGTCCTTGGTAAAAAAGATGTTCGCCGTTTTGGCGAAGGCAGGACCGGCGTACTGAAAGTTAGTGGCAACGTTCATGCCATAAAAGACTCCGGCTCCAGCGCGTAGCACGGTGTTGGAGGCAAGCTGATAGGCCAAACCAAGCCGCGGAGCGAAATTGTTTCGGTCCACTGGCGCGTTGCGACGGCCGGAGGATGCAAAGGTGCTGGTGCCTCGGATCTCGCCAATTTGCCCAAGCTGCTGTACCAGCGCTGCGGGCAATAGACCGCTCTGATCGCGGTTGAACGGAATGTTGATTCCTGTATCGCCACTGAAGTTATTGAATTGAAGCCGATTGAAGCGCTCGCTGTAAGGCGTGCTCCACTCGTAACGCAATCCCAGATTGAGAGTCAGCTTAGGGCTGGCTTTCCAATCGTCCTGCACGTAGAAGGCGGTTTCCTTCGATCTGTCCGCGACCGCCGGCACCAAGTGAAGCTCGGAGCCACTTGGATCAGGGTAACCGAGCAGGATGGTGGCAAATGGATTTCCTTCATTCAAATCGCCCAAACCAGTATTAGGAGTCTGGGTGGTTACGTTGCGCGAGAAATTGAGAATACTGGTGGGATTGTCGGGTTGCCAGAAGTTGTTATAGAAAAGGCGCTGCTCACCGCCGAATTTAATGGAGTGAGATCCTTTTACCCATTGCAAAGCAGATGAGTAACTGGCCAGCGTGTGTGCGAAGTGAGTGTCAACGCAGCATTGGGTATAGATCGAGAGAAAAGGGTCGTCCACTGTGATTGCCGGGATGCGCGTGAGTCCGTTTGCCGCGAAGTCAGGAGAGAGACCGAGGTCGCTGAGCGTGGGGTACTTGTTCGCTTGAACCGGAGCGTTCACGCGGTCAACGCTGACGCGGCTCGTCCACAGCAGGTTCGGCTTGACCGCCCAGTTGTACTCAGCTCCTCCGTTCTGCGGGGTGGTCGTGCCGATGAAACCGTCACCCTGATCACCATTGCCGATGACGGTAGGAACTGTGAGCACGTCGTGATGGCGGCTATACCGTCCGCTGATTTTTTGGTTGGTGCTGATCTGATGGTCAAGCTTGACGTCGAACTGCCAGCCCGGATCGCTGCTGACAATCACTTGACGCCAGTTGGGATTCGAAAAAACCGCGCCCGGTATATTGGGCATGGGATAGAGATTCAGAATTGCCTGACCGATGGGATCAATCTGGCTAGGAGGGATAACGTTCAAGTTCCCGTTGTACGAGAATTGGTTGTGCGGACAGGGCGTGGGCGACAGCTGGTTTCCAGCACAGGGATCGTAGATGCCAGCGAACTTAGTAGGGCCCTTCGGATCAGAAGGGTCAGGCAGATTGGCCGGGCTTTGCGAAAAGTCACCGGTACGCTCCAACGCTGTGGGAACAATCCCTTTCAGGTTGATCGGATCCCGCTGACGTACCTTTTCGAAGTCAGCGAAGAAAAACGTCTTACTCTTCTTTATCGGTCCACCAAGAGCGAAACCATACTGGTCTCGGACGTGGTCGGGCTTTTCTCCAGTGTTGAAGAAATCTCGAGCGTCAAAATTCGATCTCTGTCCGTACCACCAGCCGCTACCATGAAATTTGTTCCCTCCTTGCTTTAGCACCATATTGACTACGGTGCCGCCGTTGTTACCGAACTCGGCTGAAAAGCTGTTGTTCTGAACCTTAAATTCCTGAACGATCTCAACTGAGGGCTGATAGTAGACATTGGAGTTGCCGCCCTCGCCCTGCTCCGGCGCGCTAATGGGACTGCCATCCAGCGTGATTTCAGCAGTAGCATTACGCTGGCCGTTCGAAACGAAATTTGTGCCCGTCGGGTAATTGTCATTGATCCCAGCGCCGGTGGTTTCTGTCACACCGCCAGCCAGGAAAACAAGTCCAAACATGCTGCGGCCATACAGCGGAATGTCGCGGACATACTGATTGGTTACATCGGTTCCGATCGCCGCGCTCTCGGTGTCCAGCAATGGAGGTGCCTGGGTAACTGTGACACTCTCGGTCACGGTCGCGGGCTTCAAGGTGAAATTCAGAGTGGTTTGCTGACTGACCGCGAGGACGACACCTTTGCTCTCGGTGGGCTGAAAACCCAGCGCCTTAGCTTTAACTGTGTACTGATCAGGACGCAACCCCGTGAGAAGGAACTCGCCATGATCGTTCGTCGTTGCCGTACTCGAAATCCCTGTTCCATCATTCGTGATCGTGACCGTCGCATTCGGAATCGAGGCGCCAGACTGGTCCGTCACTACTCCTCGAATTTGAGCCGTATAGCTCGCCTGGCCAACCGAATACGTTGCAACCAGAGTCATCAGAACGATCGCGAAGAGATTCCGGTGGGAGAAGGGGAGTTTCATAACCCGTCCTTTCCAGCGCAAACTGCACGGGCCAGACCAATGCGCTGCTCTGACAGAGATAGTCGAATCTTTCGATTTGTTTCGACTCACATCTTTTAGTATTGCCGGTGGTTCTCTGTCAAGCGCGAAATTGTCAGCAGTCCAGATTCGAAGTGCAGGGCTTGCGGTCAATCAGTGAACCGTGGGTTAAGTTATTGTATTAGCAAGGACGATTAGTCTTTTGGATGCGGTTGGGGAGGCCGACCTGCCGACCAGGCGGGCAAACTGACATCGCCACGGAGCGGCCCCCATCCCCTTGCAATAAGCATTATTCACGCTTACGATAATGAGCGTTTTATTTCGACTCCAAGAACGCTTTGAATCAGTGATGATTGCTGGAGGTCTACTTGAACAAGAGCTGTCTTGCTCTCTTTGTCTTGTTTTGCGGAACGGCTTTCCCACAGATCGGATATCAGGCCGACCCCAACGCTAAAGATAAGGAAACTCTTCTTCTCCGAGACTTCCAGCCCGAGTCGATGTTGCATGTGAAAGCGACGCCGGTGGAGCGAGCGAAGTTTCCGGTGTTCGATGTGCATCAACATTTGAATGATGCCCGCGGCATCGGAAGTCGGATGGACCCAAAAGACGCCGTCGCTCTCATGGACAAGCTGAATATCAAGTCGGTGGTGATCCTTACTGGCGGGTGGGGATCTGATCTGCAAAAGATCCTCGACACGATGGTGAAGCCGTATCCGGGCCGCTTCTACGTCTTCGAGCAGATCGACTGGAGCAAAATCGACGATCCCAATTTCAGCGAGGAGATGGTGCAGCAACTGGACGATTCGGTGCGCCGTGGTGCGCGCGGCTTGAAGATCCTGAAAGAACTCGGCCTTGGCGTACGCGACAAGAGCGGGCATCTCATCGCCATCGACGATCCGCGGCTCGATCCCGTGTGGGAAGAGTGCGGGCGCCTGGGCGTCCCGGTCAGTATTCATATCGGAGATCCGGAAGCATTCTTCCATCCTATCGACGGCAAGAACGAAAGGTACGAAGAGCTGATCTCGCATCCCGACTGGAGCTTCTATGGCCCGCAGTTTCCCTCGTTGCAAGAGTTGATCGCGGCGCGCGATCGCATGATCGCGAAACACCCGCACACGCACTTTGTCGTGTTGCACGTAGGCAACTGGCCGGAAAATCTGGACAATGTTGAAGCACTGCTGCGACGATTTCCCAACGTAGACATAGAATTTGGCGCACGCGAAGCGGAACTCGGCCGTCAGCCGCGACGGACCTTGAAGTTGTTTACTGACTTTCAGGACCGGATCATGTTCGGCACCGACAACAGCTTTGAAGCCGACATGTA
>Ga0070714_100001675_pt1 | contig 16112 bp, 13 predicted proteins | sample LARL83metaG_FD_65450 | JGI IMG/M metagenome (GOLD analysis project Ga0070714, IMG submission 65450) | Corn, switchgrass and miscanthus rhizosphere microbial communities from Kellogg Biological Station, Michigan, USA - LAR L8-3 metaG | ecosystem: Host-associated > Plants > Roots > Rhizosphere ...
CGCGCAGCAGCCGTTGAGCCAGCCGCCGCATCACGACGAGATGCTGTTCATCGTGCAGCACCACGTGTCCGAGCTGTGGATGAAGCTGCTGATCCACGAGCTGAAGGCAGCGGTGGCGCATCTGCAGGCGGACGACATCGATGCCTGCCTGAAGATCCTGGCGCGGGTGAAGCAGGTGCAGCGCCAGCTGTTCGAGCAGTGGGCTGTGCTGGAAACGCTGACGCCGTCGGAGTACCTGGAGTTCCGCGGCGTGCTGGGGCCGTCGTCGGGCTTCCAGTCGCTGCAGTACCGCCAGATCGAGTTCCTGCTCGGCAACAAGAACGCCGACATGCTGAAGGTGTTCGCGCATGATCCGGCCGCGCAGGCCCAGCTGCGCGCCGTGCTGGAGGCGCCCAGCCTGTATGACGAATTCCTGCGTTATCTGGCGCGGCGTGGCCATGCGGTGCCGGCCGAGTTGCTTCAGCGCGACTGGACGAAAGCCTATCGGCGCAACGAGGCGCTGCTGCCGGTGCTCAAGCGCATCTACGAACAGCGCGCGGACTTCTGGCCGGAATACCACATGTGCGAACAGCTGGTGGACGTGGAGGAGAGCTTCCAGCTGTGGCGCTTCCGCCACATGAAGACGGTGGAGCGGATCATTGGCCATCGCCGCGGCACCGGCGGTTCGTCCGGCGTGAGCTTCCTGAAGAAGGCACTCGAGCTGGAGTTTTTCCCCGAGCTGCTGGACGTGCGCACCGTGCTGGGCAGCTGAGCCGGCCATGCCGCATTTGACGACATCGGGGCGCGCCGGTTACATCTGTGCGATCCGCATCATCGACCGCCGTATGATCCTTCGGCGACGACCTTCAGGGGCAGCATGAACCAGACCATCGACGCCGTCAGCGACGCACCCGACTATCCGCAACTGCTCGGCCATCCACGCCCGCTGTGGATGCTGTTCATGACCGAGTTCTGGGAGCGCTTCGCGTTCTACAGCGTGAGCTGGGCGCTGGCGCTGTACATCGTGGCGCATTTCTACAGCGGCGATCCGTCCGGCCAGGCCTGGGCCAGCAGCATCTACGGTGCCTATACCGCGCTGATCTACGCCTCCAGCATCTTCGGCGGCTACGTGGCGGACAAGGTCATCGGCTATCAGCGCTCGATCCTGCTCGGTGCGCTGATGATGGCGCTCGGCTTGTTCGTCGTGATGTTGCCGAGTCGCGAGATTTTCCTGATCGGCCTGGCGATGGTGATCGTCGGCAACGGCCTGTTCAAGCCGAACATCTCCACCATGGTCGGACGGCTGTATGGACGCGATGACCCGCGGCGCGATCGCGGCTTCACCCTGTTCTACATGGGTATCAACGGCGGCGCGCTGCTGGCGCCGCTGCTGACCGGGTGGATGGCCGGCTACTTCACCGATACGCCGATGCAGCAGAACTACAAGATCGTGTTCGGCGCTGCCGGCGTCGGCATGGTGCTCAGCCTGTTCTGGTTCTGGTTCGGACGCCGCGGCCTGCAAGGCGTGGGCCGCCCGGCACCGGAGGCCGCCGGCCGGATGCGCGTGGTATGGGTGCTGCTGGGCATGATCGTCGCGGTGCCGCTGGTGTACCTGCTGCTGGCGTTCGTCACCACCGGGCTGTCGTTGATGCTGGGCGTGCTGTTCGCCGCGGTGGCGGTGATGCTGCTGATCGAGGCGGTCAGGCACGACCGGGTGCAGGTGGATCGCGTGGTGGCGATGCTGATCATCTTCGCCTTCAACATCCTGTTCTGGATGTTCTACTTCCAGCTCGGCACGTCGTTCAATTTCCTGGCGCAGAACCTGGTCGACCGCCAGATGTTCGGCGGCTGGGAGTTCCCGGTGGGCTGGTTCCAGTCGGTGAGTCCGCTGGCGATCATCCTGCTGGCGCCGCTGGTGAGCCTGGCGTGGGGGCTGCTCGCCGCGCGCCGGCGCGAGCCGTCGATACCGCGCAAGTTCGGGCTCGGCCTGATCTTCAACGGGCTGGGTTTTGCCGTGCTGATGTATGCCCTGTCGAAGCTGCTCGACGGCCACGGGCTGATTCCGTTCTGGCCGCTGGTGCTGTGCTACGTGCTGCAGACCGTGGGCGAGCTGTGCCTGTCGCCGATCGGCCTGTCGATGGTGACCAAGCTGGCGCCGCCGCGGCTGGTCGGCCTGGCGATGGGCGGCTGGTTCCTGTCGCTGGCGGTGGGCGGCAACCTGTCCGGCCTGCTGGCGGGCCAGATCAGTGGCGACAGCGGCATGACCGCCGCCTCGGCGCTATCCGGTTTCACTTTCAGCTTCTGGTTGCTGGCCGGCGCCGGCGTGGTGCTGCTGCTGATTTCGCCGCTGATCAACAAGCTGATGCACGGCGTGCGCTGAACCGACGGGAGCGGGTACGGAAAAGGCGGCCGCGGGGCCGCCTTTTTCATGCGCGCCCAAGCGTCGTGCCGTGCATCGTGCTGCGCTGCATTTGACGTGGCGCCGGGTCAGCGGGTACACCTGTTCGCAAGAACTTGCAGGTCCGCACGTGAGGTGCCGACCGCCACACCGGGGAAATCCATGAGCCAAGCCACCGACACGACGCCGGCCGTCGCGCCCGATTATCCGCAGACGCTCGGCCATCCGCGCCCGCTGTGGATGCTGTTCATGACCGAGTTCTGGGAGCGCTTCGCGTTCTACGGGATGCGCTGGGCGCTGACCTTGTACATCGTTGCCGAATTCTTCGGCGGCGATCCGGCCGGCCAGGCTTACGCCAGCCGCACTTATGGCGCGTACCTCGCACTCGTGTACGCCGCGGCCGTGTTCGGCGGCTACGTCGCGGACAAGGTGCTGGGCTACCAGCGTTCGATCCTGATCGGCGCGGTGGTGATGGCGGCCGGCCTGTTCATGATCATGTGGCCGAACCAGCAGGTGTTCCTGCTGGGGCTGTCGACCGTGATCGTCGGCAACGGCCTGTTCAAGCCGAACATCTCCTCGATGGTGGGGAAACTGTACGGCGAGGGCGACCCGCGGCGCGACCGCGGCTTCACGCTGTTCTACATGGGCATCAACGGCGGCGCGCTGGTGGCGCCGCTGTTCACCGGCTGGCTGGCCAGCCGTTTCACCGCCACGCCGATGCAGCAGAACTACAAGCTGGTGTTCCTGGCGTCGGGCATCGGCATGCTGATCAGCCTGGTGTGGTTCCTGGTCGGGCGCCGGCAGCTCAATGGCGTGGGCCGTCCGGCGCCGGAGCAGGCCAGCCGCATGCGCATGCTGTACGTGCTGATCGGCTGCGTGCTGGCGGCGCCACTGGTGTATCTGTTGATGGCCAAGGCCGGCGCGATCCTGCTGCAGTGGCTGCTCAGCGTGATGTTCGTCGGGTTGTCGCTGATGCTGCTGGTCGAGGGCATCCGCGAGGGCAAGGTGCAACGCGACCGGGTGATCGCGATGCTGCTGATCTTCGCCTTCAACGTGCTGTTCTGGATGTTCTACGAACAGGCCGGCAGCTCGTTCAACTTCCTGGCGCAGAACATCGTCGATCGCGGGATGTTCGGCGGCTGGGTTTTCCCGGTGGGCTGGTTCCAGTCGGTCGCGCCGCTGGCGATCGTGTTGCTGGCGCCGCTGGTGTCGATCGCCTGGGCCTGGATGGACCGTCGCGGCGCCGAGCCGTCGATTCCGCGCAAGTTCGGCCTGGGCCTTTTGTTCAACGCGCTGGCGTTCACGGTGCTGATGTATGCACTGTCGCGGCTGGTCGACGGCAGCGGCCACATTCCGTTCTGGCCGCTGGTGCTGGTCTACGTGATGCAGGTGCTCGGCGAGCTCTGCCTGTCGCCGATCGGCCTGTCGATGACCACCAAGCTTGCGCCGGTGCGCATGGTCGGTTTCGCGATGGGCGGCTGGTTCCTGTCCACCGGCATCGGCAACAACCTGTCGGGCATCTTCGCCGGCCACGTCAGCGGGGAGTCGGGCATGACCGTGGCCTCGGCGCTGAGCGGATTCACTTTCAGCTTCTGGCTGCTGGTGATTCCCGGTGCGCTGCTGTTCCTGGCCGCGCCTCTGATCAACAAGCTGATGCACGGGGTGCGTTGAGAGGCGGGGATCGGATGTCCGCCATGGTGGACGTCTCCGATTCCCCGCCACTCAGAGCAGCTTGTCCAGAATGCGCGTGAGCCACGCGCGCTCCTCGGCGTCGAGCCGGGCCAGCAGCTCGCGTTCGCGCGCGCGCGCCATCGGCGCGACCTCGTCGTGGATATGCCAGCCGGTTTCGGTCAGGTGCAGTACCGAGCGGCGCTTGTCGTCGTCGTGGGTCACCCGGCTGACCCGCCCGGCTTCCACCAGCCGCGCCAGCGCGCGGCTCACCGCCACCTTGTCCATCGCCGTCCGCTCGGCGACCTCGCGCGCTGAAAGTCCTTCGAAACGCGCCAGCACGGCCATCACCCGCCATTCGGTCACCGAAAGGTCGTAGCGGCGCTGGTAGTCGTCCGCGATCGCCTGGCTGACCGTGTTGGACAGGATCGACAGTCGGTACGGCAGGAAATGCTCCAGCTGCAGCGGCGCATGTTCGGCAGTGGCGGGAGCGGGCTTGCGCTTGGCAGGCATTGCGGCGGTGGTCCTTGCAAATGGTTTCATATGAAACTATAAGGTGTTTTTACGCGAATCGTTCGCTCCGGCCCGTGCATCATCGGACAGGCTCCGTACGGATCCCTCGCGAGTCCGCCCGGTCCCGTGCGGCCTTTCAATGCAAGCAGCTTAGCTTCAACCCGTAGCAGGAGAGCGCCATGAACGCCCAGCCGAATCTTGGCATGCAGGTCACCACGTTCGACAACCCGATGGGTATCGACGGTTTCGAATTCGTCGAGTTCGCCGCGCCCGCCGGCCGCGCCGACGAACTGCACGACCAGTTCAAGCGCATGGGCTTCGCCGCCGTGCTGAAACACAAGACGCGGCCGATCACCGTGTACCGGCAGAACGGCGTGAATTTCCTGGTCAACGAGGATCCGGATTCCTTCGCGGCCGACTTCGCCAAGGCGCACGGCCCCAGCGCCTGCGGTTTCGCGATCCGCTTCCGCAAGCCTGACGTGCAGGTGCTGCAGTCGGTGCTCGACAACGGCGGCGAGAAGATCAACCACAAGGAAGCCAGCAAGGCGGTGAACGCGGCCGTGGTCAAGGGCATCGGCGACTGCATGCTGTACCTGGTCGATCGCTACGGCGACCTGGGCAGCATCTACGACGGCGACTACGTGGCGATCGAGGGCGCCGACCAGAACCCGGCCGGCTTCGGTCTCACCTTCATCGATCACCTCACGCACAACCTCTACTTCGGCAACATGCAGAAGTGGTCGGACTACTACGAACGCCTGTTCAACTTCCGCGAGATCCGCTACTTCGACATCAAGGGCGCCAAGACCGGCCTGGTATCCAAGGCGATGACCGCGCCGGACGGCATCGTGCGCATCCCGCTCAACGAGTCGAACGATCCCAAGAGCCAGATCAACGAATACCTCGACGCCTACCACGGCGAAGGCATCCAGCACATCGCCTGCTTCACCGACGACATCTACACCACGGTGGAGAAGATGCGTGCCGCCGGCGTCGAATTCCTCGACACGCCGGACGCGTATTTCGAGGTGATCGACGTGCGCGTGCCCAACCATGGCGAGGACGTGGCGCGGCTGGCGAAGAACAAGATCCTGATCGACGCCGACCCGGAAACCAAGCAACGCAAGCTGCTGCAGATATTCACCCAGAACTGCGTCGGCCCGATCTTCTTCGAGATCATCCAGCGCAAGGGCAACGAGGGGTTTGGCGAAGGCAACTTCCAGGCGCTGTTCGAGTCGATCGAGCGCGACCAGATGAAGCGCGGGTTCTTGTAAGCTCCGGGGCAACTGTGGCCCTTCGACTTCGCCGCTGCGCGGCTACGCTCAGGGTGATCGGCCAAGGGGTTCCCCACCGCCGTGAAGCGCTTCGACTCCGCTTGCTGCGCAAGCTACGCTCAGCGCGAACGGTAGGGAGTGGGGTGTGAGTTGTCGCTTCGCTCCCCCGCCGTTCGCTCTGGGCCCTTCGACAAGCTCAGGACAGGCGGAGTCGAAGGGCAAGTCCACCTCGAGCAGGAAATTCGGAGTATCCCCAGTGAACGTGCCATCACCTTACCAATCCGGTTTCGGCAACGAGTTCGCCAGCGAAGCGATCGGCGGCGTGCTGCCCGTCGGCCAGAACTCGCCCCAGCGTGTGGCGCACGGCCTCTATGCCGAGCAACTCTCCGGCACGGCGTTCACCGCGCCGCGCCACGGCAACCGGCGCAGCTGGCTGTACCGCATCCGCCCGGCCGCGGTGCACCAGCCGTTCCAGCCGCTGGCGCATGCCACCTTCCACAACCGCTTCGACGAAGCGCCGGCCACGCCGAACCAGCTGCGCTGGGATCCGCTGCCGCTGCCGCAAAAGCCGACGGATTTCGTCGACGGCCTGGTCACGCTGGCCGGCAACGGTGGGCCTGCGGGACAGGTCGGCGTCGGTATCCACGTCTATACGGCCAACCGATCCATGCAGGGCCGCTTCTTCTACGACGCCGACGGCGAGCTGCTGATCGTGCCGCAGCAGGGCCGGCTGCGGCTGGCCACCGAGCTGGGCGTGATCGAGATCGAGCCGCAGGAGATCGCGGTGGTTCCGCGCGGCGTGCGCTTCCGCGTCGAGCTGCTCGACGGCGAGGCGCGCGGCTATGTCTGCGAGAACTTCGGCGCGCTGCTGCGCCTGCCGGAGCTCGGCCCGATCGGTTCGAACTGCCTGGCCAACGCGCGTGATTTCCTCACACCCCATGCGGCGTTTGAAGATGTCGAGGGCGAGTTCGAACTGATCGCGAAATTCCAGGGCGCGCTGTGGTCGGCGAAGATCGATCATTCGCCGCTGGACGTGGTCGGCTGGCATGGCAACTACGCGCCGTACAAGTACGACCTGCGCCGTTTCAACACGATCGGCTCGATCAGCTACGACCATCCCGATCCGTCGATCTTCACCGTGCTGACCTCGCCCAGCGACACCGCGGGCACGGCCAACATGGACTTCGCGATCTTCCCGCCGCGCTGGCTGGTGGCGCAGCACACGTTCCGCCCGCCGTGGTTCCACCGCAACGTGGCCAGCGAGTTCATGGGGCTGATCACCGGCGTGTACGACGCCAAGGCCGAGGGCTTCGTGCCCGGCGGCGCCAGCCTGCACAACTGCATGAGCGGGCATGGACCGGACGCGGCCACGTTCGAGAAGGCGTCGAACGCCGATCTTTCCAGACCCGACGTGATCGGCGGCACCATGGCCTTCATGTTCGAGACGCGCATGGTGATCCGTCCCACGCAGCAGGCGCTGTCCGCGCCGCAGTTGCAGGGCAACTATCACGAATGCTGGCAGGGCATCGCCAAGCATTTCGACGCGGGCAGCAAGGCGTGAAGTGCAGCCTGCCGATCGTGCTCGCTGCGCTGGCCCTGGCCGGATGCGGTCGTTCCGCTCCGCCGGCAGCAACCACTGCATCGTCCACCGCGGTGGCGATGTCGTCGCCAGCCGCCGCCGCCGCGAGCGTGCCGGCGCCGATGGCTCCGGATGCACTGGCGCGCTACGACGGCTATGGCGACATGCGTTTCGGCATGGACGGGGTGGCCTTCGGCAAGGCCTGGGGCGGCGAGCTGAACGGCGCGCCGGATGCCGGCTCGACCTGCTTCTACAAGTCGCCGAAGTGGGCGAAGCTGCCGGGGGATATCCGTTTCATGTTCGAGGACGGCCGCTTCGTGCGGTATGACGTCGGCACCGCGAAGGAAGCGGCGCCCGGTGGCGGCAAGGTCGGCATGGATGAGGCGCAGATCCGCAATTTGTACGGCCCGGTCGTGCAGGCGCAGCCACACAAGTACGTCACCGGCGCGCAGTATCTGCGCATCGCCGCAGCCCAAGGCGGCGGCGTGCTGCTGTTCGAGACGGATGAGCATGGCAAGGTGGCGCGATGGCGCGTGGGCGTGCCGCCGCAGGTCGATTACGTGGAAGGTTGCAGTTAATGGATGCTGTCCTCCCTGACGGCAAAGAATAAACCGCCATCCATGGCGGGCTTTTCAGAAGAGCGGAACCCCGGAGCATTCGATGAAACTCGCAAGTCTCAAGGAAGGCGGCCGCGACGGCACGCTGATCGTGGTCAGCCGTGACCTCACGCGTGCGGTGAAGGCGGGCGACATCGCGCCGACATTGCAGGCGGCGCTGGATGACTGGTCGAACGCGGCGCCGCGGCTCAACGCATTGTCGGATGCGCTGAACGCCGGCGAAGCCGCCGGCGCCTTCGCGCTGGACGTGCACGCGCTGGCCTCGCCGTTGCCACGCGCCTACGAATTCGTCGACGGCAGCGCCTACCTGCCGCACGTCGAGCGCGTGCGCCGCGCACGCGGTGCCGAGGTGCCGAAATCCTTTTACACCGATCCGCTGATGTATCAGGCGACCAGCGCCGGCTTCCTCGGCCCACGCGATCCGGTGGTGGTACCGAGCGAGGATTTCGGCATCGACCTGGAAGCCGAAGTAGTGGTGGTCACCGACGACGTACCGATGGCGGTGACGCCGGCGCAGGCGTCCGAACACATCCAGCTGATCGGCCTGGTCAACGACGTCAGCCTGCGCGGGCTGATTCCCGGCGAGCTGGCCAAGGGCTTCGGCTTCCTGCAGAGCAAGCCGCGCTCCGCGCTGTCGCCGGTGCTGGTGACGCCGGATGAACTGGGCGACGCCTGGCAGGGCGACAAGCTGCACCTGCCGATGCGCACTTGGCTCAACGACAAGTGGTTCGGCGAGGCCGAGTGCGGCGTCGACATGCAGTTCAGCTTCGCCGAACTGGTCGCCCACGTGGCGAAGACACGGCCGCTCACCGCCGGCACCATCGTCGGCTCCGGCACCATCGCCAACGAGGACACCGGCAAGGGCGCCTCCTGTCTGGCCGAGCAGCGCACGGTGGAAACCCTGCGCGACGGCAAGCCGAGCACGCCCTTCATGAAATTCGGCGACCGCCTGAAGATCGACATCACCGACGCCGCAGGCAACTCGATCTTTGGCTCGATCGAGCAGCGGATCGAACCGCTGAAGCGCTGATGCCCATCCGGCTGGCGCGGCGTCGGTTCCGCGCCAGCTGTACTACGTCAGCCCGAACGATTGTGGGTACGTCTGCGGCAGGTTGCCGCGGCCCGCTCGCGAATTGACCCGGATCAAGGCGAGCCGGCGGCGAGGTCGACAGACTCGCCCCATGGCCAACCCCGTCTCCCTTCCCGAGTTCGATCCCGCGCTGATCGCCCGCTACGACGTGGCGGGCCCGCGCTACACCAGCTATCCGACGGCGCCGCAATTCAGCGCCAGCTTCGACGAGACGGCCTTGCGCGCGGCCATCCGCACCTCCAACGAGGAGCCGATCCCGCGGCCACTGTCGCTGTACGTGCACGTGCCGTTCTGCATGAGCCCGTGCTTCTACTGCGGCTGCAACCGTGTCATCACGCGCGACATCGGCCAGGCCGACCGCTACCTCGAGCGGCTGTATCGCGAGGTCGAGCTGATCGCGCCGCTGTTCGATCGCGACCGGTCGGTGCGGCAGCTGCACTTCGGTGGCGGCACGCCGAACTTCCTCGACGCCGCGCGCATGCGCGACCTGATGGAATCGCTCGCGCGCCATTTCAGTTTCAGCCACGAGGCGGATCGCGAATACGGCATCGAGATCGACCCGCGCTTCGCCGACGGCGAGTACGTCCGCGGCCTGGGCGAACTGGGCTTCAACCGCATTTCGGTCGGCATCCAGGATTTCGATCCGGCGGTGCAGCAGGCGGTCAACCGCATCCAGAGTTTCGAGCAGACCCGCGAGGTGATCGATGCAGCCCGCGCGGCCGGTTTCCGTTCGGCCAGCGTCGACCTGATCTACGGCCTGCCGCTGCAGACGCTGGAAGGTTTTGCCCGCACGCTGGACCAGGTGGTGGCGCTGGGGTCCGATCGCGTCGCCGTCTACGGCTACGCGCACCTGCCGGAGATGTTCAAGGCGCAACGCCAGATCGATGCGGCCGAGCTGCCTGACGCGGCGACCCGGCTGGCGCTGTTTGGCTGCGCGCTGGAGAAGCTGAGCGCGGCCGGCTACGTCTACATCGGCATGGATCACTTTGCCCGCTTCGATGACGAACTGGCGCGGGCGCAGCGCGCCGGCACGCTGCAGAGAAATTTCCAGGGCTATTCCACCCATGGCGACTGCGACATCGTGGGCCTCGGCGTCAGCGCGATCGGTCGCGTCGGCGACAGCTACAGCCAGAATGCGCGCGACCTGATCGGCTACTACGCCGCGCTCGACGCCGGCCATCTGCCGGTGGCGCGCGGCCTGCAGCTGGACGAGGACGACCTGATCCGGCGCGAACTGATCGGCGAGCTGATGTGCCACGGAACGGTGGACAAGCTGGCCTTCGGTGCGCGGTATCGTCTGCTGTTCAACGAGTATTTCCTGCGCGAACGGCAGCAGCTGGCGCCGCTGCTGGCCGACGGCCTGGTCGAGGAGGACGCACGCACGCTGCGGGTGACTGCGCGAGGACGCCTGCTGTTGCGTATCATCGCCATGCGCTTCGACGCCTACCTGGGCGGCACGGGGCAGACTTCGCGGTACTCGCGGGTGATGTGATCGACCGCTTCTGCTCGAATCGGGCGGGTCTAATCAGGCCAATCGAACCGATCAGATCGCGATCCGGCTCAGGTACGATCGGGTTGCCTTCGAGCCGACCCACGCAGCCCCCATACGGCATCCTCACCATCATGCAATCCAAGCATCCGGCAGGCCGCCTGCCCGACCCGCCCAGCCCGATCGCCGACGACGGCGACGAGACGCGCTTCTGCGGCACCTGCGCGTTTTCCAGCGCCTGCATCGCCGCGGGTTACCACAAGCCCGAACTGGCCGCGCTGCAGTGCCTGGTCGAGCACGTCGGGCCGTTCCGCGCCGGCGAGCACATCTTTCGCACCGGCGATCCGTTCCGCGCGATCTTCGCGGTGCGCGGCGGCACCGTGAAAACGCGCATGGTCGACAAGGAAGGGCGCGAACAGGTGCTCGGTTTCTATCTGCCCGGCGAGGTGATCGGCCTCAACGCGATCTACCCCGAGCATTTCCCGTGCGACGCCGTGGCGCTGGACACCACGTTCTTCTGCCGCTTCTCGTTCCCCGCGATGAGCGCGCTGGCCTCGCGCGTGCCGGCGGTGCAACAGCACCTGTTCCGCATGCTCAGCAAGGAGCTGGGCACCGCCAGCCTGCTGGCCGGCGACCACAGCGCCGACGAACGCGTCGCCGCATTCCTGATGGACCTGGCCAGCCGCTACGCCGCGCGCGGCTTTTCAGCGACCCGCTTCCACCTCAGCATGTCGCGCGGCGACATCGCCAACTACCTGCGCCTTGCGGCCGAGACGGTCAGCCGCGTGCTCAGCCGTTTCCGCAGCCAGAAGCTGATCGAGATCGAAGGACGCGAGCTGCAGATCCTGGATCCGAAGGGCCTGCGCGCCATCGGGCAGGGCCTGTTGCCGGAGTGAGTTCGCGCGCGGCGGCCTGGGCCATCGGCGGAGGTGGCCGCTAGTGCCGCATCAATACCGGGATGTCGGCTTCTTGCAGCACCTGCCGGGTGGCTCCGCCGAAGAAGTGCTCGTGCGCCGGCGATTTGCCGTAGGCGCCCATCACCAGGAGATCGGCCTGTCCGTCGCCGGCCTCTTTCAGCAGGCGCTCGCCGGCCAGGTCGGATGAGGCGCGGATGTATTGCGGCCTTGCCGTGATGTGGTGGCGCAACAGGTAGACGAACGGGTCGAAGTGCGGCAGGCGGCCGCCTGCATCGCGGGTACCGCGCATGTCGCCGTCGATGAGCGTCACCTGCCTGGCCATCCTGAGGAAAGGAAGGGCTGCGTGGATCGCCCGGATCGATTCGAGGCTGCCGTTGCAGCCAATCACCACGCGCTCGAAGCTGATCTCCCGGTTCCATCGCGGCGGCAGGATCAGGCAGGCCAGCTCGCAGCCGAGAACCGCTTCGCCGAGCACGTCGAGCAGCCCCGACGGCGCGACTATGTCGCGTTCGATCACGGCCAGGTCATGCCAGGCACCGAGCTGCCGCAGTGTCCGCGCCACGCCAACGCCGCTGGTGGTCCAGGTCGCGCCCAGCACGCCGGATTGCCGCGCGAAGGCACCAAACGCGGCGTGGCCATCGACCTCGCTGGCGCGCGGCTCGGTCAGCAGGCCGAGTACGGTGGGCTCGCTCTCGCTGCCGCGCAGCATGCGCGTCGCGGGCTCGACGAAACATCCCGTCAGGTTGCCGCCCAGGCGCGCCGCCATGGCAACGCCTGCAGTGGCGGCAGGGCTCCACGGATCGACCGAGGTCACCAGTGCCGCCACGTCGCACGGGCGGAAGAACGATGCCGCCGGCTCGGCCGCGGCATCGGGGATTTTTTCGGATCGGATGGACATGGCGATATCCGGGCGCGGCAGATCAGAGATTCAACGTATGGATGACCTGGCTCGAATCGCCCGGATCAAGCCGGCGATGAAAGCCCAGGTAGCTGGCGAGATCGCGCATCGCCTCGTTGTCGGCGGCATCGAACGAGATCATCCACTTGAAGCCGTTCCTGCGCGCCAGGTCGATCAGGTGCCGCATCAGCAGCACGCCCAGGCCGCGCTGGCGCCAGTCGTCGGCCACGGTCACCGCGCATTCGCAGCGGCCCTGGTCGTCGCTGGCGCTGTAGCGGCTCACACCGACTTCGCGCAGCTTGCCGTCTTCATGGACCAGGGCGACAAAAGCCATGCGCTGGTCGTGGTCGACATCCATCAACTGGTTGATCAGTGCCGGGCTGGCCTCCTTGAATCCGCCCATGAAGCGAAGTCGGCGCGAGTCCGGCGACAGGCGGCGGATGAAATCTTCCTCGCGCTCGCGATCCTCTTGCTGCAGCGGGCGGATCAGCACCCGCGTGCCGTCGGCGAGCGACTCGATCCAGTGCGATCCGCCGAGCTTCTCGAAGTGGATCGCAGAGACGTCGTCGGCGCCGGTTTGCGGCTGGGAGATATCGGCCATGGCGTGGTCCTCGATGCGGCTGGTCGTGCGGTGCCTGTGTCCAGCGGACACGAGCTTGTTGCACGATGCCGTTGTACGCCTCTCCCGGCTGATTCCAGTTGACCTCTGTCAACTGATCGCGTTGTCGGACCTTCGGTGCGGCGTGACGCGCAGACGAAAAACGGGGAGCGGCGTAACCGCAGGAACTCAGCCGGCGCCTTTCTGTTTGGAGCCGGCATCCACGCGGCAGAGCGCGGCCAGCAGATCGGGGCGCAGGATGGTCACGGATTTGCGGTTGACCTCGAGCACGCCCATCTCCTCCATGCGCGAAAACAGCCGGCTGACCGTCTCGACCACCAGGCCGAGATAGTTGGCGATGTCGTAGCGCGACATCGGCAGGTTGAGCGCGGTGCCGTCGCGCTGCAGGCGCTGGTAGCGGTCGGCCAGGCTGCGCAGGAAGGTGGCGAGCTGCTCCTGCGCCTGCTGCCGGCCCATCATCACCAGGTGCCGATGTTCCTCCACCACTTCGCGGCTGATCACCCGCATCAGCTGCCGATGCAGCGCGGGTACTTCGCTGGTGACCTGCTGCAGCTGGGTATAGGGCAGTTCGCAGATGCTGGAACGTTCCAGCGCCTCGGCCTGGCTGACGTGCTGGTTTGTCGCCAGCGCATCGAAGCCGAGGATCTCGCCAGGCAGGTGGAAGGCGAGTATCTGCATGTCGCCGGCCTCGTTCTGCACGAAGGTCTTCAGCGAACCGGAACGCACCACGTAGAGTGCGTCGAACTTGTCGCCTTCGCTGTAAAGCACGGCACCGCGATCCAGCGTGCGCTTGTCCCTCACCGTGGCATCCAGCCGGTCCAAGTCGTCGCTGCCGATGCCGGCCGGCAGACACAGCTCGTTCAGCGCGCAGGAACTGCAACTGCGGCGCAGCTGGTTGAGGTCGAGCACCGTGGCGGCAGGTTCCATTGACGCTCTCTCGCACGCGCGCGGAATCGCGCGGGATTCGCCCGGAAGTTATCACACGGACTGTTGCGAAGCGGTCGGCCTGGATTCACGGCCGCGGCGAAAAGCCGCAAGCCGACGGCGCCGCCATTCGCCGCGAACTTGATCGGGCTCAAGTCCGTCCGTCCTCTTCGGGAGCACGCTGCACGCGAGAACCGGCCTGGCGCTTCCACGGCGTGCGGCCGGCGACAACCGCCCGCCGGAGATGACCATGAACCTGAAGAACACCACCGATCGCTACGGCTCGCTGTCGATCGGCATGCACTGGCTGATGCTGTTGCTGCTGATCGGCGTCTATGCGTGCATCAATCTGCGCGAAGCGTTTTCCCGCGGCAGCGACCTGCGCGAGGGGCTGAAGATGTGGCATTTCATGCTGGGGCTGGCGGTGTTTGCGCTGGTCTTCGTGCGCCTGGCCATCCGTTTGAGCGGCGCATCGCCACACATCCAGCCCGAGCCCGTGGCCTGGCAAAAACGCCTGGCGGGCCTGATGCACCTGGCGCTGTATGCCTTCATGATCGCGATGCCGTTGCTGGGCTGGCTCACCCTGAGCGCGGCGGGCAAACCGATTCCGTTCTTCGGCCTGCCATTGCCGGCGCTGCTCGGTGCCGACAAGGCACTGGCTGGTTCGCTGGAAGACATCCACGAAACCATCGGAACGATCGGCTACTACCTGATCGGCGTGCATGCCGCGGCCGCGCTGTTCCATCACTACGTGGCGCGCGACAACACCTTGCTGCGCATGTTGCCGCGACGAAAGCGACTGGCGCGGGCCGCATCGGTCGATCGGTGACCGTCAAGCGATGGTCGTGCCAGCCTGCGTTGGTCGCGGACATGTGTGACGAAAACCTTCCGCTTTCGCGATAGGCGGCAGCTGATGCAGGTCATGGCCGTGGCTTTCGCGGACTGCCACCATGGCGGATCGTTCTCATTCGAGCAGGCTCCCATGGCCGCGTCGCCAACTCCTTCCGCCAAGCCCGCGACTTTCGCCGAGTTGCCGGCACTGCTCGCCTCGGCGCCGCACCGGCTGCTGTTCCTGGCCGGCTCCATCGCCGTGCTGCTGAGCATGGCGTGGTGGGCGGTGGAGCTGACCTGGATGCGCTTCGGCCTGGGCCATTGGCCGCAGCCGACGATTTCGCCGGCGTATGCGCACAGCATGTTGATCCAGTACGGCATGTTTCCGCTTTTCATGTTCGGCTTCCTGCTGACGGTGTTCCCGCGCTGGTTGAACCAGCCGTCGTTGCCGCGTTCGCGCTACGTGCCGGTGGCCGGGCTGGTGTTCGGCGGCTATGTGCTGGCCAACGTGGGTCTGCTGGATCTGCCGTGGCTGCTCCGGCTGGGTTTCGTGCTGATGCTTGGCGGCTACCTGATCGGCCTGGCCACGCTGGTGTCGGTGTTGCGTGCGTCGCGCGACCGCAACGACCACGCGCGCTCGTGCGTGCTCGGCATCGGGCTTGGCGTACTCGGCCTGCTCGCCTTCATCGCGTTCCTGTTCGGCGCGCCGGACGAATGCGCGCAGCTGGCCGTGCGCCTCGGCACCTTCGGCCTGCTGCTGCCGGTCTTCTTTTCGGTGACGCACCGGATGCTGCCGTTCTTCAGCGGCAACGTGATCAAGGGCTACACGGTGGTGCGCCCGCGCTGGAGCCTGCCGGTGGTGTGGATGCTGCTGCTGGCGCATCTGCTGCTGGACTGGCGCGGCGCGCCGGGCTGGCTATGGCTGGCCGATATTCCGCTGGCGCTGGTGTTCGCCTGGCATGCGCTGGCCTGGCAGCCGTGGAAGGCGATGCGACCCGGCGTGCTGGCCGTGCTGCACCTGTCGTTCGCGTGGCTGCCGGTGGCCTTCGCGCTGTATGCGGTGCAGGACGTGATCTATGCCACGCGCGGCGAGCTGCTGTTCTTCCGCGCGCCGCTGCATGCGCTGGCGATCGGCTACTTCGGCTCGATGCTGGTGGCGATGGTGACGCGCGTGACCCAGGGCCATTCGGGCCGCCCGATGCAGATGGGCGCGGTGCCGTGGGTGTGCTTCGCGCTGCTGCAGCTGGTGGTGCTGGTGCGCATCCGCGCCGAGTTCGGCGGCGACGTCTACCTGTGGCTGGTGATCGCCGCGTACG
>Ga0070714_100001676_pt1 | contig 16111 bp, 14 predicted proteins | sample LARL83metaG_FD_65450 | JGI IMG/M metagenome (GOLD analysis project Ga0070714, IMG submission 65450) | Corn, switchgrass and miscanthus rhizosphere microbial communities from Kellogg Biological Station, Michigan, USA - LAR L8-3 metaG | ecosystem: Host-associated > Plants > Roots > Rhizosphere ...
GCTGCATAACCTGCACGACCTGCTGCCGCCGGCGGCGTGGACGCACTTGCGCGCGGCGACCGCCGTGGCCAGCAGCGAACGGCTCGCCGCGGCGGCGCGCGTCGCCGGCTTCGCGCACGTGGTGCTTGCCGCGTCGGCGTTGTCGGCCGATCTGCTTTCCGCAGCCATCCGCGCACGCTGATCCTTTCACGCGATCGCTACGGGTGCGGCCGCAGGGGCTGCTAGCATGCGCCAATGAGCAACGCAGACAAGCCGAACGAGCCCGCCGCGCCCGAAGGCGCCCGTCCTGATCCGCTGCTGGCCGATCCGCTGCCGACGCGCCCGATGCGCGACGTGCGGCCGCGTCCTGCATCGCGCCCACCCGGCGGCGGCAGCGTGGCGCTGGCGGTACTGCTGGCGCTGATCGCGCTGGGCGCCTGCGGCTATGTCGGCTGGCGCCAGTGGCAACAGGAACAGGGCGTGGACAGCGCCGTGCGCGACGCGACCGACCTGCGCACGCGGGTGGGCTCGCTCGAAACCGCGCTGGCCGGCGTCAACGGCGAACGCAGCAGCCTCAACCAGCGACTCGCCGACGCGGCAGCGGTGAACCGCTCGCTGCGCGAAGAACTGCTTGGCCAGGCCGAGCGCACGCGCAACCTCGAGGACGCGGTGGCGAAGCTGGCCGAGAAAAGCCTGTCCGGCCACGACGCCATGCTGCTCGACGAAACCGAATCGCTGCTGCGCATGGCCAGCGAGCGCTACACGCTGTTCCATGATGCGCAGGGCGCTGCCGCCGCTTATGCGCTGGCCGACCAGACGCTGGCCGCGGTGAACGATGGCGCCTTCAGCGGGCTGCGCCAGAGCATCGGCGCCGAGCGCGAGGCGCTGGCGAAAAGCCAGCCGGCCAGCCAGGCCAGTGCGCTGCAGCGGCTCACCGAGTTGCGCGGCGAACTCGATCGTCTGCCGCTGAAACCGCTCGACGCGGCGGACGGCGCGCAGGTCAATGATGCGTGGTCGCGCATCGGCCGCGCGCTGGCGCACGTGGTCAGCGTGCAGCGCGACAACGGCGCACCGCTGGCGGTGGCCGATGCACGCTTCGCGCGCGAGCTGGCTGCGCTTGACCTGGCGCAGGCGCAAGCCGCCTTGCTGGCTTACGACAGCACGGCTTATGCCGCCGCGCTTCAGCGGGTGGATGCCAGCCTGGCCAGCCAGTTCGATATCCATGCGCCCGAGGTGCAGCAGGCGCGCGATACGCTCGGGCAGCTCGCGAACCAGTTGTCCACCGGCGCGCCGGTGCAGCTCGGCGCGGCGCTGACCGAACTGCGCAATCTGCGCAGCGTGCACGCACTCGGCCCGGCAGCCGAACATGCCGCCCCGGCGGGCGCCAGCACGGTGGCGCCAGCGGGCGGAGCGCAGCGATGAAACCCTGGCGAGCGATCCTGTTGCTGGTGATCGTTGCGGCGCTGGCCGCGTTCGGCTGGCATTGGGTGGCGGAGGATCCCGGTTATGTCCTGCTGCGGCTGCGTGGCTGGCGGGTCGAGACCACGGTGGTCGCCGCGATCGCCATCCTGTTGCTGGCGTGGGCTCTGCTCACGCTGCTGTGGCGCCTGCTGCGCTGGCCGTTCGGCGCGTTCTCGCGGCGGCATCGGCGGCTCAGCCAGCAGCGGTTGGGCGAAGGCCTGCTCGCGCTGATCGAAGGTCGTCACGGCGACGCCGAGCGCGACCTCAATCGCGCCGCGCGACTGGACAGCCTGCGCGGCCCGGCCCTGCTTGCTTCGGCCGAAGCGGCTTCGCGCCGCGGCGAACATGGCCGCGCGCTGGAAGCGCTGGACCAGGCCGCGCAGTCCTCGCCGCAGGCCGCGCGCGTGCTGCGCGCCCGCGTGCTGCGCCGCGACGGCAAGTCGGCCGAAGCACTGGCCCTGCTCACGCCCGAATCGGACAAGGGTACGCTGAGCCCGGGTGGCTGGCGCGAGCTGGTGCTGGCGGCGCTGGTCAATGGCGACCTCCGCCGCGCGCGTGCCGCGCTCGAGCCGTTGCAGAAAAGCGGTGCCCTCGGCAGCCGCGCCTACGCCGCGCTGGAAACGCAGGTGCTGGTCGCCACCATCCATGCGGCCGCCGATGGCGCCGCGCTCAATGCCTTGTGGTCGCAGTTGCCCAAGGCGCAGCGTCGCGTGCCTGCGGTGATCGACGCGTACGCGCGCCGCGCCGCTTCGTTCGGGCTGACCCTGCCGGCGATGGACGAGGTCGAATCCGCGCTGCGGCGCGAGTGGTCGCCGTTGCTGATCGAAACCTACGGCACGCTCTCCGGCGACGACATCGAGGCGCGTCTGCGCCGCGCCGAAAGCTGGCTCGACGCGCATCCGAACGACGCCAGCCTGCTGCTCACGCTCGGCCGCATGTGTGTGCGGCTGAAACTGTGGGGCAAGGCACGCCAGCATCTCGAGCGCTCGCTCGCGCTGGCGCCGAGTCCGTCAGCGTGGGAAGCACTCGGCGACAGCTTCGCCGGATCAGGTGATGCGCAGCAGGCGCAACGTTGCTACCGCAACGCGCTGGCGTTCGGGCGCGGCGAAGCGGTCACGCCGCTGATGCAGGTTGCTCGCCACGGCCAGCCCGACACGCATCCGGTTGCGATCGAGGAACGTGACGCGCACGGCGTCCCGAGGTTGCGCGAATAAAGCGTTTCATCGCGGGATCAGGCCGCTGAACCGACTGGCTCTCTCCGGCAGTTCCTGCCAGGGAGGCTGGTCGGTTGATCGGCGAACGTCATTGGGCGGCCGGAAGATCGAACAACTTCGGATCGCAGGTTGCCGCGACGTCGTAGCCGAACGCGTAGTAAAGCTGTGATTGCAGCTTGCCAGCGTCGATCAGGAACAGGTTGCTGCCTTCGCTGCCAAGGCAGGTTTGCACCCGCAGCGAATGGCCTGCCGATGTCGTTGCGACCTGCAAGACCGTTCCGGCGGATGCGGCTTCGGCGCTCACCGCTGCAGTGCCGATCACCGCGGCCCCGACGAACGGGTCGCCCTTCAACGCAGCGGGCGTCTGTTTCAGCCGATAGCGGAATACCGGCTGGCCGAACAGCGCGTCGGTGACCGGCTCGGTCGATCCGCTGGGCGCATCGAGGGCGCTGCCCTGCAGGCGCAGGCAGCACTGCGCGGCACCCTTGCCGGCGGGGTACTGCAGCTGGATCGGTGTTGCCGCTGAAAGGTGGCCGTCGGTGGTGTAGAGATACGCCGTGCCGTTGGCGGCGGCCACGAAACCGGCCTCGACCTCTTTCGCCTGGCCGGTGGCGCACGCCGCGGCGTTGACGCAGACGAGCACGATGAAGATTCGATGCATGAGCTTCATCGTTCAGTGCCCGTCGTCCGACCAGTGCGGAGGATCGCTGACCAGTTTCACCACGCCGTAGCTCTTGCCCACCGCGTTCAGATCCTTGAGCGACTTGATCGCCGTGGCCATGCCGCTTGCATCGTTGATCGACTTGCCCACGACGCCGCTGATCGTCATGTCGATCGCGCGCTTCTGCGTGTGCCGCGAAACCAGCGCGGCCTTCTGGTCGCTCTTGCCGCTGGCATCGAGATGCGCCCAGTCGATGTCGACGCCCGTCATGGCCGGGACACTGCCGGGCGCCGTACCGTCTTTCGCGATGGCCCATGCGTAATGCATGAGGTAGGCGCGCTCGGGTGGCCGGTAGGTGGCGGAGATGGTTACCGAGCCTCCGGCGGCCGTGATGGCGGCAATGAAGGAGGTCACCGCACTGGAAAAGGTCGGCGTCAGATCACTCAGGCTGCGGCTGGTGGGAAATTTTGCAACCCACGCCGCACCGCTGATCTGAAGCGCGGAACGTGGCAGCGGGGCCGCGCCCGTGGCCACGGGAACCGCAACGGCTGCCTTGGCAGCGACGTTGAGCGGCGGCAGGAAGGTCGGGTTCGCGCCAGGCAGCGGAGTGTTCCAAGCCGGATAAGGCAGCGGCCTGTTTTCATCCGGCCACGGTGGCATGGCGCGAGAACTGATCGGCCATGGATGGCGGAAACTTGCCATGGAATGATGCCCCCGCTGGTGGTCGGGCCAAGCTATACCGGCCGAGGGGGTGAATCAAGCGAGGAGTTCGCGCGACCCTACAATGCTGTCAGGTTCGCGTATGCGGCCACAAGCCACTTGCTGCCGGCATCTTCAAAGTTCACCTGCAATCGCGTATGCGCACCGCTGCCTTCGGCGCTGATCACCACGCCTTCGCCGAAGCTGGGATGGCTGACGCGCTGTCCGAGCTTGACCGGCAGCGATTCCTCCAGCGATGACGAAACCTCCTGTGCCCGGCCCGCATACAGCGGGCGCGTGACGTGCACGCGCGGGCGCACTTCGTCGATCAGTTCCGCCGGCATCTCGGCGAGGAAGCGCGATGGCCGCGCCAGCATTTCGGTGCCGTGCATGCGGCGCGACTCGGCATGGCTGACGATGAGTTTTTCGCGGGCGCGAGTTATGCCGACGTAGGCGAGCCGGCGTTCCTCCTCCAACCGTCCCTCGTCCTCGACCGAGCGCTGGCTGGGAAACAGGCCTTCCTCCATGCCGACCAGGAACACCACCGGAAACTCCAGCCCCTTGGCCGAGTGCAGCGTCATCAGCTGCACGCAGTCGTCGCCCGCCTCGCCCTGGCCTTCGCCGGATTCCAGCGTGGCATGCGAGAGGAAGGCCGACAGTTCGCTGAGGCCGGCGTCGATGTCCTCGGCAGTGCGTTCGAAGCGACTGGCCACGTTGACCAGCTCGTCGAGGTTTTCGACCCGCGATTCGGCGTTGCCGCGCGAATCCTTCTCGTAGAAGTCGCGCAGGCCGGTGTGGGTGATCGCGTGGTCGATCTGCTCGGCGAGGGTGAGGCTCTCGTCGTCGCGCTCGCCCTCGCTGCGCGCGTCCTGCCCGATGCCGCCAGGCGCCGGTGCGTTGAAAGCGCGGGCCATGTCGTCGATCAGCACGAGGAACGCCTTCACCGCATTCTTCGCCCGTCCCGCCAGCTCGTTGCCGCTGCCCAGTTCGGACAGCACGGCTTCCCACATCGAGGCATTTTCCGCGCGCGCGCGCCGGCGCAGCGCATCGAGCGTGCGGTCGCCGATGCCGCGTGGCGGCGTGTTGACGGCGCGCTCGAAGGCGGCGTCGTCGTGGCGGTTCGCGGTGAGGCGCAGATAGGCCAGCGCGTCTTTCACTTCGGCGCGCTCGAAGAAGCGCTGGCCGCCGTAGACGCGGTACTTGATGTTGCGCTGGATCAGCTGCTCCTCGAAGTTGCGCGATTGCGCGTTCGAGCGATACAGGATCGCGCAGTCCCTGGCCTGGCCATGTTCGGCGATGTATTCGCGGACGCGCTCGATCACGAAGCGCGCCTCGTCCTGCTCGTTGTAGGCGGCGTACAGCGCGATGCGCTCGCCCTCGTCGCCGGCCGTCCACAGCTCCTTGCCGAGGCGGCTGCCGTTGCGCTGGATCACGCTGTTGGCGGCCTTCAGGATGGTCGAGGTGGAGCGGTAGTTCTGTTCCAGCTTGATCGTGCGCGCGCCGGGGAAGTCGCGCAGGAACTGCGCCATGTTCTCCACCCTGGCGCCGCGCCAGCCGTAGATCGACTGGTCGTCGTCGCCCACGGCGAAGACCTTGCCGGTGCTGCCGGCGAGCACGCGTATCCACGCATACTGCAGCGTGTTGGTGTCCTGGAATTCGTCGATCAGCAGGTGCCGCCAGCGTTGCTGGTAATGGTCGAGCACAGCCGGGTTCTTCAGCCACAGCTCGTGCGCGCGCAGCAGCAGTTCGCCGAAGTCGACCAGGCCGGCGCGGCGGCAGGCGTCTTCGTAGGCCTGGTAAATCTTCACGAAGGTATGCGTGACCGGATGGTCGCGATGTTCGATGCCGTCGGGACGCTTGCCCTCGTCCTTCCAGTGGTTGATCTGCCACGCGGCCTGCCGGTGCGGATATTTCGCATCGTCCAGCCCCAGCCCGGCGATCACGCGCTTGACCAGCCGCAGCTGGTCGTCCGAATCGAGGATCTGGAAGCCCTCGGGCAGTCCTGCTTCGCGCCAGTGCCGGCGCAGCAATCGATGGGCGATGCCGTGGAAGGTGCCGACGGTAAGGCCCTGGGTGCCGCCGGGAATCAGCGCTTCCAGTCGCGCGCGCATCTCGCCGGCAGCCTTGTTGGTGAAGGTGACGGCGAGAATCGCCCACGGCGGTACGCGTTCGGCCTGGGTCAGCCAGCCGATGCGGTGGGTCAATACGCGGGTCTTGCCGGAGCCGGCGCCGGCCAGCACCAGATAGTGGCCAGGTGGGGCGCAGACCGCTTCGCGCTGGGCTTCATTGAGCGGGTCGATCAGGTACGAGACATCCATCCGGTCCATTGTAGTGGCCGCAAAGGAAAACCGCCGCGGATAGGCAGGCCATCCGCGGCGGTTTCGGTGTCGCGTTTGCTCAGCGATTCTTGCTGGCGATGCCGCCCACGACCAGCAGGCCGCCGAGCACGATGCCGGCGATGCCGAGCCACTGCGGCACGGCTTTGGTGTGGGTGGCTTCGATCTTGGCCGGGCCGAGCTGTGCCACCGTGTCGGTCTGCTTGTAGCTGCCGTGGCCGACGGTGACCCAGATGCCGGCAACCAGCAGGATGATGCCGGCGACAAGAAGTCCTGCGCGCATGATGTGTTCCCCTTGGTGGATGTGCGCCCAGTATGCCCGGCGGCTCCGTGCACGAAGCGTACACGCGACGAAACAAAAAAAGCCCCGGGGGCTAGGGGGAGCCTCCGGGGCAGGGCGGACGCGAAGACCCAGGGGAGAGGTTCGTGTCCGTTGGCGGGTTCAGGGAGGTGAACCCGCCGCGGATGCCGTTGCGTGCATCCGGAGAGTTAGTGCGCGATTCGCCGGGAAAGTTGCATGGTTTCCGAAGAAATTTAAAAGCGATTCATTCTCATGAAAACTTAACCGCCAAGTCGCAGTTTGCGCAGGCGTTTGGCCTCAATGCGCCTCGTCCCAGTTGGCGCCCACCCCCACGTCGACCACCAGCGGCACGGCCAGCGCCGCGGCGCCGGACATCCGTTCCATCACCGCCGCGCGCACTTCGTCGACCGCATCCGCGCGCACCTCGAACACCAGCTCATCGTGCACCTGCATCAGCATGTGGGCGTCGTCGCGGCCCTTCAACCATGACGCCACGGCGATCATCGCGCGCTTGATGATGTCGGCCGCGCTGCCCTGCATCGGCGCGTTCACCGCGGCGCGTTCGGCGCCCTGGCGCAGGCCCTGGTTGCGCGAGGTGAGGTTTTCCAGATACAGCCGGCGGCCGAAGATGGTTTCCACATAGCCATCGCGGTGCGCCTGGTCGCGCGTGGCATCCATGAATGCGCGCACGCCCGGATAGCGCGAGAAGTAGCGGCCCATGTAATCGCTGGCCTCGCCGCGGTCGACGCTGAGCTGCCGCGCCAGCCCGAATGCGCTCATGCCGTACATCAGGCCGAAGTTGATCGCCTTGGCGGCACGGCGCTGGTTGGTGGTGATGTCTTCCGGCGCCACGCCGAACACTTCCGCCGCGGTGGCCCGGTGCACGTCGCCGCCGGCATGGAAGGCGCGCAGCAGGCCTTCGTCGCCGGACAGGTGCGCCATGATGCGCAGCTCGATCTGCGAGTAGTCGGCCGCCATGACTTTCCAACCCGGCGGTGCGATGAACGCCTGCCGGATGCGCCGGCCTTCCTCGGTGCGGATCGGAATGTTCTGCAGGTTCGGATCGGATGAAGAAACGCGCCCGGTCGCCACCGAGCCCTGGTGGTAGCTCGTATGCACGCGGCCGGTGCGCGGGTTGACGATGCTGGACAGCTTGTCGGTATAGGTGGAGCGCAGCTTCGCCAGGCTGCGGTAATCGAGGATCAGCCGCGGCAGTTCGTGCGTGTCGGCGATCGCTTCCAGCGCTTCCTCGTTGGTGGACGGCTGGCCGGTGGGGGTTTTCAGCTTCGCCTGCAGGCCGAGCTCGTCGAACAGCACGGCCTGCAACTGCTTGGGCGAATCGAGGTTGAACTCGTGCGTCGCCAGCGCGTGCGCCTGCTGCTGCAGTTCCAGCATGCGCTTGCCCAGCTGCTGGCTTTGCCGGCGCAGCACGTCGCCGTCGATCAGCACGCCGCGCTGCTCCATCGCGGCCAGCACCGGCACCAGCGGAATCTCGATGTCCTCGTAGACCTTGCGCAGCGCCGGCACGCTGTCGAGCTTGGGCCACAGCGTGTGGTGCAGGCGCAAGGTGACGTCCGCATCCTCGGCGGCGTAGCGGCAGGCGGTGTCGAGATCGACCTGCGAGAACGAAATCTGCTTGGCGCCCTTGCCGGCGACCTGTTCGTACTTGACCGTCTCGTAGCCGAGATACTTCTTCGCCAGCGAGTCCATGTCGTGGCGCGTGGCGGTGGCGTTCCACACGTAGGACTCGAGCATCGAATCGTGTTTCAGTCCCTGCACCACGATGCCGTAGTTCGACAGGATGTTGATGTCGTACTTCGCGTGCTGGCCGAGCTTGGGCCGCGTCGGATCCTCGAAGATCGGCTTCAGCGCGCGCAGCACTTTGTCGCGGTCGAGCTGCGGCGGCGCGCCCGGGTAATCGTGGCCGAGCGGGATGTAGCAGGCCTTGTCCGCCTCCACCGCGAAGCTGATGCCGACGATGTCCGCGCGCATCGCGTCGATGCTGGTGGTCTCGGTGTCGAACGCGATCAGTTCGGCCAGCTGCAATTTTTCCAGCCACGCGTCGAGCTGCGCCTGCGTGGTGACCAGCTCGTACTCGCCGGGAGCGGACAAGGCGGCATCGATGACCGCCGCCGGCCCGGACAGGACGGCCGGCTCGGTGGCTGCGGACGCGCCGGGCTGCTGCTCCACGATGCCCTCGGCCGGACCGGCGGCGTCCAGATCCTTCAGCGCCGCCTTGAATTCGTAACGCGTATACAGCTCGCGCAATTGCGCAGTGTCGGCGGGGCGCTGGGCGAGATCGGTGGGCCCGAACTCCAGCGGCACGTCGGTCTTGATCGTCACCAGCTCGCGCGACAGCGGCAGCAGCGGCAGCGCGTCGCGCAGGCATTCGCCGATCTTGCCGCCGACCTTGGCGGCATTGGCGATCACGCCGTCGAGCGTGCCGTACTCGGCCAGCCATTTGGCGGCGGTCTTCGGGCCGCACTTGGACACGCCCGGCACGTTGTCGACGGTGTCGCCGGTAAGCGTGAGGAAGTCGACGATCTGATCCGGCCGCACGCCGAATTTCGCCATCACGCCATCGCCGTCCATCACCGTGTTGCTCATGGTGTTGATCAGGGTGACGTGCGGGCTCACCAGCTGCGCCATGTCCTTGTCGCCGGTGGAGACCAGCACCTCGATGCCCAGCGCCTGTGCCTGCACGGCCAGCGTGCCGATCACGTCGTCGGCCTCGACGCCGGGCACGCGCAGGATCGGGAAACCGAGTGCGCCGACGATGGCCAGCATCGGCTCGACCTGCGCGCTCAGGTCGTCCGGCATGGGCGGGCGGTTCGCCTTGTACTGGGCGTACAGCGTGTCGCGGAACGTGGGGCCGGGGGCGTCGCTGACGAAGGCCAGATAATCCGGTTTCGCCTTGAGCGTGGCGCGCAGCATGTTGACCACGCCGAACAGCGCGCCGGTCGGCTCGCCGTGCGCGTTGCTGAGCGGCGGCAGCGCGTGGAACGCGCGGTAAAGGTAGGAGGAGCCGTCGATGAGGATGAGTTTGGCCATGCGCCATTCTCGCACGCACGGGCAGAATGCCGCGCTTCACGAAAGCCCGTGAAGGCGCTGCTATGCTCGGCTCCCCGATCGAGGTGCGCTCATGAAAACTGTTGCCTTGCTGGTCGCCGCCAGCACCCTGTTCGTTTCAAGTGTGCTGGCATCGAACGCGTTCGCGCAGTCGTCGCCCTCGACGAGCGTGCCGCCGCCGCCCGGGATCAACGACCCGGGCGTGCGCGCGGTGGCGCCGCCGGCTCGTCCCGCCAAGGCCACGCCCGCCAACGAACATCGTCCGCTGGATCTGAAACCGCAGTCGCTGCCGGCGATGCACGACGACGGCGCTGCCCGGACCGGGCGCGACAAGTCCCTGCCGGACATCAAGGTGCGCCAGGAAGGCGACAACACCATCCAGGAGTACAGCCGCAACGGTCAGGTCTACATGGTCGTGGTGACGCCGAAGAGCGGCATCCAGCAGACCTACATGGTCGACCCCCAGGGCCGGCTGGTCGACGAGCACGGCAAGAAGCCGGTGGGACCGGTGATGTACAAGGTGCTGGAGTGGGGCAAGAGCAAACCGCCCGCGGAAGAATCGACGGTGCCGGCGCAGGACGGCGACGGGAACTGAGCCGTCTGCGGGCGGTGGCTCGTGGTGATGGTTTGCGGATCGCTTTCGAACGGAGCGCGCGATGCAACTGCGTGAAAGCTGGCTGCTGTTTGCGCTGGGTTCGGCGCTGTTCGCGGCACTGACCGCACTGTTCGGCAAGCTCGGCGTGGTCGGCATCAATTCCAACCTCGCCACCTTCATCCGCACCATCGTGATCCTGCTGGTCACCGCCGGCATCCTCAGCCTGCGCCAGGAGTGGGCCAAGCCGACCGGCTTGCCGCTGCATAGCTGGCTGTTCCTGGTGCTGTCGGGCATCGCCACCGGCCTGTCGTGGCTGTGCTACTACCGTGCGCTGCAGCTGGGCCCGGTGAGCAAGGTGGCGCCGATCGACAAGCTCAGCGTGGCGCTGGCGATCGTGCTGGGGCTGGTGTTCCTGGGCGAGCGGCCGAGCTGGCCGCTGCTGGTCGGCGGTGTGCTGATCGTTGCCGGCGCGATGGTGATCGCCTTGTTCTGAACGCGCCGCTCAGCGCGGATCGTCGAGCTCGGGATAGTGGCGGAAGATGCCGCTTTCGTTGAACGGCACGCGCCGCGGTGAAGCGAGGTACGCCGCAATGCGCGGCCGTTCGGCGACGTGCTGTTTCAGCGCATGCAGCAACGGCCGTTCGCCCGCCATCCGTTGCATCGCGCGGGGAAACGCGTAGTCCAGCCCGGCCATCAGCTGGAACAGCGACAGGTCGACGTAGGAATGTTCGCGCAAGGGGTGACGGCCGCCGCCACGTTCCAGCACCTGCTCGAAGTAGTCCAGGAATTTCGGCAGTCGCGTCTCGCGCAGATCCGCCGCGCGCCGTTTCGCCTCGGTGCGCTGGTCCTCGTAGTACAGGCTGCTGGCGATCGGATGGTGCGCATCGTGCACCTCGGCCACCAGGTCGCTGATGGTCAGCTGCAACTGGTGCGCATACAACCGCCGGCTTTCGCTTTCCGGCACCAGCCCAAGCGGCGGGCCGAGATATTGCAGGATGTTCGCGGTCTGCGCGATCACCAGCCGGCCGGCCTTGAGAAACGGCGGCGCGAAAGGCAGCGCGCCTTCATGGGCGCCATCGAGAAAACGCACGATGGCGTCATCGCCCTTGTCGCGGGCCACGTCGTTGTAGTCGGCGCCGGCGTCCTCCAGCGCCAGGCGCACGAATTCGCCGCGGCCCTGGATGCCGGTCCAGTAATACAGCTGGTAGCGCATGGCAGCCTCCGATCGGAAATGCCGATGCTGGAATGGTGCGCTTCAACAAGGCGTGAGCGCGGCATTTCGTGGTTCGCGCCATCAATGCCGGAAGTGGCGCATTCCGGTGAACACCATCGCCATGTCGTGCTCGTCCGCGGCAGCGATGACCTCGGCGTCGCGCATCGAGCCGCCGGGCTGGATCACCGCGCTGATGCCGGCCTCGGCGGCCGCATCGATGCCGTCACGGAACGGGAAGAACGCATCGGAGGCCATCACCGAGCCGCGCACCTCGAGCTTCTCGTCGGCCGCCTTGATGCCGGCGATCCTTGCGCTGTAGACGCGGCTCATCTGGCCGGCGCCGATGCCGATGGTCTGGCGGTCGCGGGCGTAGACGATGGCATTGCTCTTGACGAACTTGGCCACCTTCCAGGCGAAGATCAGGTCGTGGATTTGCGCTTCGGTGGGCGCGCGGCGGGTGACGATCTTCAGATCCTCCGCACCGATCATGCCGGTGTCGGCGCTCTGCAGCAGCAGGCCCGAACCTACGCGCTTGGAGTTCATGCCCGGGTGCGCGGCGCGCAGGTCGCCGTCTGCCGGCAGCGGGATCGCCAGCACGCGCACGTTGCCCTTTTTCTTGAACGCGGCCAGCGCATCTTCCGCATAAGCCGGGGCCAGCACCACCTCGACGAACTGGCGCTCGACGATTGCGCGCGCGGTGGCGCCGTCCACTTCGCGGTTGAACGCGATGATGCCGCCGAACGCCGAGGTCGGGTCGGTCTGGTAGGCGAGGTCGTAGGCCTTGCCGATGCCCTCCAGGCTCACCGCGACGCCGCAGGGATTGGCGTGCTTGACGATCACGCAGGCGGGCTTCACGAAGCTGCGCACGCATTCCCAGGCGGCGTCGGCATCGGCGATGTTGTTGAACGACAGCTCCTTGCCCTGGAGCTGACGGAAGGTGGCCAGCGTGCCCGGCGCCGGATACAGGTCGCGGTAGAACGCCGCCTGCTGATGCGGGTTCTCGCCGTAACGCAGGTCCATCAGCTTGACGAAGCGGCCGTTGACCTGGCCCGGGAAGGCTTCGTGGCCGGCGATGGTTTCGCGGGCCTCGTCGAGCTTCAGGCCGGACAGGTAATCGCTGATCGCGCCGTCGTAACTGGCCACGTTGTTGAACGCGGCCACCGCAAGCTGGAAGCGCGTGGCGCGGCTGAGGCCGCCGTCCTGTTCGATCTCCGCCAGCGCGTCGGCGTATTGCTCCGGCGAGGTGAGCACGCCGACGTCGTTCCAGTTTTTCGCCGCCGAGCGCAGCATCGCGGGCCCGCCGATGTCGATGTTTTCGATCGCGTCTTCCAGTGTGCAGCCGGGCCTGGCCACCGTGCTTTCGAACGGGTACAGGTTCAGCACCAGCAGATCGATCGGCGCAATGCCGAGTTCGGCCATCACCGCATCGTCGGTGCCGCGGCGGCCGAGCAGCCCGCCATGAACCTTCGGGTGCAGCGTCTTCACGCGCCCGTCCATGATTTCGGGAAAACCGGTGAGCTCGCTGACATCGGTGACCGCGATGCCGGCTTCGCGCAGCGCCCTGGCGCTGCCGCCGGTGGAGAGAAGCTCGATGCCCCTGGCGGCGAGGCGGCGGCCCAGATCGATCAGGCCGGTCTTGTCGGAAACGCTGAGCAGGGCGCGACGGACCGGGACGAGCTGGGGCGTGGGCATGAGCGGGTTTCCAGGTAACGAAAGCCGCTCATTATAGCCGTCCGCATGAGCGACGGCTCCGACGGGAATTACAGCAGGCCGTGCGCGGCCAGCTTCTTGCGCAAGGTGGCGCGGTTGATGCCGAGCGCGCTGGCGGCGCGGCTCTGGTTGCCGTCGTGGAACGCCAGCACTTCACGCAGCAGCGGCGTCTCGACTTCACGCAGCACCAGCGCGTGCAGGCCTTCGGTGCAAGGGGTGTCGCCGATGTCCGCGAGGTAGCGGCGCACCGTGCGCGCAACGCATTCGCTCAACGCGCTGGCACCGTTCGACGCGGTGGTCTGAGGGCTGGAAGCTTGCGCGCCCATGCTATGTGCCGAGGTCGGTTTTGCGGCCTCGGCAACAGGCAGTCTTACGGCGTTCACGGACATCTTCCCTCACGTACGAAGCGGCGGCTGCGTGTGCCGCTACCTGTGGTTTATTGACTGATCTGATCATCGCGGCTTTGTATCGAATGCCATCCGGCAGTCTGCGCGAGGGGTCGAGTCTACCCGCGTGCGGCGATAATTTTAAGTACCGGCGCAGCTATTCGAAGCTGAATTCGAATGCCACCGCCTTGTCGCCGGGGTCCTCGACCTCCAGCAGCAGGACCGTGCTGGCGCCCGGCGCGATGCCGCGCTGGCGGATCGCGCTGTCGTCGAGATATTCACGCGGCTGCAGCCGGCGCATCGCGAGCCGCTGGCCCTGCGCATTGGACAGCGCGATCGTGAGCACCGGGTACGGCTGGGCGAAGGCAGCGTCGTTGCGCACGCTGGCGCTGATCATCAACGCGTTCGCCACGCTGGGGTGAGCCTGCACGTTGCTGGCGAGCAACTGCAGTTGCTGTGGCGCGGCGACCAGGGGCAGCTCGCAACCCAGCACGGCACAGCTGCCGCGCAGCCAGCGGCCAACGGTCGGATTGCGGATCAGCGGATCGCGTTCGGCCCAGGCCAACTGGATCGCAAGCAGGAGCAGCAGCACGGTGCAGGCAAGCACCCACGGCCAGCGCCGTTCGCCGGATGGCCGCGCGCGTGGACGGCGGTTCTGCCGGCGCGGCTTTGACGGCTCGCTCGCGCGCGCCGCCCGCGCAAACCGCGGCGCGAGCACCAGTTGCGAAAAGTCCTCGGCGGGTTTGCCCGTGTGGGCTGCTTCATCCTCGACCACCGCCGGCGGATCCGGCCGAGGCCGGTACACCACGAGGTCCAGGCAGGGCGGTTCGAACGCGGGTTCGTTCACCGGCAGTTCGACGAAAGGCTCGGGCACCAGCTGTTCGGTAAGCGTGGCCAGGCTGTCGAAACCGGCTCCGCAATGTCCGCACAGGACATGCCCGTGGGCTTTCGCGAGCGTCGCCGCATCCAGCGAAAACACGGACAGGCATTCGGGGCATTGTGTATACATGCAGGCCGTTGTGTATCGATATCGGGCAAGCTTAGCAGGCCGGTCGCGCCTGCTTTTCCACGAGTGGTTCAGACGCGGCGGCGGCCGCTGATGCGGACCCAGTCCTCGCGCACATCGACGCGCAACTCGTCGAACCATTCGGCATAACGCTGCAGCAGTTCGTCCTGCTGGCCGAGCAGGATGCCGGAGATCGCGAACGGGGCGCCGGGCTTCGCGGCCGCCGCGAAGGTCGGCGCCAGTTCGCCGAGCGGACCGGCGAGGATGTTGGCGATGAACACGTCGGCGGGCTCGGGGGGATGATCCCCGGGCAGGAATACGGCGAGGTGATCGGCGACGCCGTTGCGTTCGGCGTTGTCGGCCGAGGCGATCAACGCCTGCGGATCATTGTCGACACCGACCGCGCTGACCGCGCCGAGCTTCAGCGCGGCGATCGCCAGGATGCCCGAGCCGCAGCCGAAGTCGGTAACCGTCCTGCCTGCAAGCTCGAGGCCGTCCAGCCAATCCAGGCACAGCGCCGTGGTCGGATGGGTGCCGCTGCCGAACGCCAGGCCGGGATCGAGCCGCACCACCACCGCATCGTCGCCGGCCGGTGGCTCGATGTTCCACGGATAGATCCACAGCCGCCGGCCGAACGACATCGGCTTGAACTGGTCCATCCACGCGCGTTCCCAGTTCTGGTCGGCGATGTCGCGGAAGGTCAGCTGGTCGGGCTCCAGCCATGGCAGCAATTCGCCGAGCGCTTCGGCGAGGCCGCGACGATCGGTGTGCTCGTCGAACAGCGCGTTCAGCGTGATCGTCGGCCACAGCGGCAGTTCGCCCACGCCGGGCTCGAAGATCGCCTGTTCGTCGGGCGTCTCCGCATCGGCATCCTGCAAGGTGATCGACAGCGCACCGAGATCTTCCAGCGATTCTTCCGCGCCGGGTTGCTGGTCGATGCGGACGATCACGGAGAGTTCGAGGAAAGGCATGGGCGTAGTCGATGGCGTCGTTGTCGTAGGAGCCCGCTGGCGGGCGATGCCCTTCGGGTTCTGTGCAGAGCGTCGCCCGCGAGCGGACTTGTGCGTCGCGGGCGAATCCTTCGGTCGGGAAATTACTGGCCGGTGGCGGCCTTTTCTTTCTGCTCGGCCATCCGCTTTTCGAGATAGTGGATGTTCTGGCCGCCATGCTGGAAGCCGACGTCGGCCATGATGCGCTGCTGCAGCGGGATATTGCACTTGACGCCTTCGATCACGGTCTCGGCCAGCGCCAGGCGCATGCGCGCGATCGCGGTCTCGCGATCCGGTCCGTGCACGATCAGCTTGCCGATCATCGAGTCGTAGTTCGGCGGAATCCGGTAGCCGTCGTAGAGATGCGTGTCCACGCGCACGCCGGGGCCGCCCGGCGCCTCGAAGCGCTTCACCGTGCCGGGACTCGGCATGAAGGTGTCGGGATCTTCCGCGTTGATGCGGCATTCGATCGCGTGGCCGCGGATGACGATG
>Ga0070714_100001677_pt1 | contig 16105 bp, 4 predicted proteins | sample LARL83metaG_FD_65450 | JGI IMG/M metagenome (GOLD analysis project Ga0070714, IMG submission 65450) | Corn, switchgrass and miscanthus rhizosphere microbial communities from Kellogg Biological Station, Michigan, USA - LAR L8-3 metaG | ecosystem: Host-associated > Plants > Roots > Rhizosphere ...
ATTCGTGTGCCTGCCGGATGCGGGTCGAAGGTCACAGCACCGCTGATCTCCGCGGTCGACATCGTGGTGGTGGAGCCCAACCGGGCCGGCCTCGCGAAGTCGGTCACCGTGATCGTCAGGTCGATCGCCCGCTTGCCCGACTTCACCACGGCCGACCAGCGTGTGCCCTGGGCGATCGGTCCGGGCGTGAGCTTCTGGACCCGAACCATGCGCGGGTTGTAGGCCGGCTCGTTGCGTTGATCGGCGACGAAGTCGAACACGTCCTCGACCCGGCGGGCGATGACCGTCGACCCCTCGATCTTGACCATATGTGCCTCGCCTCTGTGCGCATCGGTGGCGGTTGGCGAAAACGACGGCTGGGCGGCACGCGAGGGACCGGATTTCGGCCGGGCACGTCATCCGGTCGTCTGCTGGGTTCTCCGTGGCAGGTGCCGCGCATTGTCGTAGGTGGTGGCGGGCCGCCGTCCCGTGTTTCTGATCATGGCGATGACGGCCGGGACGAGCCACACCAGAAACGGGCCAGAAACGTCCGCAGACTCCCGATGAACCACAGGTAGACCGTGGCGCCGGCCAGGAACAGCATGGCCTGGGTGAGCATCGCCGATCCGTCGGTGGTCAGGTGCGCCACGACCGCCTCGCGGCTCTGATCAGGGGTCAGCGAACCCCGTTCGAACGCCATCGCCGCGGCCCCGAGGGCCAGGGCGACGAATCCGCTGGCCGCTCCCCACCGTTCCCAGCGTGTCTCGTTCATCTCTGCCCCTTACCGCGCACTCTTGGCGAACACCCGACGCCACACCCGGCAGTACAGGGTGGCTAGGGAAGTTCGCCCTCAACAAAGGGGACTTCGGCACCTGAAGGTGGCGTGGCCGGCGGCCCGGCAGGTTGTCACCGGATCGGCGGCCACGATGCTGAGTGCGGCGACCTGGACGTCGTAGCGTGGCAGCCGCACATCGATGATCATCTGGCCGGTTGGCATGGGGTCGAAAGCCCATGGACGTGAGGTCCACATGCCCTGTCCGGCCGTGGTCGACCACTGTCGACTGAGGCCGATGACGCCACGCCCTGGGGGCAGACATGAACGCGACACAACGGCACGACGTGTTGATCCGCTGGGGACGCGCGGCGCTGGTGATGGCCGCAGTGCTGGTCAGCATGACGGTCGGCTCCCCCACCATCGCCCATGCGGACGTCAACGACTTCCTGATCTCGTCCTACGACGCGGACTATCACCTCACCCGCGACAGCCAGCAGCACGCCCAACTCGACGTAACCGAGCGGCTGACCGCCGTCTTCCCACAGGCCGACCAGAACCACGGCATCCAACGCGCCATCCCGACCACCTACGACGGCCATCCCGTCGCCGTGTCGATCACGTCCGTGCGTGGCGACACCGGCACCGGACTGCAATACACGACCAGCGATTCCGGTGACTACCGCCTGGTCCGGATCGGTGACCCGAACATCTATGTACACGGGCCGACGCACTATGTACTGCGCTACACCGTGCGTGATGTGACCAAGAACTTCGCCGACCACGACGAACTGTATTGGGACACCAACGGAACCGAATGGGCACAACACATCTCCTCGGTGACCGCGCGGCTGTATCTCAGCGGCGCGGTCGCTTCGGCCTACACCGGCCGCAATGCCTGCTACCAAGGACCCAGCGGATCAACCGAATCCTGTCCGGTCAGCCAGACGGTGACCGGTGGCGAGCGGGTGCTGACCTTCCACGCCACCCGCGCGTTCGGAGCGCATGAGAACCTGACCCTGGTGGCCGGGTTCCGCGCCGGCACCTTCGCCGCGTACGTGCCGCCACCACCACCCGATCCCGCCGTCGTGATCGGGGTGGCGGTGTGGGGCGGGTTGAACGTGGCCATCCTGGTGATCGGCACGGTGCTGTTGGTGCGGCGGTGGCGACGGCTGGTCGGTTATTCGTTCGACCGGCGCCGACTCGTGCCGACCGGCAGCCCACCCCGGGGGATCAGCCTGCTCACGGCGGCTGTGCTACTGGGCCGATCATCGACCGGCGTGGTGGCGCAACTGCTCGATCTGGGCGTGCGCGGCTACCTGCGGATCACCGAGATCGGCCCGGACAAGCGCAGCGGCCACGAACTGCGCCTGGTGCGCGCCATAACCGACCTGCGACCGGAGGAACAGGCGCTGATCCAGGTCCTGTTCCAGGACTTGGTCACGCCGGGCAGCACGGTCCGCACGAACGAACTTGACGACCACGTACGGCGCCGCCTGCTCTCGGTGGTCAAACACGCCCGGGACGGTCTGGTGATCATGGGACTGATCAGCGAGCGCACCCGGCGAGACAATCGCGACTACCGACGCGGCTGGTTGTTGGCACTGCTGGGCCTGGTGCTGCTGCAACCGGGCCTGATCATCATTGGCGTGGCCGCCGCCGCGTCGGCCGGCACCGTCCGGCCGGTGACGCCGGCCGGGTGGGCACTGCTGGACCACCTGCGTGGCCTGGGAATATACATGGAGATGACCGTCAACGGCGTGAGCCGCCCGCAGCGGACCCTGGTTCGGGCGGTCGGGTCGGGATACGCGTCCACGGGTGACACCCAACTCGGCTCGTACGAACCGCTGCTGCCCTACGCGGTGATGTTCGAAATCGAGTCGCCCTGGATGGAGCGACTTGCACCGCAGTACCAGCACACGGCGCCCACCTGGTACGTCGGCAACGGGTACTTCCTCGCCCCGCACCAGTTCGCGGCGTCGATCCGGCAGCTCGCCACGTACACCGCGCCGGTCAACGCGAGCTCCAGCGGCCTGAACGGCGGCTACTCCGGCGGCGGTGGTGGCGGCGGCGGTGGGAGCGGCTGGTGACCGCGACCGGCAAGCCTGGCACACACGATGGTGGGGTGAGTGTGCGCTGGCTCGCCCGCGGGATGCACGACGTGCCCGTCTCCCCCGACTGGCTGTCCGCGGCCGAGACGGCCCGGCTGGCCACCCTGCGCTACCCGAAGCGGCGCACCGAACTGCGGCTCGCCCGGTTCACCGCCAAACTGGCCATCGCCTCGGCGTTGGGCCTGGGCACCGACCACGACACCCTGGCGCGGATCGAGGTCCGGCCGGCGCCCACCGGCGCCCCGCTGGCCTACCTGTCCGGCCGACGAGCCCCGGTCTCCGTCTCGCTGACCGACCGGGCGGACTGGGCGGTGTGCCTGGTGGCCCGGGCCGGGGCGACCGTCGGCTGTGACCTGGAACTGGTCGAGGCCCGCTCGGACGCCTTCGTGCACGACTGGTTCACCCCGCGCGAACGGGATCTCGTCCGCGCCGCGGGCGAACGGCACGACCTGCTCGCCAATCTGGTGTGGTCGGCCAAGGAGAGCGCACTGAAGGTGCTGCAGACCGGCCTGCGCCGGGACACCCGCTCGGTCGAGGTCGACATCGTCGACCTCGACGGGCACGCGCACTGGGCCGAAGTCGTGGTGCGGGCGCGGGAAGGGGCCGTGTTTCCCGGCTGGTGGCGCCGGTACGGCGACTTCCTGCTGACCGTCGCGGCCGACACCGTGCACGACCCGCCGGTCTGCGTCGAGACCCCGCCACCGCTGGCCGGCGCTGTCCCGTCCCACCGATGGCTCACCGAATCGTGACTCCCGCCACCCGGGCCATGCCCCGTTCGAGCGCGGCGACCAGGTACGGCCGCAGCGTGGCCGCCGGGATGATGCGGTCCACCGAGCCGACGTCCAGGGCCCGGTTGATGTCGTGGATCTCGTCGAACTCCCTGGCGACGTCGCCGAGCTTCGCCGAGTGCACCTCGTCGGTCACCGCGACCAGTTCGCGGAGCTTGGACTTCGCGGTGGCGGCATCGGCCGCCCTGGTTGCTTCGACCACCCGGGGATCGGCCTTGGTGCGGGCGGCCACCTCACGCGCGAACACGACCGCCGCCGCGGGCGCGCCGCCGATCACCGAGGCGTACGAGCCCGCCACCGCCACCACTTCCAGATTCTCGTTGAGCTGCTTGGAGAACACGACGAACGCGCCGCCGTGGTAGCGAGAGATCACCACGAACACGATCGGACCGTCGAAATTCGTCACGGCGCGGCCGATCTCGGCTCCGTACTCGAGCTGCCGATTGCGCATGGATTCCGGGGAACCGTCGAAACCGGACAGGTTGGCCAACACCACGACCGGCCGGTTGCCGCTCGCCGCGTTGATCGCGCGGGCGACCTTCTTGGCGGACTGCGGGAACAGGGTGCCGGAGGTCCAGATTCCCGGGCCGTCGCCGGGAACCAGTCCCTCCCTGGCCACCGGGTGGGACTCGAAACCGATGAGGCACACCGGAATCCCGCCGAGATGCGCGTCCCACACCACCGCGGTGTCCGCGTCCCGCCAGCGGCTCCAGCGTTCCAGCGGCGGATGGTCGCGGTCGCCGACCGCTCGCAGTACCGACCGGATGTCGAAGGGCTTCTTGCGTTCCGGGTTGCGGTCCGCCGAGAAGATGTCGCCCACGGTGGTGAAGTCGACGCCGGGCACTTCCGGGTGCGGTGACGAGCAGACGTCGCGGTCGATCGGATCGGTCGTGTCCGCCCGGCGCGGGAACCGCTCCCCCGGCACGACATACGTGTGCGCGTAGTGCTGGAACAGGATCTCGCAGGCCGATTCGAGATCCGCCGCCCGGTACTGTGCCTGGCCGTTCGGTCCCATGATCCGTTCGAACCCGCCGATGCCCAGGTTGTCCTCGGCCGACACGCCGCCGGAGAAGTCCAGCGCCTGCTTGCCGGTCAGCACCATGGCGCTGTCCGGCAGCATCACCAGGATACCGCTGGTGTGCATGAGCATGGTGGCTTCGGCGTTCCAGTACGGCTGGGCGCCGACGTTGATGCCGGTGACCACGACGTTGACCTCGCCGCCGGCCTGGGTGAAGGTCACGATGCGCCGCAGTACCGCGCCGATCCAGTCCATGTTCTCGGTGCCGCTGGTCATCGAGATGCGGGCGCCGGAGGACACCGCGAACCACTCGACCGGCAGTCTTTCCCGCTCGGCCAGGTCGAACGCGGCGATGATCCGCCGGCATTCGGCCTCGGCCAGCGAACCCAGGCTGCGGCTGGGATCGCCGGCGATCAGCACCCGTCGCATTCCCTCCGGAACCGCGGCCGTGACATTGCGGATCATGCCCACCACGAGGTTCGCGGTGTTCTCACCCGGGGGACGGTGTACCGGAAGCAAACGGTCGGCCGCGTCCAGGTCGTACTCGACGAAGTCACCGGCCGGGAAGTCGGATGTGGCGCCCAGCGGTGGGGTGAGCAGGCCGATCAGTTCGTAGGGATACACGTCGCCACGGCGCTCGGTGCGCAACACGCGCAGGCCGTACTCGTTTAGCGGTTCGATCGGATCATCGGTCGGGGTGACGGCGCGCACCACCACGCCACGGGCGCCGAGGTTGGTCACGTCCAGCGCCAGTTCGCTCAATTCGCCGTCGTCGCCGACGATCCGGCCCTGGGCCACCACGTGCTCGATCCCCAGCCCGCGCAGGGCCGGCGCCAGCTTGTGGGCCAGGTCGCGCCACAGCTCGACCGGCGCGGTCCAGGGCGGTCGGACGGTGAGCAGGACCAGGTTCTTCAGCAGCCGGAGTCCCGGCGGGCGGTGCGACTGGAACCGCCGGAAGCCGGACAGCACGTCCGCCATGATCCGCTCCAGGGCCGGAAAGCCGACCACCCGGCCGGACTCGTCGCATACGGGTGTGAGGTCGCGTACCTCGGCGAGCGCGAACAGTCGCTCGTCGGACGGATTGTCCGGCGCGATCCCGTGGAACAGGTACACGTCCTCGGCGGAATCCAGCCTGGTGACCGCGAAACGGGCCAGCCGCTGTACCTGGAGCCGCTTGGCCAGCATCGGATGCAGGTTGCGGTACAACGGAATCTCGACCAGTCCGTCCGAAACAGACCGAAACGAGAAGTGGTACGTGCCATCCGATAGCCCCGGCGCCTCGTCACCGGTGATCGTGATGTCGATCCGATGCATCGGCCGTCGGGTCGGGACATCGGCCAGCATGCTCGCCAACCGGTCCCGGACGGTTTCCTCGTCGTCGAGTTTCCCGCTCTGCCACACGTGCAGATCCAGGATGGCCCGCCGGTCGCCGGGAACACCGGCCAGGTGCCGGGCCACGGCCGCGGCGATCGCCGGGACACGGTCGACCGGGGCACAGCCCACCATCAGGTGGTAGCACTCCCCGCCATGGCAATAGCCGGCGACGGCCAACCGGGTTCCGTCGACGTTGATCAGCTCGATGTCGGTGAGAGGGCGGATGCGATAGTACCGGCGGGCGGCCACTTCCAGTGCGATGTCCCGCTCCCGCACGCTGCCGTGCCGGTACCGGCGCAGCAAGGTCAGCCGCATCGGCTGCGGGCAGGCGATCAGCGCGGCCATGCGCCGGTCGGCGTCCGGCGCCCCGGCGGCCAGCGCGGCGATGTGCCGGTCCATCTCGGCGTACACCGTCGCCTGGGCGTGCAGCAGGACTGGCTGCTCGAAGAACCGGAACCGAACGTCCCGGGCAAGGTCCATCAGGCCCGGGTACCGCCGGTCGGTGCTGGCGACCACGTGGTCGAGCAGGCCGCGCGGGTTGTCGCCGAGCTGGCCCAGCAGCTCCGGCCGGTGGGTCAACCAGCGGTCCAGGATGGCGGCCATCGGCGGCAGCATCCCGTCCAGCCGCTGCTGGGCCCGGTACAGACGCGACAGCGCGTCCCCGACCTCGACCGCCCCGCCCAGTTCCTGGACACCGTGGTGGCGCAGCACCCGCATCAGCCGGTCCACGAAGGGGGATGGCAGCCCGTCACCGCCGGTCCGATAGGTGCGCAGGCAGGCCAGCAGGTATTCCTCGGGGGCACGGACCCGCTCGCCGGCCGGCTCGTCCGCTGGCTCGGGTGCTCGGCGGGAGACCGCACAGACGTCCGCGAACAACTGGAGGATCTCGGTTTCCCCGCGCAGGCGCGTCGGGTCGTCGGCCGGTAACCCGTCCCACGGGTCGTGGGCGTGCTCGACCCGGGTCGCGGTCGCCGGATCGAGGTCGTAGCCGAGCAGGTAGCTCCGCACGGAGTTCACCGACTGGCGGGAGTGGTTGGGGCCGGCGGAGAAGGTCAGGCCGACCGGGCTTGGCGTTGACTCGTCGGCGTCCAGCAGCGGCTCCAGCCGCAGCAGCGCCGCCCCGGCGACCACCTGCACGTTCGGTCCGACCAGCACCGAACGGACCCGCCCGGGGAACGCGGCCGACACGGCGGTCTCCATCTTCATGGACTCCAGCACCATCAGCGGGTCGCCCACGGCCACCCGGTCTCCCGCTGACACGGCCACCGACACCACGACGCCCGGGTTCGGTGACCGGACCACCCCGCCTTCCGCCCGTGTGATGCAGTGCGTGACGCCGTCGACCTCAACCGTGTGGACCGGGCCGGCCTGCGCCGCCAGCACCCGGTACTGCCGGTCGGCGACGGTCAGCCGTCGCTCCACGTCACCGATCCACGCCACGTCCACGTCCACAGTGGACGTTCCGGTCGCCACCCGGTAGGTGGCCGGTCCGTACTGGTAGACATGCAGCGCATAGGGATGGCCTCGGTAACGGAACTCGACGCGCTGACCGGTTTCCGACGGCGTGCCGGGCCGGCCGCGGGCCACGTCGGCGTAGAAGGCCGACCGTGCCCTGGCGTGTTCCACCGCGTACGCCTCGATGGCGGCGCTGACCAACGCGACGTCCGCATGCCGTGGTTCGAGCAGTTCGCCGGTGGCCATGTGGGCGTCCAGCCATCCGGTGTCGTACCGGCCGGCCACCACGTCGGGCTGCTGCAGCAGGGTGAGCAGGAACGCCTTGTTGGTGCGGCCGCCCTCGATGATGACCTGGGTCTGGGCCAGCGCCCGGACCAACCGGGTCCGGGCTTCGGCTCGGGTCCGGCCCCAGGCCAGCACCTTGGCGATCATCGAGTCGAACTCGGCGGCGATCCGGTCGCCCTCGGTCACCCCGGTGTCCACCCGGATGCCGGGGCCGACCGGTAGCCGCAGCCGGCGAACCCGGCCGGGCGCCGGGGCGAACCGGTTGTCGGGGTCCTCCGCGTTGAGCCGGGCCTCGATCGCGTGGCCCCACGTGGGCGGCGGGTCCCCGCACAGGCGTTCGCCCCTGGCCACCGCGATCTGGAGCTTGACCAGGTCCAGTCCGGTGGTCAGCTCGGTGACCGGGTGTTCCACCTGGAGGCGGGCGTTGATTTCGAGGAAGTAGTGGCGCCGCGACTCGGGCAGGTAGAGGAACTCGACCGTGCCGGCGTTGGTGTACCCGGCCGCGCGGCACAGTTCGGCCGCGGCGGTCCGGATGTCGCGGTCCTGCCCGGCATCCAGCAGTGCGCAGCCGGACTCCTCGATCACCTTCTGGTGACGCCGCTGGAGCGTGCAGTCCCGCAGGCCCACCGGCCACACGACACCGTGCCGGTCCGCGATCACCTGGACCTCGATGTGCCGGGCGCCGGTCAGCTCGCGCTCCAGGAACACCGTCGGGTCGCCGAAGGCGTGTCGAGCCTCGACCCGAGCCGCCTCGACGGCGCCGGTCAACTCGGCGGGGCCGGCGACCCGACGGATGCCTCGGCCGCCGCCCCCCGCGGTCGCCTTGACGAACAGCGGGTAGCCGAGCCGGTCCGCCGCGGCGAATGCCTCCGCCGCGGTGGAGACCGGCCCGTCGCACCACGGCACGACCGGAACACCGACCCGTTCGGCCAGCCGCTTGGACCGGACCTTGTCGCCGGCCAGCCGCATCGCGTCCCCGGTCGGGCCGATGAACACGATGCCCAGCGTGTCGCACAGGTCGACGAACCCGGCGTGTTCGGCCACGAAACCCCAGCCGGCCCACACCGCGTCGACCCTGGTGGCCACCAGCGCCCGTGCCAACCGCTCGTAGTCCAGGTAGCTATGCCGCTCCCGCCCGGTGCGCTCGTCGAGGGTGGTGGCCGGACCGATACACACCGCTTCGTCCGCCGCACGGACGAACCACGCCTGCCGGTCCGGCTCGGTGTACACGGCGACCGTGATCAGCGGCGCTCCGTCTTCCTCCTCGTTGAGCTCGGCCACGGCGTTGAGGAATCGCATCGCCGGCTCACCGCGGTTGATCACGGCTACGCGGTGGAAGGTCGGAGTCGTCGCGGAACGCATGTCGTCGCCTTCTCAGTCAGCCATCGCACGGGTCAGGAGCGTGCTGCGCTCGGGATCGGCGCCACCGGGCAGTTCGACCGTGTGGTAGCCGCTCAGTTCGAGCAGCACCGCGCCGGACTCGTCGACCACATGCCCGTCGAATCCGTCGTCCCCCGATGTCACCAACGCCGACAACCGGCCATGTGGCCCCTCGGGCGCGTCGTGCAGCAGGATCCGATCCACCCGCTGGGGCAGGCCGAACCGGCCCTGCCGACCGATCTCCCAGACTCCCGCCGTCTGGAAGACCAGCTCGATCAGCCGAGGGAACACCAACTCCGGTCGCTCGGCCGGCACGTGGTCGGTGGGCAGGTCCGCGGCGAACAGGCCGACCGGGTTGCCCCGGTCCAACCAGGCCTGCTCCAGCACCTGGAACGCCGGTCCGTGGAAGTAGACGCCGTAGATGGCGTCCGCGGCCACGCCGTGGCCGTTCGGGCTCGGCGGCGCGGCGTGCGTGACCGCGTCACCGACGGGTTCCTTGGCCAGCCGGACAGTGCCGACGAAATGCGTCGTCACCTGCGGCTCCGGCTGGTTGGCCAGTTGCCGGACACCGACCAGCCGGCAGCGGGCGACCAGTTGGTCACCGTCTGGCCGGAAGGTCGCGGTGATCATCAGCTCACGCGGCTCGCCCCGGTAGAACTTGCACGGCGCGTGGAACTCCACGTCGTCGATCTCCACCGGCCGCCAGCCGGGCAGCGGCAGCGCGGCCACTTCGGCGAACCCTTCGATGCCCAGTACACCGGGTAGCACCGGGGTGCCGTCGATCTGGTGGTCGTGCAGGAACGGCTGCTCGGCCGGGTCGAGGGTGGTCCGCACGACGAGCCCGTCGTACACACCCATCCCGGCGACGGTGCCGATCATCGGTCCGCAGCGCGCGATCGGGAACCGCTCCGGGTCGACACCGCCGTGTTCGGCCCGCTCGGCGACCAGTGCGCCCAGGCGTCCGGCGACCACCAGCTCACCGCGCGTGGCGCCGGTCGTCAGCTCGCGCCGGATGGTCGGCACGCCGATCTCCGGTGCCAGCAACTCGATCCCGGCCTGTGCCATCATCTTCGGAATGGAGCCGCGCGATGCCATGCCGATTCCGGCCCACGCGGTCCAGTCGACGGCGATGGCCCTGGTGTCGGGTCGGGTGGTGCGCATCGCCGAGGTCAGCTTGCACAGCAAATCGTTGGCCGCGCTGTAGTCGGTCTGCCCGAGATTGCCGAACCGGCCGGCCACCGAGCTGAACGCGACGACGGCGCCAAGCGGCCGGTCGCCGATCGCCCGCAGGACGTTGAACCAGCCGTCGCTCTTGACCCCGAACACCAGGTCGTACTCGCGTGGTTCCTTGTCCGGCAGGGCATGGCTGACGTCCAGGCCGGCCGCGTGCAGCAGCACGTCGACCCGGCCGTGGGTGGCCAGCACGTCGTCCATGATCTTCGCGACCGCCGAGCCGTCGGTGAGGTCGACGCTGTGGTAATGCGCCTGCCCGCCCGAGGCGCGCACCGCGTCGATGGCCGCCCGCGCCGCGGCGAGCCGCTCCAACCGGGCCAGTTCCCGGTCCACCTGGACCGGCGTCGGCCGTTTCCCGGCCTGCCGCATCCGCTCGATCAGGTCGGTCCGCAGGCCGTCCCGGTCCGTGGCGAACCGCACCACGTCGGGATCGTCGTCGTCCGGTCGCGGGGTCAGGTCGAGCAGGTGGAAGATCCCGCCGGAGGCGGCCGCGAGGTCGGCGGTGATGGCCGAGACGATGCTGCCGGCCGCGCCGGTCACCACGAACACGGTGTCCGGCCCGAATCGCATGCCCGTGCCGTCGATCGGCTGCTCGTCGAGTGTGACCGTCCAGCGCAACCGGTCGGCACAGCCGATCTCGACCGCACCGGGGTCGCGGAGCGTCTCGGCGACGAGTGCTTCGGCGATCTCGGCCGGCGACGCCGCCGGGCCGAAGTCGACCGCCTTCACCAGTGCTTCGGTCCGCTCCCGGGCGTACGCCTTGGCGAATCCGGTGACGGCGCCGCCCAAGGGCGCGTAGGCCCCCGGCTCGTCGTAGCCGTGCCGGCCGCCGAGGCGGGTGGCGGTCACCAGGAAGGTTCCCGGCGTCGCGACGCGCTCGTACAGCCGACGCATCGTGGTGTACAGCAGCTTCACCCGTACCCGGTTGGCCTCCCGCCAGCCGTCGAGATCCAGGTCGCCGAGCGGGCCCTCGTGATCCAGGGCCGGCAGCCAGTAGACGCCGTGCACCGGTCCGTCGGCGAGCCAGCCGTCGATCCGGGCGCTCAACTCGTCGGCGTCCGGCTGGTCCTCGACGGCCAGCACCTGGACACCGCGTGCGGCAAGCCGTTCGGCCAGTGCCGCACCTGCCCCGCCGCGGTCGTAGCCGACCACGACCCGGGTGCCCGCGCCGAGTTCGACGCCGGTCAGCTGGCAGACGTCCAGCGGTGGCCGGATGGTCGGCACGGGCACGCGGCGCGGCACCCGGTCGGCGGCGTCGAGCGAGGACGGCTCGATCGATGGCGCCGATGGTCCCGGTTCGACCGTGGTTTCCGGCGCCGGCAAGGCCGTCGCGCGCCGATCGCGGACGAAACCGATCACGTGCGCCAGGGTCGGGTAGTCGCGCAACCGGAGTTGGTCGTCCCGCTCGATGTCGAACCGCTCACGGATCAACGCGAACACCTCGGCCTGCTTCACCGTGTCCACACCCAGATCCGCTTCCAGATCCAGATCCAACTCCAACATGTCGGCCGGGTAACCCGTCTTCTCCGCCAACACCACATCCGTCACGTCATCGGCCACGACGACCACAGTGGACGGTTCGGGTGCGGCCGCCGGAACCGGCTCGGGCTGGGGTACGGGCTCGGCGGCCGGCCGGTGTTCGGCCACCCGCAGCCGCCGCTGCACGACCTCCACGGTGGCGCCCTCGGTACCGCTGATCGCCGTCAGCCAGCGTCGCCAGGCCGCCGGATCCACGATCCGGTACGCATAGCCCAACTCGCTCGGAGCGCGGTGCCGACCGTCCGGGACCGGGGTCCAGCGCAGCAGGACCATGCCGATCTGCGAGCCGAACCCGGCGGCCAGGCGCAACGCGTACCGCACCGGGTAGTCGCCACCGGTGGACAGGTGCAGCGCCCCCAGCGTCGGGTCGACGTCCCGGAAGTTCGGCACCGGCGGCACGATTCCGGTCTCCAGAGCTTTCACGGCGACCACGTCCTCGATGCCCACGCCCATCGGGTGACCGGTGAATCCCTTGGTGTTCGCGATGATCAGTTGATCGGCGGCGGCGCCGAACACCGCGCGCAGCGCGTCCACCTCCGCCTGGGCGCTGCCGCCCCGGGCCGGGGTGTACGTCTCGTGCGAGACGAACACGGTCTCCGGTGCGATGGCGTACCGGTCGACGCCGCGGCCGGCGGCCTGGGAGAGCAGGCGCTCCATCACGGAGGTGATGTGCCGGACGTCGAGTTTGGTGCCGTGGAACGCGCTGTTGGCGGTAACGGTGGCCAGCACCTCGCAGATCGGCCGGACGCCGCGTTCCCGTGCCGCGTCGGCGGATTCGACCACGATGCCGGCGGCACCCATGCCCAGCAGCATCCCGTGCCGGCGGTTGTCGAACGGCAGGGCGGCGTCCTCTACCGCCGCGTCGGTGGCCGCCGCGCCGGTGGCGAGGAAGCCGGCGCCCATCCATTCCAGCATGGAGTCGGAGGTCACATCGTCGGCGGCGACGATCACCACACGCCGGCAGCGACCGGCCCTGATCCAGTCCTCGGCCAGGCCGATGGCCTGGGTGGTGCTGGCGCAGGCGGCGTTGACCTGGGTGTTCGGGCCGCGGGCGCCGATGATCTCGGCGAACTGCGAGTGTCCCATGGACAGCACGCGGAACAGGAAACGCCGGTCGAACTCGAACGGATCGGCTTGGAGTTCGGCTGCCAGTTCATCGATTCGCCGGTCGATCCGGGCGCTAGCCGAACCGTCCAGATCAGACTTGATGGCGCGCAGCGTTGCCAACTCCTGGCGCCGGTGCCGGTCGGCCAGGCAACGTTCGATGTCCTCGGCGAACTCGCCGTAGCCGGGGAAGGCCGACGCGAAGATGACCCCGGTGTCGTCGCGCATCGCGTCCGGCAGGCCCCAGCGGTCCGGCAACCTTGTGCCGACCGTGGTCGTCTTGTACCGCAGTACCAAGGGAATGCCGGCGTCGCGCAGCGCGTCGAAACCAGCGCCGATCGCCAGCCGGGTGCACTCCCCCAGCGCGCGGTCGCGTTCGGCGTCCACGCCGAAGTCCGCGACCATGTCGAAGGAACCGGCGCGGGCGGCCAGTTTGATCACGTCGTCGGACGAGTCGATGGCGTCGAACCGGTGGGCGCCCTGCTCGCTCTTGACCAGGCGGGTGATGTGCTTATCGGCCATCGCCTGGCGGACCGACTGCGGAATCGGCTTGATGAACTGCTGCCCGCCGAGGATGCTGGCCAGGTTTCCGTCGTCGAACACCCGCTCGGTACCGGGCAGGCCCAGCGCGGCGCCGGTGATCACCACGGGCTCGGCCGGTCCGGGCGCGGCCGGCGTCGGCTGCGGCTCGGTGGCCGGCACGGGGCCGGCGGCCGAGGTGGTGGTCGTGCCGGTCCAGATGTCGCGACCGCGCTGCAGGAGTTCGGTCACCAGGCGACCCAACTCGGCGTGGCGCTCGGTGGCGGGAGCCGGTGCGGCCACGGGGACCACGGGGACCACGGTGGGGGTTACGGCGGATTCCACCTGGGCGGGATGGTTGGGGAAAGGCACTGTCTTCGCCTCCTCGGCGGGCGCGCCGAGACCGGCGGCGTACAGCCCGCACAGCGCCTGGTTGAACGAGACCAGGTCGCCCTGCTTGGGGTGGTTGGTGAACAGCGCGAGCACATCGTCGTGCCGCTCGCCGAGCGTGTCCACGACGAAGCCCTGCAGCGCCTTCTTCGGCCCGACCTCGACGAACACCCTGGCCCCCTGGTCGTACAGGGTGTGCAGACCCTTGACGAACTGGACCGGTGACGCGACCTGCCGCGCCAGGATGTCGATCATCCGGTCGCGGGCCTCCGGGCCCGTCGGATACAGCGAACCGTCCACATTGGCCACTACCGGCACGGCGGGCGCGCGCAGGTCGAACCGGCTCAGCGTCCGCCGTAGCGGTTCGCTGACCGGGGCGACGATCGCGGTGTGGAACGCGTGGCTGACCGGGAGCCGGATGGCGGTGTGTCCGGCCGCGGTGAACGCGCGGACCGCGGCGTCGACCGTCAGGGTGGCCCCGCCGATCACCGCCTGTTTCGGGCTGTTGACGTTGGCGATGACGGCGTAGCCGTCGGTCGCGGCGAGCACCCGTTCGATCTCGTCGGGCGGCGCGAACACGGCGGCCATCGCGCCGTTGTCCTCGACCGAGACGTGCGCCATCTCCGCGCCCCGGGCGCTGACCGCCTCCAGTGCGTCCTCGAACGACATGGCACCCGCGGCGACGAGCGCCCCGTACTCACCGAGGCTGTGCCCCATCACCAGATCCGGGGTGATGCCGAAGGTCGCCAGCAGCCCGGTCAGGGCGAGATCGGTGGCGAGCACAGCGGGCTGGGTGATCTCCGTCTGGAGCAGGAGCTGTTCGAGCCGGGCCACGGCCTCGGGGTTGGTGTAGTCGATGAAGATGTACTCGCTCAACGGTCTTCCCAGCAGCGGCGTCAGGACCGCGTCCGCCCGCGCGAACGACTCCGCGACCACCGGCTCCCGCCGCCGCAGGACGTCGAGCATGTTGATGTACTGGGAACCCTGGCCGGTGTAGAGGAACGCGACCTTCCCGCATGGACCGCGACCGAGGAAGATCCCCTGGGCACGCAGCGCCGGCCAGATCGCCAGGTTGCCGCGCTCGATCGCCTGGATCGCCCGGCTGGCCTTGTCCGCCAGTTCGCCTGCGTCTCCGTAGTCGATCGCGATCCGCACCGGCGCGGCGAGATCGGCGGCGGCCGGACGGGCGGGTGGTGGCGCGTCGCCCTGGGCAGCGCGCTCGACGACCGTGCGCAGCCGGTCCAGCAGTCCGGTCTCGTCAGCGGCACCCACCACGAGGGCACCGCGCGGCGGCAGTCCGGTGGACACCGGTCCGGGCGCCGATTCGGCGGTGTGCGGGACGTCGACACCGGAGAACGACACGGCTTCCGACCCGTTGCCGCGGTGCCGGCCGGGTACGTACTCCTCCAACACCGCGTGGAAGTTGGTGCCGCCGAAGCCGAAGGCGCTCACCCCGGCCCGCCGGACACCCGCCGATGGCTCGTCCCACGGCCGCAGTTCGGTGTTGAGCCGGAACGGCGAGGAGTCGAAGTCGATGTGCGGATTGGCGTGCCGCGCGTTCAGCGTAGGGGGCAATACCTTGTGGTGCAGCGCCATGGTCGCCTTGAACACCCCCGCCGTGCCGGCGGCGCCCTTGAGATGCCCGATGTTCGATTTCACCGAGCCGAGCGGGATGGAGTTGACCGGCGCGCCGGCCGCGCCGAAGACCTGTTGCAACGCCTCGACTTCGGCGACATCGCCCACGGCGGTCGACGTGCCGTGCCCCTCGATCAGCGAGCAGGACGCCGGGTCAACGCCGGCCAGTCGCCAGGCCCGTTCCACCGCGAGCCGCTGGCCCACCGGATTCGGCGCGGTGATGCCCTTGCCCCGCCCGTCGCTCGATCCGGCCATGCCCAGCATCACGGCGTAGATCCGGTCGCCGTCCCGCTCGGCGTCGGCAAGGCGCTTGAGCAGGAACAGGGTGCCGCCCTCGCCCATCACGAAGCCGTCCGCGCCGGACGCGTACGGGCGGGTGCCGGTGGCCGACAGGGCGCCGATCTTGCAGAACTTCACGAAGCTGTGCGCGGCCATGTTCCGGTCGATGCCGCCGGTGAGCACCGCGTCGTACTCGCGGTTGATCAGGCCCTCGATGGAGGCCGCCATGGCCGCTAGCCCGGAG
>Ga0070714_100001681_pt1 | contig 16087 bp, 12 predicted proteins | sample LARL83metaG_FD_65450 | JGI IMG/M metagenome (GOLD analysis project Ga0070714, IMG submission 65450) | Corn, switchgrass and miscanthus rhizosphere microbial communities from Kellogg Biological Station, Michigan, USA - LAR L8-3 metaG | ecosystem: Host-associated > Plants > Roots > Rhizosphere ...
CCGGGCAAACAGAAGTCCTGCAAAAACCGGAGCGATGGCGGCGCCGGTTGTTCGTGCCACCCCTGTTATGCCAGCTGCGGAAGATCGCTCTTCCGGCCGAACGATCGCCATGGTGTACGACTGCCGCGTGGGCACATCCATCTGGCTGATACTGAAGCGTAGCAGCAGCACCAGGATAGCTAGAGTAAGGTTCGGCATCAGCGGCACAAGGATCAAGAGAACGTTTGAAGGCAAATGCGTGAACACCATGGTCTTAACCAAGCCGAATCGTGACGCCAGGCGAGACGCTGCCAACGCGGAGACACCACCGAAGATATTCGCCCCGAAAAAAATACCGCCTAGCGTTGCCGGTTTCACGCCAAAACGGAGATAAAACCAGTACGCCGCAAAACTTTGAACCACGAAGCCGCCGCCAAACGCGTCGAGCGCAAACAGACCCGATAGCCTGAGCACAACAGCGCGAGAAGATCCGATACCGAGAAAGCTTTTTGCGGCGATGCTGGATCCTGCATCCTGATGCGCCTCGGCAGCCGGCGAGAGCCGGGTGAAAACCACGGTGATCAAGAGTCCCACCGCGGCATAGACAAAAATGATTGCCCGGTCGCTGGCGATAGGAGTCACCCCCGCGTTTCTGAGGGTCTGCGTCAGCAACCCGGCAAATAGGGACCCGGCCGCAGTCGCAAGCGAGCCCGCCAATGTGTACCACGCGAAAACCGGCGTTCGCTCACGGGTTGGAATGACTTGGGACAATGCCGCTTGTTCGATCGATAAGAATGGTCCCACTTCATTTCCGCTAGGACTGATGACGCCAATCGTGCCCGCCAGCACCAGGAAGATGAAGTTACTACTGAGGGCGAAGGCCAGGCCTGCACCCGCCATGAGAATCGCTCCGACGATCAGCATCCGGCGCCGCCCAATCCGGTCTGCTTGAGTGGTCAGAAACAGCGAGATCACGGTGTCGCCCAGCAGCGTGAGAGTCAACAGCATTCCGGTCTGCGACTCGCCGAAGCCGAGACCAGTCAAGTAGAAGACCAAGACCACGGACAGAGCTCCGTAAGAGAACAGACGAGCGAATCGCGTGAAAAATAGCAGCAGGCCGTCGTGATTCAGATGCTGAAGAGCACCGCGGTTCAAAGCATCAGCCAATGGTAGCGGCGCATCCGTTCAGCGAAGTCGTGGGTGCCCAACATTACTTCCAGCGTACAACAGTGTGGCAGACTGAACTTATGCGGTTTGGAGCTCTTTTAGCAGGGCTCATTTCGTGCGTCGCGGGAGCGACCAGCTTACCGGTCGTGCTCTCGCGAACCGGGGCGGTGCGTTCGGAGACCGTCGGGCTGAACCCCCTTGATCCGGCGCATCAGTACAGCCTCCTGTATTCCATCCTGGAATTAGGCGCCATCGGACCGCAGGCGCGGATCGTCATCGAACTGCGCCAGGGTACGACACTACTATCTTCTAAGACTCTGCATGCCGGCGATCCGGATTATTATTTTCAGTTCCGCGTTGCGCATCCGGGTGAAGCGACACTGCAGGTTCGAGCTTCGGGTGTAGTAGGGACGTATCAACTTCAGGTGAATCGCTGGCCGTCATCGCCGCTAGTAAAGAGCAATCCGAGCCATCGGTGGCAGAATGCTGTCCAGATTCCGCTCGGCAAGACCATTTTTGCCGCTGGAGACGATGCCCAGTATATTCCGCTGCCCGGCACACCACGCGGCGCGGCGGTGAGCGACCCATCGGGCGTCGATTGGTACAAATTCGAATTCTCCGCGGGCGCTCCCAAGCTGGTCTTCTTTCAATTGGACCTGATGGAGCGCGATCAGATTCCGGTCAATGTGTCTGTTTATCGTCTAGTGGATGGCGAGCCCAAGGAATACTTCGAAGGGGAAGATCCTGTTACGCTGCCGCACGAAGTGCAGGCGCTGCCGGGAAACAAGTTTACTCCGCGTGTCCTGAGCGAAAAAGGTATTTACTACATTGCAGTCCGCGCCAACCATCCTGAATACAAACTGCGGACTCGAGTGTATGATCCCCCGCCCTACCAGGATCCCCGCCTAGCGGTACACACGGCTCTCGACTACATTCTCGCTGCGGGTGATTCCTGGCACGCCAACACTCCCCGGCGCGGCGGTATTTTGGACAGAGTATCGAGCGTCCATCAGGAGACGTCGCTATGCGTCGCCTGCCATGCGACACATTTTCCGCTGCGCGCCCAACTCTACGCGACGCGAAATGGCTACCCGGTGGTCCAGCGCCAGCAACTGCAGTTTCTGACGGAGCGCTTTTACAATAACCCGCGACCGTTTTACGGCTTCGAAGAACAGGGCGCCGCGTGGGCAAGAATGATATCCGCTCCAGCCAACGTGCTAAGCCGAATGTCGCACCTGCTCGATATCTTCGAGACTCGGATCACGGGCGAACGGCGCGAAGCTTATCATCAGACGATCGCGAAGTACTTGAACTTGTACTATGCCGGCCGTAGCGAGCTTCCGCCCGATGAAACCAACGGCAATACCCCACTGGTCAGCGCTCATGAGGTCGCGTGGTATGCGTGGACAGCCACGAGAGACCCGCGCATGGGTGAGTTCATCTTAAACGGCGAGGTCAAGAATATGGTCGACCTCTGCTATCAGACTCTAGCGCTGGCCGATATGGATCGCGACAGGTACAAAGACCAGATCGAGAAGAACGCGCGGCGGATTCTTTCGCTCCAGCGGCCGGATGGCCAATGGTCCATGCGCTTTGATGCCGGCCAGCCTGAGGTTGAATTTCAAACAGGCCACGCTCTGTGGGCACTACAGGCAGCTGGAATACTGGCGACTAATCCGCAGGTTAAGAAGGCTATCGACTATCTGCTTGGACGACAGCAACGATTTGGCGGATGGATGGACCCGCTGCAATCGTTCGAGAATTTCCGGACGCCTTTTCGCGAGACACAGATGGCCGTCCTGGCTTTGAGTTCTTATTTTCCGCAGCCCGGGCGCCACTCGGGATGGAACTCACCGGTTATCACGCGACTGTCGAATGACCCGGTGGAATTGCTCCAGCTACTCGATGACGTCTGGGATGCGCCATCTCCAGAAGTTCAAGAGGAGATCGCAGGAGCTGCTTTGTCCAATGATGCGCTAATTCGACAGGCAGCTGTCGAAGCTTTGGGACGTCTCGGCGTAGCGCAAGGATCCTATACGAGGTTGCTGGGCGATCCCTCAAAACTCGTGCAGCGCACTGCCGCTTGGGCAATGCGGCAGTCTTATAGCCGACATGAAGACACACGGTCCGACATGGTGGTGGCTGCGCTTAAATCCCCCGACGACCGAGTCCGCTGGGGCGCCACCCGTGTTTTCGCCGCGCACTTTTCGACGCTGGCTAAGCGGCCGGAGATCGCCTCGGCGCTCCTGAAGCTGGTCGACGATCCGGCCGAGACCGTAAGAATGCAGGCAGTGAAAGGACTCTGGCAGCTCTGGTTCTGGACTCCCGACACCGCCGTCAAAGATCAAATCGAAAACTCGTTGCTCGCCGCTCTTGCCAAGCCTCAACCCGCTTGGGTGGCCACCAACCTGGGCGACGCGATCTACAATCTGGCCGACGAAAACATACGGTACCTGTACAACAATTGGGTCCCGTTGCTTGGCCGGCCGGAAGATCGGGAGCGCGCGATTGAAGGCCGGCTGGCCGTCGAGGATCGGCTCTCTTCAAAGTTTGCCGCGGTGTTGGATGGGCCCTCCCAACTTCAGAAGAAGCTGCTGTTGCGCTCGCTCACGGAATACTCGTTGCGTCGCGGTGATGTTTACAACCTGGAATCCGATTTAAGCGAGCCGGGGCACGCGATTTATAACCGCATCGGCAACGACATCGAGCAGATCGTTTTCTTTGGCCAGAGTGCCGAACGATTCGCCAAATCTCTGTTGCCTCTGCTGGACGCACCCGAACCCGAAATGCGCAGCCTTGCAACCGAGGCAGCCCTGCTGGTTCGGGAAACGCGGTTCACCGAAGTGAATCACCTGGCAGGCCCGCGAGGCAACATGGTGGGGCTCGTTGAAGCCAAGCTTCAAAAGATGCCGGAAGCCTCTGAGGTGGCGCGCCAAATGAAACCTGCTCCGGTTACCACGAATGCCGCCACTACTACAACGGGGCTAGGCGCTACCGCGAAGCTCGATGAGACTTACTTCCGCGCCTACGTGGAACCTATTCTTCAAAAGCGCGGCAAGGACGGGTATGCCTGCCTGCACTGCCACGCAACTCATACCTTGTTCGATGCAACCTGGGCCACGGTGAAGAACGTCGTCGATACAGCGAATCCGGAGAACAGCCTTATTCTGAGGAAGCCGACTTCGAGTTCAGAGACCGAAGGTGTGGCCGATTCGAAAATTCTTCCCCACGGCGGTGGAGTGCGGTTTACCAAAGACTCGCCTGAATACGCGACCATCCTCGGGTGGATCAAGGGCGCGCACACGCCATAATCTGCATTTCTAAGTTCACCCGTCGGTGTGACAGGCAAAATGCTACAACGGAGTGAATGTCTTCGGCCACTCCAAAAGCGGTTCACTTGTTCACCCCTCTTCAGATTCGAGAAGTTCATTTGCGAAATCGCATTGGGGTTTCACCGATGTGCGAGTACTCAAGCACCAACGGATACGCGAACGACTGGCACTTCGTTCATTTGGGCAGCCGGGCGGTGGGCGGAGCGGCGATTGTTTTTACCGAAGCTACCGCGGTGCTTCCGGAAGCGCGAATCAGTCCCGAGGACCTGGGGCTCTGGTCGGACGATCACATTCCCATGCTCTCGCGAATTTTTCGTTTCATCGAAGAGCACAAGGCAGTGCCTGCGATGCAGCTCGCGCATGCTGGACGCAAAGCCAGCACTTCGGCGCCCTGGAACGGCGGCAAGGCAGTGCCCGTGTCGGAAGGGGGCTGGCTACCAGTCTTCGCTCCCAGTCCTGTTCCTTTTGCCGACGGCTATCTGACACCCGAGCCACTGGACGATCAAGGCATCGCGCGCGTATTGAACGGATTTGCGGACGCGGCGAGGCGGGCACGCGAAGCGGGCGCTCGGATCCTGGAGATTCACTCCGCACATGGCTACTTGCTGCACGAGTTCCTCTCACCGCTGAGTAATTTTCGAACGGATCGCTATGGAGGCTCGTTCGAAAACCGCACGCGGCTACTGAGAGAGACTGTCGAGGCTGTGCGCCAAATCTGGCCGTCCGGTTACCCGCTGTTTGTCCGGATATCGGCGACTGATTGGGTAGAAGGCGGGTGGCGGATTGAGGACTCCGTGGCGCTAGCAGCGCAGCTCAAGCCATTGGGAGTGGATCTGATCGATTGTTCCTCCGGAGGCGCGGTGCCGAATGCGCCGGTGTTCGCGGGCGCCGGTTACCAGGTACCGTTCGCGGAGCGAATTCGCAGGGAAACGGGGATGCTGACCGGTGGCGTGGGGATGATCACATCACCGCAGCAGGCCGATCACATCATTCGCACCGAGCAGGCCGATGTCGTATTTCTGGCCCGCGAAATGTTGCGCGATCCGTATTTCGCGCTGCGGGCGGCGGACGAACTGCGGCAGGAAGGTCCGTGGCCGAAGCAATACGCCCGGGCCAAGCGGATATAAGAATATACAAGACTGAAAGTGTATGGCACGGCGCTCTAAACGAAGTGTCGCCATCCCTGCCGACGCGCGAAAAAAAGCTGTCTGTGCCGATCAAGCGCCCGTTGCGAAGTCGACGCCACTCGATGCACGAGACATTGGCGTGGGCGCCGTGGTGACCGCCGTGGCAGCGATCTTATACGGCATGTCGGCGGCACGAGACATCGTGGTGGGCGATACACCCGAGTTGGTTACAGCTGCAATTAGCTGGGAGTTGCGCATCCGCCGGGGTATCCACTCTTCACGATGCTCGGTCATCTCTTCAGTTTGTTACCGGCCGGTCCGTTGCCGTTCCGGCTGAATCTTCTCGCGGTGGTGTGCGGCGCCGTGGCTGTCACGCTCGTGTACTACACCGCTTTGCGCCTTACCGCCGATCGCGCCGCATCCGCGTGCGCCGCACTCGTCCTACCCTTCACTTCGCTCTTTTGGTCCTGGTCGCTGGTGGCCGAAGTGTTCTCACTCAGCAATCTACTCGCCGCAGCTTATGATTTACTTGCTCGTAGTGTGGCAGGAAGAACCGGACCGGGTGGGCTTCCTGGTAGGCGCTGCGTTGCTGAGCGGACTCGCACTCGCCATCAGCAGACCATCGTGGTGTTGGGTCCGGCCGTGCTGTTCCTGCTTTGGCGGCGACGTCGTGAACTACTAGCACATCCGCGCGTCGTGGTGGCATCCCTGGCGGCGCTTTTGTTGGGCTTCCTTCCCTACGCTTACCTTCCTTGGGCCGCAGCGCGGCATCCCGTCTGGAATTGGGGCGATCCTGTGTCGATCGAAAACTTCCTGGCGGTTGTGACGCGGAAGCATTTCGGCAGCGGCGAGCTCATCAACGTTGCGAAATATCGGGGCGGCTCGCCGCTCGACCGTCTGGCGTCTTAGGCGCATCGTTTGGCGTACTTGGAGTGCTTTTATTGGCGGGCGCGGTTCAGGTACGGAGCCGCCTGCGTTGGTATTTCTGGTTCAGCCTACTCGCCATATTGTTCACCGGACACATCTTCGTCGCCTACGCCAATATGAACCTTTCGGTTCCGTTATCGCGGTTCGTTCTCGAGCGATTCTATTTGCTCTCTCACGTGGCCGCCGCTACCTTAGCGGCTTTCGGTGAGTTACTCGCGACGGACCTGTTAGGTTCTGCCGTGGCCGCCCTGCGTGCATATGCGAGCGCGTTGGTGACGTTGGGCTTGCTACTGGCCTTGGTAGGCGTCGGAATCGCAAATTATGCGGACACCGACCAGAGCAGCAATCACCTCAGGACGTGGAAGGCTACCGCCCCGATGTCGTCCTCATCGTCATGCCGTTTATGAACACGGATTGGTATTTACCGCAGCTACGGCGCCAGTATCCAGACCTGGTGATTCCCCTTTCGCGCTACGACGGTACTTCCGGCACGATGAAAAGAGTCCCGGCCGAATGTTCGCAGTGGATGGCGCGCTCTGGCTTTGGATCCTACGGTGTCCGACGTTCGCGACGCGCTGGCCGAGCTTCGACGACAGCCCTAGCTTCGAACTTCATCCACGACTGAACGGCCCGCGGAAAGATCGCCGTTGGTCCACTTCCATTCTTCGTAGAGACGCAGGCGGCCATCTGGAAGGACTTCGGGCGTGGCCTGGCAGATGCCGGTGCTAAGCCGACCCGTTGTGTCGACGTGGTGGTATCGCATGTCGAGATGGCCTTGTGGATCGGAAATCGCGACCAGACTGCCGAAATGGACGCGCCCTCCCCGGTAGATCGCCCACACGCGAGCGCCGTCCTGGCGGTAATGAAAACGAGTTTCCACATCGCAGGCGCCGTTGGGAGTGTTGGCAGAACAGATGAACAGACGCTTGTCGAAGCTAAAGGGAGGAGGAACCGCCTCACCGATCGGCTCCTCCGGTGGCGGAAACGGATGTGTGAAGGAGAAAGCCACGGCGGTATCGCCCCACGTGCGGCGAAATTGGAGTCGCTCTTTCGCTTCTTCCACACTGGGAATGTGGCCGGCCGGAATCCACCACATCGCCATGTGTGCCTCCACCGGTTTTTCGAACCACTTCAGACGATCGCGCAGAGGGACAATGTGGCCGCTCTTATAAACGAATTCCTTGAGTGCTTCCACCGATTCCCAAACCGACATGTTGATGTTTATACGTGGATCATCGTACGGGAGGATCGCTGTGGCGTCACCGGACTCAGTCTGCAATCGCCATACAAATCCGGGACTGCGATCCGCTAAGGCATTGACGGGTTGCAGCTGGGAGACGAAACCGGACATTTCGAACGAGTCCATGGGTGCGACTACGCGTCCGATGTTGACCTGAGCGAGATGGTAGTGATTCGGCATTCCTTCAGTTTATGATTCAATTCCCATCTGCGACAAGCGGTAGCGCAATGCGTTGCGCGTCAGCCCAAGCAGCCGGGCGGCCTGGCTCTTGTTACCGTCGGCGCGATGCAACGCTTCGCGAATAATGGATCGTTCGTAATCATCCAACGTCATGCCCTCCGGAAGAAAATTGTCCGCGGCAGCGAGGCGAGGCTTGGGAGCGAGGTCGAGCTTGATGTCGGCCGCGTCCAGCACCGCACCGCTGGCCAGCACCATACTACGCTCGATCACATTTTCCAATTCCCGCACATTGCCCGGCCAGTGGTATTCCAGCAACCGCAGGATAGCGGCTTCCGAGATCGATTCGACGGGCGTGCCGAGATCTTTCTTAAGCTTCTTGACGAAATGCTCGGCCAGGAACGGAATGTCCTCTTTGCGCTCGCGGAGGGGAGGAATGTTAATCGGCAAGACGTTCAGGCGATAGTACAGGTCTTCGCGAAACGTTCCTTGCTCCAGTGCGGCGCGCAGATCCACGTTGGTCGCGGCCAGCACCCGCACATCTATATGCCGGGTTTTGTTGCTGCCCAAGCGCTCGAACTCGCGCTCCTGCAGGATGCGGAGAAGTTTCACCTGAACTGAAGCCGGCACGTCGCCGATTTCATCCAGAAAAACTGTGCCCGTATCGGCCTGCTCGAACTTTCCGGGCTTGGTGGTGTTGGCGCCAGTGAACGCGCCTTTTTCATAACCAAAGAGCTCGCTTTCCATCAGGTTCTCGGGCAGCGCGGTGCAGTTTATTTTGACGAAGGGACGCCCGTCGCGCGGCGAGTGATGGTGAATGGCGCGCGCGATCAGATCTTTGCCGACGCCGCTTTCGCCGCACATCAGGACCGTCGCGCGGGTGGGAGCGACGCGCTCCACAGTAGCGAAAATCTCACGCATCGCATCACTGCGCCCGACGATGTTGTCGAATTCGTAGCGCTGGCCAAGCTCGGCGCGCAGCTCGCGGTTCTCGGCACGCAAGGTTCGGAGCTCCAGCGCCTTGTTGACGACGGTCATGAGGTGATCGAGCGAAAACGGCTTGGGCAGGAAATCGACGGCCCCGGCTTTCATCGCTTCCACCGCGGTCTCGATGCTTCCGAAGGCGGTCATGACGATGACGGGCGTGTGCGAGTCCTGGCGCCGCAGACTCGCCAGCAACTCTAGGCCGCTGATGCCGGGCAGCCGTAGATCGGTGAGGATGACGTCGGCGTGATCAGCCAGTTTGAGCGCGTCTTCAGCGCTCCCGGCCTGCTCTACTTCAAAACCCGCGGTCTTCAACTGCAACTCCACCACGCGCCGAAGTTTCTCTTCGTCATCAACCACTAGAACAGTGGGCTTCATCGGCCGTCCTCTCGAAAAGGAAGATACACTCGAAACACGCTGCCTTCTCCGGGCTCGCTTTCCACCGTGATCTTGCCGCCATGCTCGTCGACGATTTTGGAGACGATTGCCAGCCCTAATCCCACGCCCGTGGGTTTAGTGGTGAAAAACGGATTGAAAATATTTTCCAGATGTTTTGGCTCGATACCCGGGCCCCGATCAATGACGGCAATTTCCACCGTGCTATTGAACTGGCGCGTCTTTACCGTGACGGTTCCTTGCGCGGGGCTGGCTTGTGCGGCGTTCAGCAGCAAATTGTACACTACACGCTCCATGAGCTGGCCGTCCAGGCGGAAGGGAGGAATATCCGGCGCATAGTTCTTATAGATGGTCACATCCAGGGGCGGGGAATGCTTCTCGATGTCCGAGACAGCGCGATCGATCAGTTGCGTGAGATCGGTCTTTTCCAGCCGGACGGATAGGGGCCGCGCGAAATCGAGGAAGCGCGTTACCAGCGAATTCGTCCGGTCCACTTCGCTGGAGATGAAGCCGGCCATTTCATGAGCCAACCCGTTATCGGAAGGTACGTTTTGGGCGAGCATCTCTGCGGAAGTCTTAATAGTGCTCAGCGGATTGCGGATTTCATGAGCCAATCCCGCTGAAAGCTGGCCCAGCGCGGCGAGCCGCTCCGAGCGCCGGACTGTCGCCTCTGCTTCCCGTAGATGCCGGTTGGCTACGGCGAGCTGTTCGGCAGCGATCTTAGCTTCCTGCGCGGCCAGCCGATTGGCTTCAGCGAGCTGCTGCGTTAAGAATCCGATTACCAGAAGGATAAGCCCCCGCATGGCCAGCTCGGGGTACTCGCTCGGAGGCAGAAACTGATCGGGCCCTAGGAAATACAGGAACGAAAGATAGGCGCCCGATGCCAGAACGCTCGCGAGCAGTGTTCCAATCAAATTCAGTGTGGTGGCCGCCGATATCACCGGTAAAAACAAAACCCAGTAATATCTGCTGGAAATGCCGTCGGTCCAGCCGATAAGCAGGTAGCAAAGTACTAGTTTCACGGCAAACGACGCAATGCTGCCTTTGATCGAAGACAGGCGCAGCCGCGGCTCGAGCAATTGGAATGCGCCGAGGCCGCTCAACAATAGAATGGTCGGCAGATCACGGTGTGGACCGAACAGAGCCAGAGCCGTGAACAACAGCACCCAACCAATGTCCTGCAAGCGGATGTGCCGCCAGACTCGCTTCGGAAGGTCCACGCTGACATCTTAACTTGGTACTGTGACCCAGGACTGTGACACAATGGTCTCAAACGCACTTTTCCCATGAAAAATTCGACCTCCCCAGCAACACCAGGGGCCCCGGCTTTAGAGCTGGAAGAGCAACCTGCGCCTAACGACAATTCGTTCGCCGAAATTCTTTCCGAATTCGAGCAACAACATCACGGCCACCCGGCCGGTCAAGCACTGGAGGGGACCGTGGTTTCGGTCACTCCGGAATCCGTTTTCGTCGACCTCGGACGAAAGATGGATGGGGTGCTTCCCACCGAGTTTTTTCGTGAGCCGAGCGGCGGCCTATCGATCAAGATCGGAGATAAGCTGCTGGTCAGCATTACAGGCACCGAAGACGGCTCTTACACTCTATCCACGGTTAAGGTGGAGCGGCCTAGGGACTGGAGCGCCCTAGAGCGCGCGTTTTCAGAGAAACGTCCGATCGGCGGCGTAGTCACTGAGCTGGTGAAGGGCGGCTTGCGGGTGGACGTCGGCGCGAAAGCGTTCATGCCCGCATCGCGCAGCGGGGCTAAAGATCAGGCCGAGATGGAGAGGCTGGTTGGCCAAGACATCGAATGCAGGATCATCAAGCTGGATACCGCCAGCGAGGACGTGGTGGTGGATCGTCGGGCCGTGCTCGAAGAGAAAGAAGCCCAAACCCGGCAACAGAAGCTAGCCGAACTGAAAGAGGGCGCGGTGGTGCGCGGCACCGTTCGAAGCGTGACGGATTTCGGCGCATTCGTCGATCTGGGTGGCGTGGACGGATTGCTGCACGTCACGGACATGGCCTGGCACCGGGTGGCGAAACCGTCGGACGTTGTCTCGGTTGGCGATCCAGTGGAAGTCCAAATTCTGAAGATCAGTCCCGAGACGCGCCGCATTTCGCTCGGCATGAAACAACTGCAGCCCGATCCCTGGACGGCCGCCAGCGAGCGTCTGCGCGTTGGTGAAAAGGTGCCAGGCAAAGTGTCGCGGCTCACGGATTTCGGGGCTTTCATCGAAATTGCCCCCGGCGTGGATGGACTGATTCACGTTTCTGAGATGTCGTGGTCGAAGAAGATCAAGAAGCCGAGTGACGTATTGAAGGCCGGGGAAATGGTGGAAGTAGTAGTGCTCGGAGTGAACGCCGCTGAGCATCGCATTTCGTTGGGCCTCAAGCAGGCGCTCGGCGATCCGTGGGAGGAAGCGCAGCGTAAATATGCAGTTGGAGCGGTGGTGGAAGGAGCGGTTTCCAGCCTCACCAACTTCGGTTGTTTCGTCGATCTGGGCAATGGCATCGAGGGAATGATTCACATTTCCGATATCACGCGCGAGAAGCGCCTGAATCATCCCCGCGAGGCGCTTACAGCCGGACAGACCGTGCGCGCAGTAGTACTAGAACTGGATCGAGAGCGACGGCGGATCAAGTTGGGTGTCAAGCAACTGGTGCCAACCTCCGTGGATGAGTACATCGGTGAGCGCAACGTAGGTGAGGTGGTAAGTGGCCGGGTCGTCGATATACGGGGCGAGCGGGCGAAAGTCGAACTGGGCGATGGGATTATGGCCGACTGCCGGATACCCGAACCGGGAGGCGAAGATTCGGCGGCACAACCGGCTCAACCGTCAGCTGATTTGTCATCCTTAACCGCCATGCTGTCAGCAAAATGGAAGCAAGGCGGGACGTCGGCGAAATCTGCGACGCCCGAAGCGGCCAAAGCCGGACAGGTCCGCAGTTTTCGAATTACCAAATTAGATCAAGCCAACAAGAAAATCGAAGTCGAACTGGCCGGCTGACAGATCCGCCGGACAGCGTGACATTTTCCTTTATCGCCCGTCTATCAAAGTGTTGCAGGCAACAGCGGCCCAGGCGGCCTTCAGAATGGACGAACCCGACCTCATTCGGGCGGCGCAGAGAGGCGATCACCGCGCGTTTGAGCAGTTAGTGCGTCTGTATGACCAGAATGTTCTACGGCTGGCGTTGAATTTGCTTCGGTCGCCGGAAGACGCTCGTGATATTTATCAAGAGGCGTTCTTGCGGGTGTATAAGAATCTGCACACGTTTCGCTTCGATTGCAGTTTTCATACCTGGTTGTATCGGATTGTGACGAACTTGTGCCTGGATGCGCTGCGCAAGCGGAGAGTGCGTCGCGAGGATGATGCAGTGGTGGAAACAAGCGAAGGATTTTTGGATCGCATGGACACGGTGGAAGAGGAGCGCGCCGACGGAGATCCGCAGCGCCAGCTGATGAGCCGTCAATTGCAGAGGCGAATCCGGGAAACGCTGGTCAGTCTGACACCGCGGGAGCGAACCGTTTTTGAGATGAGACATTATCAGGGCCTGCGCTTGCGCACTATCGGCGAGATGCTGGGCACTTCCGAAGAGGCCGCCAAGAACTGTCTCTTCCGAGCGACGCAAAAAATGCGCGCGGCCCTAGGAGATTTTGTATGAAGTGTGAGGAAGCCAGAAAAACACTGCCGTTATTTCTGTATGGCGAGCTTTCCTTTGAAGAGGAAGAACGGCTGGAGCTACACATCGACGAATGCGCGGGCTGTCGCATCGCGCTGGAGCGCGAGAGATCATTGTTCAAGTCACTGGACGCAGCCGAATTGGCGCCCAGCCGCGAACTGCTTGAGAATTGCCGCGCGGAGCTGCGCAGCCGGCTGGCCCATGTTGAGCCCGAGAGAGGCGCCTTCTGGGACAAACTTCGGCAGGGCTTCTCGATTCATTTCCACTTCGCGCCAGGCTGGACCCAGGCGGCCGGCTTGCTGGCGATGCTGATACTCGGATTTTTGGCGGCGCGTATGACGCCCGGATCTTTCCCAACGCCTTGGCGTTCGGCCAGTGTACTTGCCGAACCGGTCTCCTCGCGCGTGCGTTATGTCGAACCGACCGCTGCAGGCAAAGTGCAGATCGTAATCGATGAAACCAGGCAGCGCGTCCTCTCCGGCAATCTGGAGGATCAATCGATTCAGCGGCTCCTGCTGACGGCCGCAAAGGATCCTTCCGACGCCGGGTTACGCGTGGAATCGGTAGATTTATTGAAGAGCCGGCCCCAATCGGCCGAGGTTCGGAGCGCGCTGCTGTATGCGGTGCAGCACGATGTCAACGCGGGTGTGCGGCTGAAGGCGCTGGACGGCCTGAAGGATTTTGCTGACGATCCGGAAACGCGCAAGACGTTGACGCAGGTGTTGTTGAAAGATGATAACCCGGGAGTGCGAACCCAGGTGATCGACCTGTTGATCCAGCACCACAACAGTGCCATGGTGGGCGTTCTGCAGGAGTTGATGATGAAGGAAGACAACGGATATATTCGGATGCGTTGCCAGAAGGCGTTGCACGAAATGAACGCATCGGTGGAGACCTACTAGAAAGCAATGAAGCAGTTTGTTTCAATTTCTTTCGTACTCGGTCTGGGCGTGATGCCGTTCGCGGCGGGCCAAAGCGAATCGCCGATCACCAGGGAAGGCCGCTACTGGGTTCGGACCTTCACTGGATCGATCTCCGCCCGAGGAATCGAGCGCTTTCGGCTGGACACTGTCGGGCCGGTTGTGTTGCGAGGTGACACTCAAGACCGCGCGGTGTACAAGTTGAAGGCCCGCGTCAGAGCGGGAAACGCAAGCGAGGCAGAAGCGCTCCTCCGCCAGTTTGACGTAAGGACCAGATCCCGCGGCCCATGGGCTTACCTGACGGTGTCACCCTCCCGCCGGATTTCGGAAGCCCCGGAGCTGTCGCTGAGCGTGCCTCGCGGTTTGCGGCAGATATTAGTGGAGACGCGCGGTGGTGACGTGCAGGCTTCAAATCTGGACGGCGAACTTGAAGCGCGATCCGCCGGCGGACAGATCAACGTGGACGACGTCAAAGGCCGATGCGAACTGAGAACGGGCGGCGGTGACATTCAGGTGGGCGCCGTCGGCGGATCCGTACGGTGTTATTCCGGCGGCGGTATTATTCGCGTTCAGAGTGCGGGTGGTGAGTCGTGGTTTGAGACCGCCGGCGGAGAGATCTTCGTCCATCAGGCTGCGGGGCCGGTGCATGCGGCCACTGCTGGCGGCAACATTCGGATCGACCGCGCGCTAAGCACTGTCTTCGCGCGGACTGCGGCAGGGTTAATCCAGGTTCAGCAGGCCGATGGCGCGGTGACCGCGGAAAGTTACGGCGGCGCGATTCAGGTGAACGCTGCCAACGGAGTGCGATGCGATTCGGCGGGAGGTCCGATCCGACTGCGAAATGTTGGTGGTCCGCTGCGAGCCTCTACTGCGGCCGGCAGCATTCTAGCGGAGCTGCTTTCTGGAAATCGGATCGAGGATTCCACCCTGAGCACGAATGCCGGTGACATAACTGTATTCATCGCGTCCAATCTTCCGTTGACGGTAGCGGCTCGAAACGAATCGACCGGTGCTCTGGGCCGCATCATTTCCGATTTTCCGGAGATTCACGTGAAGGTGCTCACTCAGCCGGGAGCGAATCCGGTGGTGGCGGAGGGCGCTTTGAACGGCGGCGGACCGCTTTTGCGCCTGAACGTGGTGGGCGGCACAATTTATTTACGACGGCAGAAGTAGTTGAGGTGGTTTCTATGAAACGACTCTTTTTGTACACGGTATTGTTCGCAGCCGGGCTCAACGCGCAATCACCGGATTTTTTTCAGGCGCCTGTTGGGCCGGGCGGTACGTCGGTGTATGAGTTGCACGTGGGCGGTAGCTACCTGGGAGTGAACCTGGCGGAGGTCGATAGCAACCGGGCTAGGGAATTGAAGCTGCGAGAGACCACTGGCGTCGAGATCACGCGCGTCGAAGAAGGCAGTCCTGCGGAGAAGGCGGGGCTCAAGCCCAACGACGTCGTATTGGAATACAACGGCCAGCACGTGGAAGGCATGGAGCAGTTCGGTCGGCTGGTGCGGGAGACGCCGGGTGGACGCGAGGTAAAGCTGGTGATCAGCCGTAACGGCGACACGCAGACTGTGGTGGCTACGGTCGCGGCCCGCAAGGTGCGGGCGTTTGGAGGAAACATCAAGGAGTTGCTACCGGAGATGCCTGAGATCCGCATGCCGGATATGCCGCAAATGTTCAGCGTTTGGCGGAGTCCTGTGCTGGGCGTTGAGGCGGAGGCGCTCGGATCGCAGCTGGCGGTCTTTTTTGGTGTGAAAGAAGGCGTTTTGGTGCGCTCGGTCTTGAAGGACAGCGCTGCGGAGAAAGCCGGGATCAAGGCTGGTGACGTAATCACCAAAGTGGATGGCGCGGCAGTTACGACCCCGAACGAGCTATCCAGCGCGGTGCATTCGGCCAGTTCGAGAAAGACATTCGCAGTGGAACTGATGCGGGATCACAGAGCCGTAAGCGTCAATGTTGCTGTGGACGACGGCCGCAGTGAGAGAATTATTCCGCGCACCCATGTGGTAAAAAACAATTTCAATTAGCTGTCCCGTTCGCCGAAGATTTTTCACCAGAGCCATTGAGAACCAGCCGGTGGATCTTTAACAACAACTCCACTTCCCTGCGCGGCAAGCTTAGGGAGGCTGCGATGTTTTCAACGCGCTCTCCACGCCGGGA